>Ga0164315_10001651_pt1 | contig 16826 bp, 11 predicted proteins | sample GuaBasSedimGuay6_FD_113737 | JGI IMG/M metagenome (GOLD analysis project Ga0164315, IMG submission 113737) | Subseafloor sediment microbial communities from Guaymas Basin, Gulf of California, Mexico - Guay6, Core 4569-2, 0-3 cm | ecosystem: Environmental > Aquatic > Marine > Hydrothermal vents...
ATCCGGCTTACAAGACCACTGGACAGGGCCTCGTCCGCACGCAATTTCCTGCCGGTAAATGCGAGTTCACGCACCAGGCTGGAAGGCATCAGGTGTGGCAGACGTTGTAAGGTGCCGACGTCCGCTGTCATGCCGATCTTGATTTCCTGGATGGTGAAATAAGCATCCTTGCTGCAATATCGCATGTCACTGGCACAAACCATGTCCACGCCGCCGCCGATACAGGCGCCTTGGACTGCGGCTAAAACCGGTACTCTGCAGCGTTCGATTGCATTAAAACTTTCCTGGAATTCCAGTATCATGCGGCGTACCTGCTCACGCTGCCGGCCGGGTTCTGCCTCCGGCATCGCCGCTACACCGCCGAAAAACTCAAGATCCATACCGGCCGTATAGTGTTTGCCGGTTGACGAAAGCACGGCTACGCGAACTTCGGGATTGTCAGGCAATGTTTCAAATATTTCCCTGATTTCTGTCCAGTAGGCACCATCCATTACATTGAATGAATCGGGCCTGTTCATGATGACGTGTGCGACACCATCGCTAATTTCGACATTGAATGCCTGGTAATTCATATCTTATTCTCCATAAGTGAATGTGCTTCCATAGCCCTTGCCAGCTCCCTTTCGTTAATCGTATATGTGCGTAGCACCAACAGGCTGATGGCAATTGCCGCTGCGACAAACAAAGAGATTGTGTAACTGATCGCCAGGATGGCACTTTGTGGTTGTACGACATCCCCGGTTGTTGACTCGATAAAGCCAAACAGACCAAAAACCAGGCCTGCAGCCAGGCCGCCGAGGGCGAAACCGGTCTTTTCGATCGCAACCCAGATCCCGGTAAATGCACCTTCGCGCCGCATGCCTGATGCGATTGCGTCGTACTCGATGATGTCGGTTAGCATCGAATACGGCAGCATCGTCAGGCCAGCGAATCCGAGGCCCATGCAACAGAACTGCAAGTAGGTCATCACAAGGGGGGAGTCTGCTGATATAAAAATCAGGCTACCCGTCGCCAGGGCATAGATCGCACAGGCAATCATGTAAGCCTTGTATTTTCCCGTGCGGTGCGAAAGTTTTGCCCAGATCGGCATGGCCAGGATCGCGGTGCCAAACATGCACAGAAACAGAATGGAGAAAACGGCGGCACCTTGCCCGAGTACATACCTAACGAAGAAGGGGATTGACCCAAGTTGGGTGCCCGCAGCGGCAATCTGGATTAGAAATGTTGTGAGCAAGACCATGAATGAACGATTTTGCAGCGCAATGGCGACCTGTTCACGGGCGCGCCGCTTAACCTGTGTCTGTTGTTTGAAGGGCAGCTTACGGGTCGCAAAAAAGGAAAACAGCATGGCGAGGCCACAGAAAGTACCCACCGTTACGGACATCACCGCGTAGCCACCGCGCCCGCCACCTGCGGATTCCACGATTAACGGTGCAGCAACACCTGCCACCAGCATACCGACCAGCGCAAAGGTCATGCGAAAGGAAATAATAGTTGTGCGTTCATGGATATCATCTGTCATCTCTGCCGGCATCGCGGTGTACGGAATGACGTATACCGTGTATGCGCTGGTGCAAAGCACATAGATAACCATCACATAGATAAATGCCGAGGTTGATGATTCGAAATCCGGCGCTACGAATAGCAGGGAAAAAGCGATCCACATCATTAATGAGCCGGCCAGCAGATACGGACGTCGGCGCCCCCACCGGGATCTTGTGCAGTCGGATATATAACCCATTAATGGGTCCGTTATCACGTCCCAGAGCTTAGGGACAAATACTGCTATCCCCGCTAAAGCGGCGGGGATAGCCAGCGTATCGGTCATATAGATGAGCAGCAACAGGCCCGGGGCAACGGTGAACACCCCCGTTCCCATTGAGCCGGTCCCGAAGCCCAGATAGGCCTTGATTCCAAGTGGCCGGGTCATTGTGGCAGCCTCAGATATTGGTATTCTCCTTACCTTTGGTCTGCAACATCTTGCGTGCTTCATCCGGAGTTGCAATCTCAAGCGACAATTCCTCGAGGATGCGACGGATACGTTGTACTTGACTGGCATTGGTTTTGGCCAGTTGACCCTTGCCATACCATAGGCTGTCTTCGAGACCAACACGGACGTGACCACCCAAAATCGCTGCCATGGTGATGGTGGGTATCTGTGCCGCACCTGCCGCCAGGCATGACCAGTGGTAGTCATCACCAAACAGGCGGTCAGCAGTCTGTTTCATATGCATCAGGTGCTCTGGTTCTGCCGCCAGCCCACCTGCAAACCCAAGAACAGACTGAATGAAGAAAGGTGGCTTGATCCAGCCCTGGTCCGCGATGGTGCGCACGGTGTGCAGGTGGCCGATGTCAAAGCACTCAAACTCGAATCGAACACCACGGTCATCGCCCAGCTCTGTCGCGACCTGTTCCATATTGGCGTAGGTGTTCTGGATGGTGAACATTTTGGTCAGTTTGAACATCGATTCTTCCCAGTCACGCAGGTCATCTCTGTCTTTGAATTTATCCCACAGCAACCAGGCAGCCGGGTTTATCGGTCCCATGTTGAACGAACAAATCTCGGGCGCAAATTCCTTGGGTGCCGCCAACCGGCGTTGGAATAGTGCCTGTGGATCAGGGTTTTCAAACGCCTGCCGGTCGGGCTGGCCTGTGGTGATATTAATGATCGCATCACAGTTATCATTGATGGGCTCAAGGAATTGCCGATAAACTTCCGGGTCGGTGGTAGGCATGCCGGTATCGGGCTCACGGGCGTGCAGGTGAATGATTGCGGCACCTGCCTCAGCTGCCGCGATGGCCTCACTGGCGATTTGCTCTGGCGTGATCGGGAGGTAAGGTGACATACAAGGGGTGTGAATCGCACCGGTTATGGCGCAGGTGATGATAACCTTCTCGCGTTTAATCATTTTAAATGGCTCCTGAATTACATATATGACTATACAATCATATGACTGAGTAGTCACTATACGCTAAATCCGCTGGTAGTCAATTTGGTTTGTGAAGCCATTTCACGGCCTGAAAACCTCTGGTGATAACTGATATTTGGTCAAATACTAAATTTGTGACTACATATGACTAACAAGTCTTGTTATGCTTATGCGCATGAAAAAGCAGAACAAGACAAGTTCCAGAATCAAAAGCAAAGTCATACGTGATAAAACTGCAGCGATCCGTTTCGCTGACTACCTGCTTGCGCAGGCTAAACAATTTGAAGGCAAACGCAGCGGTAAGAAAACCAAGCTGCTACTACTGGCCTCTGCGGCAAAACTTTTTGATACCGTGGCACCGCAGGATTTGCGGGTCAGTGATATCTGCAAAGGAGCGAATGCCTCCCAGGGTACTTACTATCTGCATTTCGAGACCAAGTCCGACATTGTTATTGAATTGCTGTCACGGTTTGTGGAATTTGAAGTCGGAACCATGCCCGTGTTTGCAAGGGATTCACACCCGTTTGAAAACGTCTTGAATATCGTGTACTGGTACGAAGACACCTTCCGCTTAAATTTCGGAATTATGCTTTATCTGGTGCGTCTCAGCGATGTACACGCTGAACTCGCCGAAACCTGGCGCAGACGTGGAGAATTTGTAGTCGATCGTCTGCTGCAATGGATCGCCCCAAATTATGATCTGAGCGAGGATGAAGATCGTCACGTCAGGCACATGTGTTTTTCTGTCGGCTCAATGATGGATGAGAGTCTGTTTGCGCGTTTTGGTGTTCATGCTGCAGCCAAAAGCAGTCAGCAGGAAGATTTTGAACTGGAAACGGAATTGCAGGCCATCCTGATATATCGGGGGATTTTCGCAGGTAACCCGCCGGCTGAAATGCTGACTGTTGGCAAGGTGTTTCTACCACTGGTCCAGGTAGATAGTGCGACCGGTAAGCAGATTTAGCCAAAAAAACCTCAAAACTCTTCTTAATGATTGACTGGTCATATTAGTGCGGCCTCGTTTATGCCTGATATTTATTTTTATATAGTCTGCTATATATCTGTAATTATTGTAATAAAATCTATCCAGCAAGAGCTTGGAAAAGTATATTTGACTTTTTGTCTCGAAAGATTCAAACTGACTGCTCAATCATGTGAGATGACAGTCATATTGTTATTCACTTTTTTAATGCAATAATTTCACGCACTGCGGGGTGGATTCATGAAACCTGAGAAGATCCTCTTGATATGTATCACAACGGCACTTTTGGCAATGGCAGCTCCAATGGCCATCGCGCAAACCAATGACACTGAGGACGACAGCAATCGTCAGATGATTTTGGAGGAGGTTATAGTTTCCGCGACAAAAAGAGAAGTCAGCGTACAGGAAGTACCCATGGCGATTTCGGTGTTCACGGAACAGATGATGGTCAATGTAGGTGCCTCTGGATTCAACGATCTGGTCGATCACATGGCCGGTGTCGAGTATCGGGCGCTGCAGGCCGGCACGGGAGATGTTGCAATGCGCGGTATTTCTCCCTCAAACACGGTAGCGGGCGGCCCGGGTGCTCCGGTTAGTTTGTACTTGGATGAAATGCCCCTGACGATGGCAGGCATGTTTCCGGATATCAAGAGCTTCGATGTCAGTCGCATCGAGGTTCTGCGTGGACCCCAGGGAACACTTTATGGGGAGGGGGCGATGGCCGGTACCATCAGGCTGATCTCCAACAGACCAGATCCGACTGCATTCAGCGGTAAAGCCGAGCTGAGCTGGTCGGACACCAAGGGTGGTGAATCCAACAAGATAGCCAATCTGGCCCTCAATATTCCCCTGGGTGAGACGCTGGCTCTGCGTGCTTCGGGTTTCTACAACGATATGGGTGGTTATATCGATTTGCTCGATTATACCAGCGGTGAGCCGCTGGAAAAGAATTCTAATTTCAGCAAAACCAAAGGTGGGTTCTTCGTGCTTGGCTGGACGCCCTCGGATAAACTGGAAATCAGTTTATCGGCTTTGATTAACCGGGCTGAGCAAGGAGACTTCAACACCGGGAACAAAGATTACCTGAATGCTGCTTCGATACCGAGTGGACTTGATGACGATCTGAATGGCTATAACCTGGCCATTCATTATGACTTAGGATTCGCCGATTTCGTATCATCCAGTTCCTGGTTCGACAGAAAGACTTCAGGTCTGGCCGCAACTGATGCCCTGACGCCTATTGTCAGTGAAATTTATGGCCAGTTTGGGCTGCCGTCAGCCGGCCCGACAACGGGTGTGTATATTGATCAGGACCAGGGTTCAGATGCCTTCTCACAGGAGTTGCGGCTGGTATCCAATAGCAGCGGTAAATCGCAATGGACCGCAGGCGTCTTTTACAAAAAGCAGGACTTTTCGTGGGCATTCACCGGCGAAAGTATTCCGGAAATAACGGCAGAAGATAACCTACTTGTCTCAACGATTCTGACAACAATGATTTTGGGAACTCCGGTCCCGATGGAAGAGAGCATCTTGAGTATAAGCGAGGGCAGCTACGAGCAGATAGCGGCATTCGGTGAGGTTACCTACGACTTCAACGATGAATGGCAGGGGTTGATTGGTGCACGAGTTTTTCGGGAAGATAGAGAAGCGGTAAGTGCGTACAGTGGATTGTTTCCGTTCCTGATCGGCCTTGGAGCCGGACAGATCATATTGCCGGATGTCGCAGAATCAGAAGGCAGTTCCGATGTGTTTAACCCAAAGCTGACACTGACTTATAAGTCCGGAAATGCTGGGATTTTCTACGGAACCATGTCGCAAGGCTTCCGTAGCGGTGGTCAGAACGTATTTGCCCCTCTTCTGCCGGGTGCTCCTATCGACTACGATCCGGAGACATTGACCAACTTCGAGATCGGATATAAGAGTGTCTGGGCGGGTGGTCGCGTGGTTTTCAACGCTGCCGCATACTACATGGATTGGAAAGACCTGCAGGCAACCATCCTGGAAGGGCCGGGCGGTGCTTTCGAAGCCCAGGATAACGTCGGTGATGCACACTCAATGGGTATTGATCTGGAGCTCAACTGGGAACCTCTGGATGGATTGGTATTTGCTGCGTCGGCAACTCTTCTGCAGGCTGAAACCGACGAAGCATACATACTGGGAGATCCGGCTGGGTTTCCTGATATCGCACCCAAGGGATCCAGGATTCCTCTCGTGGCTGAAACGTCATTCAATCTTTCCGGTCAGTACAATTGGTCGATTTCCGGCAATTTGGGTGGCGTCGCGCGACTCAGCTACGCTTATATCGGGGATTCGACGGATATACTTGTGAATCCAATCATTGTGGAGTCCTACAACATTGTCAATGCCAGATTCGGAATTGAATCCGACCGTTGGGCTGTCACGCTGTTTGCCGAAAACCTGTTCGATGAGTTTATTACCTTGGACAAAAGCCGCGAAGAACCACCAACACCATGGGTAGGCACGACATGGACCGTGGGCCGCCCGCGTACAATCGGTATCAGCGTGCGGTTCAATTTCTAGGAGGTGCCGGGTTTAGATTTCGATGCTGAAATTCTGTGCCAACATCAACTGGCTGTTCTGTGAATTCGATTTTACTGATCGTTTCGCGGCGGCCAGGAATATCGGTCTGACCGCCGTCGAGTTCCATCACCCCGAGGGTTGTGATCCCACAACGGTTGTTCACAAGGCAGCCGAGGCGGGTATCAAGGTCGCTTTGTTCAACGCCTGGCCCGGTGACCTGATGGAAGGCGGTGATGGGCTCTCTGGTGTTCCTGGGCGTGAGGATCAGTTCCACGCCGCTGTAGAGCAGGCAGTCGCGTTTGGTGGTGCGATTGGGGGCGGGGCCGTAGTCCAGATCGGGCAGAGCCAGGTTCCTGAGGGTGTATTACGTCAGGATTGCCTGGATGTTTATGTCTCCAACATGAAATTTGCCTGCGCGGAGTTAGCGAAAGTAGGTTGCCGCGTGCTGATTGAGCCGATGAACACGGTAGATTTCCCGAACGTTCTGATCCCAAACGTTGATGCGGCATTCGAGGTTATTGACAGGGCAGGGACCGACAACCTCGGTTTGCAATTTGATTGCTATCACGAGGCGATGAACGGCAGCGATGTAAAGGCCACCATAAGACGGATACACAAACGTATCGACCACCTGCAGTTTTCCGATGCCCCCGGTCGTGGCGAACCGGGTACCGGCAAACTGGATATCCAGCGGATTTTCCAGACCTTGGATGAAGTGGGTTACAACAGATGGGTTGCAGCAGAATATCAGCCGACCAGTAGCAGTGATGCTTCACTTCAATGGCTCAGGGATTATCGCAAAGCTACATCCTGAGTTTCCTACTAAATTGGGGTCTACTAAATTGGGGTCAGAGTAAAAACCCCAAAACATATTTGCCAGTTTGCGACATTGTCAAATGGGGTTTTTACTCTGACCCCTGACCTGAAATCACGTGGAATAAAGCCCCTGAACCGAAGCACTGGCCTGTAAGGCCTCCGCCGCCATCCGGTCCAGCAACTCGGCAGTGCTGGGAACATCTTCAATTCGCCCGATGCTCTGCCCCACGGTCATCACTGCCAGATCCACATCGCCGTTTACCCATGCCTTTTTTGACCGCATTCCGGTCATGAACGGCATCATTTCTTTCAGTCCGCCATGGGCGGCTTCAACTTTGTTGATCTCCTTCACAACCCCGTTGCTCAGGGCACGAGCCTGTAAACCGAGGGTTTTTCCGATCAGCTCTGTCTCAAATTCCTGTCTTTTGACTAGTTCCTGCTTGATGTTGTCGTGCAATTCACAACAATCGGTCGTGGCCATGAAACGTGTCGCCATCATGACACCCGAAGCGCCCAGCGCCAAGGCTGCAGCCATACTGCGGCCATCCGCTATACCACCGACGGTGACCACTGGAATACTCAGTTCATCCACCAGTTTCGGAGTCAATATCATGGTGGAGACGTCATCGTCCAGGGGGTGTCCGCCTTCTTCGATCCCGGCCGCATAAATGCCGTCATAACCGACCTTCTCCGCATGCCTGGCATGCCGCAGGGCGCCGACTTTGTGAAACAGTTTGACGTCTGCCTGCTTCAGCATGTCCATATATTCCATGCCACAGGCCCGGTCAACAGGGCTGCCGGAAACTTCAATCCCGGGTACCCGTTCCTCGGCACAGACGCGAAGAAACATCTTGTAATGCTCTTCGGAAATTGCAACGGCGGGCAGTATTGTGACACCCACCATAAAGGCTCTGCCGTCCAGGCGTTTTTTGGTCTCAACGACGGCGGTCCTGAATTTTTCCTCTGTGTCGTACATGGCGGCGACCAGGGTTCCCATCCCGCCCGCATCGGCAACCACCTCACACAGGCGTGGGTTACCCAACCACATCATGGCACCGCAGATAATGGGATATTTCAGCCCGAACATCTCGCTGATCGGGGTTTGAATGATCGGGTTCTGACTTTGCTTTTGAGGCATGATAAATAGTCCTTGTTTTTACGGCACGGGTTATGGCCCGGAGTTTTACCAGTATACTGATTAACAGGTCATGTGACTATTCAGTCACATCAATAAATGCATGTTAAATCCAACAGACTCCTAGACTCCCAGTCGAGTTATCCGCTGCAACTCGCCATTGGTGTAGTTCTGGGTCACCACATGACCGGGCAGCGGAACCACGCGCTCGTGGATGGCGTCGATAATCCAGTCAGCCTGTGGGTAGTACTTCTCTTCCAACTCAGCCGCCGGTGAGATCCAGTTCCTGGCACCAATAACCACGGGTGGCGCATCGAGATAATCGAAGCACAGGGTAGTGATATTCGATGCGATATTGTGCAACGTCGAACCACGCTCCACGGCATCGGAGGCAAGCACGATGCGGCCGGTTTTTTTGACAGACTCTAGGATCGTGTCGTAGTTGAGTGGATTGATGAAGCGCAAATCGATCAGTTCGACCTCCATTCCATATTTTTCCTTCATCTCTTCGGCGACCTTCAGACCGCTGTAAAGTACCGGGCCAACCGTGACAAGCGTCAGATCAGCGCCCTGCTTGCGAACGACTGGTTCCCCTTCATCCGTTTCATAATAGCCCTCCGGAACGCCACCTTGTTCGAACATTTCGCCTACATGGTAAGTCTTCTGCGATTCAAAAAAGATGACCGGATCGGTACCCGCCAGGGCGAGGTTCAACATACCCTTTGCGTCAAACGGTGTTGCCGGGTAGTAGACCTTCAGACCGGGGATGTGATTGACCATTGAAACCCAGTCCTGCGAATGCTGGGCACCGTATTTGTTTCCAACTGAAACGCGCAGTACCAGGGGCATTTTCAGGATGCCAGCTGACATTGATTGCCATTTGGAGATCTGGTTGAAGATTTCGTCACCGGCACGGCCCATGAAGTCAGCGTACATCAGTTCGGCACACACCCGACCGCCGCTGAGCGCATAACCACAGGCGGAACCAACAATTGCGCCTTCAGATATTGGTGAGTTAAACAAACGGTGGTAAGGGATCGATTCGGTCAGCCCACGATAACAGGCGAAGGCGCCGCCCCAGTCACGGTTTTCTTCACCGAAGGCCACCATTGTCGGGTCAGTGTAAAAGCGATGCATCATCGCTTCGAAAATACCATCGCGGTAGGTGTAGAGTTTGTTGGCTGAAAATGGTTTTCCGTTGGAATCAAATGCAAAACGCTCTTTTCGTTTAAGCTGCTTGACGCGTGGGTTTTCTTCAGCCGGAATCAGGACTTCAGGCTCGCGTTCGTCGAATTTCTCGGCTTTGTTATTCGAGAACATGACTTTTTCGATCAGGCCCAGATCACAGAGTGGCGAAACATCGTCGTCAATCGCCAGCTTCATGGCCCTGGAAACTTTGGCTACTACCTTTTCCTTCATTGCCTCGGCATCGGCTTTGGTGATCGCGCCGTGGCCAAGCAGGTAATCGCCAAATTTCTTTACACAATCCACTTCTTCCCATAGGGCCACTTCTTCCTTCGAACGATATGAGGAGGCGTCGGAGGGTGAGTGACCGGACATGCGATAGGTTACAACGTCGAGCAGGGTAGGGCCCTTGCCTGCCAGCAGGATATCTTTCTGGCGTGCTGTAGCATCAGCAACTGCGAGCGGGTTGTAGCCATCCACACGCTCGCTATGCATCTGGTCAGGATTGATACCGGCACCGATGCGCGCGACCATGTTGTAGCCCATGGTTTCACCGGCGGTCTGTCCACCCATCCCATAATGGTTGTTCATGATATTGAACAAAACCGGTGGGGAACCGAATTCGTCATCCCAAAGTTCACGGTACTGGTCCATGGCAGCCATCCAGAAACCTTCCCAGACCGGACCACAGCCCAACGATGCATCGCCGATATTGGCGATGACGATACCCGGTTTGCGGTTGATCAGCTTGAATAATGCTGAACCGACCGAGATGTCACCGGAACCACCAACAATCGCATTGTTCGGCATGGAACCGAAGGGGATGAAAAAGGCATGCATCGAGCCGCCCAGCCCCTTGTTGACCCCGGTCTGACGGGCGAATATCTCTGCCAAGGTCCCATATAGAATGAAATCCTCAGCCAGGTCGGCGATATTTTCATGCGATCCGTCTTTGATCGCATTGAGTGTCGTGCCTTCGAAAAAACTATCCATGATCGAAGTAAGTTGACGGTCTTCAAGCTGGTAAATGGCGGAAAGGCTCTTGGCCAGAATCTCACCGTGCGAGCGGTGCGAACCAAAAATAAAGTCTTCAGTCGTCAGGTTCATAGCCTGGCCAACCACGGCAGCCTCCTGGCCAATCGACAGGTGAGCGGGTCCCGGATGGTTGTATTCCATGCCCTGGTAAGCGCCCTGTACCTTGATCAGGTTCAGCATGTTTTCAAACTCACGGATCATGAGCATGTCGTAGTACACCTTTTTCAGACGATCTACCCCGTATTGCTTCACTTCCTTCTTGAAATCCGGCCTGTACTGCATGACCGGGATCGGCTTGAAGCTAATCTCACCTGACTTGCGAATCGCTTTAGGGTTGACTACTTGTTCTCTTGGCATGGAACTACTCCGTTGTTCTCTACCCCTTAAGGGTTTTAACCTAAGGGTTATTACTAAAATTCAAACATGACATCGCGTATCACTTCACCGACCGCTGGGTGCGGGAAGACAATCTCCTGGATGTCCTTGATTCTTAACTCGGCCTCTATCATCGCGGCCACGCCCCATATGATTTCCGAGCAGATGCCACCGAACATGTGCACACCCAGCAGCACATCGGTATCAGCATCCTTGATGACTTTTACAGAACCCGGACCGCGTTTGCCGTTCTCGGCGAGGAAGCGTCCGCTCATGATCATTGGCAGTTCAGCTGACACAACTTCATGACCGACCTGTCGAGCCTGTTCTTCGGTTAATCCGCAACCGGCAATTTCGGGCAGTGAATAGACCACCCACGGAATGGCATTCGTGCGGAAACGATCACGTTGCCCGCAGATCGTATTCAGCGCCACTTCACCCATGCGACTGGCAGAATGGGCCAACTGCGATTGACCGGTAACATCACCGATGGCAAAGACATTTGGCAGATTGGTTCGTTGTTGTTCGTCGGTCCTGATGCCGCTGCGGTCAAAGTCGAGACCTGCCTCAATCAGACCCATGTTTTCCAGGTTTGGAACCCGGCCAACGGACATCAGTACGATGTCGGCCTTGATCGATTTTTGCTCACCGCCAGAGGTGGTGTATTTAACATCGTGACCATCGATGGCATTGACCTGGCAACCCAGCTTGAAATTAACTTTGCCTTTAAGCGCCTTGCGGAACGAGCCAGCCTGACTGCGATCCATGAACGGGATGATCTCGTCGAGCATTTCAATCACATCGACTTTTACACCGAGGCTGCTGAAGAAACTGGCAAACTCAATACCGATAACGCCACCACCAATCACCACCAGTGATTTTGGCATTTTTTCGATGCTCAGGATTTCAGTGCTGGTCATCACATGTGACTGCTCACTACCTGGGATGGGTGGAATGAACGGTCTGCCACCGGTTGCGATCACAATATTGTCACCCTCAAAGACGGTATCGCCGACCCGGACGCGGCCTGGTCCCAATAAGTTGGCTTCACCCTTGATGACTTCAACCTTGTTTTTCTTCATCTTAAAAGCAACGCCGCCACGCAGGGTTTTGACCACCTCCTGCTTCCAGGCCATTGCCCTGGAGAGGTCAAACCTCACGTCACTCGCAGTTACGCCAAATTCAGACGCTTCAGTGGCATGCACATAATGCTTGGCGGAATTAAGCAGGGTTTTGGTTGGAATGCAGCCCACGTTTAGGCAAACGCCGCCCAGGTGTTCCTTTTCAATCAACAACACCTTTTTGCCGCGATGTCCCGCCCGCTCGGCCATGACGTAACCGCCAGGCCCCGCTCCAATGATAATGATGTCGTAGTGCATTACCTTATCCGGCCAGTGTTAATTCAAATGTGGCAAGTTTTGCTTTCAGGCTCGATAGGAACCTTGCGGCGGGTGCACCGTCGATGGCGCAATGATCGAAGGTCAGGGATAGTCCCATGTGTGGAATGAATTCAACTTCAGTGTCGTTCATGACAGGTTTAAGCTGGACATTGCAGACACCGAGGATTCCGACTTCCGGGGCATTCAATACCGGTGTGAAGCCTTCGATGCCCATCGCGCCCAGGTTGCTGACAGTGAATGTACTGCCGCTCAGTAAGTCAGGATCAATACCTCCATCAATGCAGGCCGTAGCCAGGCGTTTGGCTTCGGAGGAGATTTGTTTAAGACTCATCAGGTTGGCATAGCGGATCACCGGCACCACCAGGCCGCGCGGCGTATCAACTGCAAGACCGAGGTGTACGTTCTCAAACTGAACGATCCTGTCACCCAGCCAATGGGCATTCATTTCCAGGAACTCGGCGAGCGTCCTGGCGGTCGCGTACAACACCACATCATTGATGCTGATGCTGCCAACACCGGTATCTTCCGGGGCAGCCTTGCATTTTTGTCGATAGCCCAGCATGGAACGGGCATCGACCGAGGTGTGGTGAGTAAGCTGGGCACTATTCTGCAACGAGGCAAACATACGCTCTGCGATCAACTTGCGAACGCCCTTCACAGGCATTTCGCTAGCATTGCCCGGGAAACCCATGGAAGCAACGGCTGTTGCGCCTGATTCCGACACCACATCAATCAGATCAGATGAGAGCACCCGCCCGCCGATGCCGCTGCCAATGCCTGGAACCTGCAGCCCTTCAGTGGCTGCTTTGGCCTGTGCGGCGGGGGAAACGACTGCTGCCTGTGCTGCGAATACATCACGTTCGATCACGCGGCCATGCGGGCCTGAACCCGCCAGTGATGAAACATCAACACCTCTTTCAGCAGCCAGTTTTTTGGCCCTGGGTGAAGCACCCTGAGAAGAAACCTGAGCCTGGGGACTGGCAACCTGGAGCTGAGATACTACTTGGGTTGCTTCAGCTTGAGGGACTATTGCACTATCAGACGGTTCTTCTGCGGGACGTAAGGCCGAGATGTCTTCACCGGGCTCGCCAATGACGGCAATGATCTTGAGCACCTCGACATCGGAATCAACCGGATAAAGAATACCGAGTACGGTTCCACTTGCGGGCGATTCAACCTCGAAGGTTGCTTTATCAGTCTCGATATCACAAACGACCTCACCCTCGGCAATCGTGTCGCCTTCGCTTACTTTCCACTCATTGATGATGCAGGACTCTACGGATTGTCCCTGCCTGGGCATTAATATTTCTGTAGCCATGATGTTTTTCCTGGGAGGCTATCCGATATTGATATCTATCGCGTGGCTCTTCTGTCTTCAATCAAGCTGATCAGGGCATCCCACCCGGCAACAAAAGCGTTGCGGAAATGAATCACAGGCGGAAAGTGATAAAAATCATCAATGGTCTGTGCGTCCTCATCCCATGCATCCTTGAAGATCGGGGCCTTATTTCTAAGTTCTTCAATCACCGCATCAGATGTGGGAAGAGACATGGTTTCAGCTATATCAGGGGCCGAGGCCATGAGTGAATCTATGGTGCCGGGGTTGATGGTGATATCCATCCGGTCACCCAATAGATCTGAAAAATGATAATCTTTTCTTGCACCGCCACCGAGCATGCGTCCGGGCCAGTATTCGCTTACGAATATTTTGTATTGTTTGCGGCAAAGCGCACGACCTGCCAATTGTAAAACCTCAGTGGCAATTTGAACATTTTCTTTCTCGATGGCCTGGGTCAGGCATTCATCATAAATACCCGTGATATGGGTTAAGAAGGTGGCAGGCTTGTTGCCACTGGCAGTACAGGCCTTCTCGTAGATATCTATGCAGGCGCGTGCCTGGCTCAGACTGAAAACCTCCGTGAAAATGGTCGGTACATCCTCGGCCACAAGTGTGGAGAGCGCGCCGAGTCCGGCTTTGATGGCTGGTATTTTTGCAATAAAGTTTGGACCAAGCGCTCTATATTCACGGGCTTCTTCAAGGATATGATTGGCATCCTCATCCTGGTACGGATCGCCCTGGATAGATACCCAGCCATCGGTGCCGTTTGATGCATCATAAACCGGGCGAAATACATCCAGCAGGGGGCGAACCAATTCGCCCTGAACCAGGGCAGCTACCCGTGAATCATCATCGGACTGATCCAGGCACTGATCGATGACGGTCTGGGTACTTTCAGGTGCCATTTTGATCATTCTTGCACAGTAGGTGGGATTGGTGGTGCAACTGATCGCGCCATCAGAAATGGCTTTTTTGGCTTCTTGGGGTGTGGGGTTATTGACCCAAAGCCGTGCGCCTGTCTTTTCCTGTACTTCATGAAAATAAGTCATAGTTGGACCTCACCTCTTCGTTTAATGTCGATTGATAATGTTGGCGAATTAATAATACAGGCATCACTGATATAATGCTATCGCGCTAACGCGCATTGTAAGTCGCGTAAGTTGCAGTTGAAAGCTCCCTGGCACACTGCCTTGCATGAGTTTGTCCCCGGTTCCGGGGCGATCCATGCAAATCAATGATCGGAGCTTTGTTTGTATTCATCTGATTACTTTGAGTCTAAATATGAATACACATGACGTATAAGTCATGTGACTGAAGAGTCAGTATACTACCCGATGACTAACTTGCCAAATAAAATGCATTTTTTTCCCTGCACGGAAACTTTTATGGTTTATTCGTAATCCTTTAATAAACGCTATGCTTTCTATCGGTTGCCGATTTCCAGGTACAGTTCTGATCAACCCTGATGCGCTTGTTGATACTGAGTTCGTCGTTCTTGTGCTGATGGCTGTTGTGCTGATATTCTTCCCGTCAATGGAGCCTGTCAGCACTTTCCGTACTGGTTGCATCGCTGGCTCCTGACAAGCACTGGACACTTATTAATGCTCAAACTTGATGACAGGGATATCCAGATACTTTCAATTCTGCAACGAGAGGGCAGAATAACCAAGACGGCACTGGCAGCACGGGTCAACCTGTCACCCACGCCTTGTTGGGAGCGGCTGAAACGCCTGGAACAAGCTGGCATCATTGAAGGTTATGGCGCAATAATTTCCTCCAAAATTTTGGGTAACCACACAACAGTGTTTATGCAAGCTGAATTAAAAAGTCATCAGGCCCACGATTTTGATTGCTTTGAGCGTGCGGTGCAGTCCATGGATGAAATAATTGAATGCTGGGCAGTTGGAGGCGGTTTTGACTACCTGATCAAAATTGTCACTTCAAATATTGATGCCTACCAGCGTTTTGTTGATTCAATACTCAAAGCGGACATCGGGCTTAAACGCTATTACACATACATTGTGACCAAGCATATTAAAAAATCATCCTTGCCCCTGCATTTGACTTCTCCTTCAGACCAAACCGGATAAGGCAAACCGCCTGTCAGCCACGCTAAAAAAAGATGTTATTCCTGTTTAAGGTATGGTTTTGAAAAAAATCTCCCCATTGATGACTCTAAAATAGTCTTGTGTTAGTGAGGCCTTTGTTCCGGAGATAAGCTTGGTGAACATATCAGAGAAACGACAGGAAAGAACTCCATACCTGGACAGGTTGCAAGACCCGGCGCTGTTTCGGGAGCTTGCCTACATCAACGGCAAATGGTGTGCTGGTGACAATGGTGAAACCCTTGATGTTTGCAATCCAGCCGATGGCAGTTGGATCGGTACAGTTGCGTATATTTCAGACAGTCAGAGCCGTGCAGCAGTCGAGGTCGCGCAGGATGCATTCAAGAAATGGTCGATGCAACTGCCCCAGGAGCGGTCCGTTATATTGCGTTGCTGGTTTGAACTTATGCTTCAGCATAAACAGGACCTGGCATTGCTGATGACCCTTGAGCAGGGTAAACCACTGTCTGAATCGCTCGGTGAAATTGAATATGCGGCTTCCTTCCTCGAGTTTTATGCTGAGGAGGCCAAGCGACCGAATATTGAGGGCATCACCTCGCATTTGCCCAATGCCGAAATGGAAGTCTGGCGCGAGCCAGTCGGTGTTGCCGGACTGGTTACACCCTGGAATTTTCCATCTGCCATGATTACCCGCAAAGCGGGTGCTGCACTGGCAGCCGGTTGTGCCGTGCTTGTACACCCCTCGCATGAAACACCATTTTCGGGGCTGGCTCTTGCAGAACTGGCCGATCGGGCCGGTGTACCCAGGGGCGTTTTTAATGTGTTATCCGGTCGCGCCAGGATAATTGTAGCTTCGTGGATGGAGATGCCGGAAGTTCGCCTGCTTTCCTTTACCGGTTCAACCGAGGTTGGGCGTCTGCTTTACCGCCAGGGAGCTGATACCGTCAAACGCCTGATTATGGAGCTGGGTGGCCACGCTCCGTTCCTGGTGTTTGCCGATGCCGACCTGGAACGGGCTGTCG
>Ga0164315_10001653_pt1 | contig 16823 bp, 17 predicted proteins | sample GuaBasSedimGuay6_FD_113737 | JGI IMG/M metagenome (GOLD analysis project Ga0164315, IMG submission 113737) | Subseafloor sediment microbial communities from Guaymas Basin, Gulf of California, Mexico - Guay6, Core 4569-2, 0-3 cm | ecosystem: Environmental > Aquatic > Marine > Hydrothermal vents...
TCAAGCACAGCAAGCACAACAAATAGCTACAAAAGAGAAGAGATAGGTTTGACACTTAAGATAAAACCAAGGTTGTCAAGTGATAACAAAGTAACACTTGAAGTAGAGACAGTGATAGAGGATGTATTGGGTTCTGATGGCAACGGACAACCAATCACAACAAAGCGACGAATTAAAACTATAGCTATAGTTAATGATTCTGAGATGGTTATGTTAGGTGGCTTGAACAAAACTAAAGAAACAACATCAATATCAAAGGTTCCTTTATTGGGTGATATACCTTTGTTGGGAGGGTTGTTTAGAAACACAGTCAAAACAAACTCAAAAACATCGCTCGCTATCATGCTAACTCCTTATATAATAGACGAAAATAGAAACATATCAAAACTTAAAAAAGATTTAGATATGCTTGCTTTAGCACAAGATGATTATACAACTAAGGCCATGGCGATATTGGACAATGGCGAAGTAAGAGAAGTAAAGTTAGAAAAAAGAAAAAAGAAGCTAAATGATGATAAAGTTTCTCAACCAAGCAATGGCTTTATAGTTCGTGCAAATTCAAAACAACAAAAAAAATACTATAGAAAAAAAAGCTCTATTAAAAAACCTAAAAATAATCTATATTCTGTATATGTCGGGTCATATAATAGTATGAAAAATGTAAAAAATATAAGAGATGACAACACTATAAATAGCAACACCAAGATAAAATTAAACTCAAAAGGAAAAAGAGTATTTGAAGTAAATGTGGGTCCATTTAAAAACAAAAATGAAGCTGAAAAAACATTAAACTATATTCAAAAAAAATATGCAAAAAAAGCATATATAAAAAGAACAAACTAAAAATATGATTTTCAAATACACAGGTGTTGATAAAAACTTCAAAAAAGTATCAGCTACAATTGAGGCAAATAGTATAGATGAAGCTAAAAAATCTCTTAAGCAAAGTGGAATAATATTTAACTCTATAAAAATGCATCATGAACATAGTTTTGAATTTATGGCACAACTATTTTCAAAAGAACTAACAAAAAAAGAGTTGTCTACATTAAGTAGAGATTTAAGTTTTTATATCAAATCAGGTATAACAATATCAAGTGCTTTGAAGTTAGCTATATCACAATATAGTGATAACAAAAAGATAAAAAACTTCTTGTCTGAAGTGAGCAGATATATAGATGAAGGAAAAGATTTTGCGACATCTTTGACTATACAAAAACAGATAAAACTACCACAATTTTACATACAAAGTATCAAAGCATCACAAAATGGCGGTATGTTAGACACAGTTTTGCTTGAGTTATCGGCATTTATATCAAAACAGGACAAAATCCAAAAAAAGATTTCAAATGCTCTTGCATATCCTATGTTTATAATCATCAGTGCTATTTTGATGGTCTCATTTATGTTAAGCTATGTTGTGCCAAAAGTAATAGGCATATTTGAGCAAAACAAACAAGATCTACCTCTTATCACAAAATATGTATTAGCATCTAGTGATTTTGTTGGCGATTATTATATGGTGATATTGGTGTTGATAATCACTGCTGTGATAACAACAAAATATCTAAACAAAGTTTCAAAAAACTTTAAATACTCATACGATGGCATAATGTTAAAGCTACCACTTTTTGGCCAAATTTTGCTAATAAGTGAGCTTTCTCGGTTTAGCTATATGTGCTCGCTACTTTTAAGATCTGGTATGACACTAGTCGAAACAATCAAGCTCTCGTCAAAACTTCTTGATAATGTTGTTTTGTCAAAGATATTTGATGATTCTTCAACTTTCGTAGTGCAAGGAGGCAAATTGTCATCATCACTACTTGGTAGAAATATAGATATTTTGCCTAAAAGTTTTATCCAATCTGTTGCATTGGGTGAAGAGACAAGTATGCTTGAAACTGTTCTTTCAACACAAGCAATGAGATATGATGAAGAAAATAGTGACAAAATTGCTTTTATGTTATCTTTGCTTGAACCTATCATGATGCTTGTCGTTGGCACAATAATAGCTATAATTGTCCTAGCTATGATGTTGCCAATATTTTCTATAAATATCGGCGGAGCATAGTGAAAAGCTCCTTTTTATTGATAGAAGCTATCATGGGCATAGTTATACTTTCATTCTCATTGGTTGCTTTGTTGGAGTTAAACAACACTACAATTAGTATGCTTGAGTTTGTATCAAGTAAAGGATCGTTGTATCAAGATGCATCGCTTATGAGTGAAACTATAACAAAGGATTATAACAAAAAGACAAAATCAGCTTATGATTTATTGTCTTTAAATTATAATATAGACAATCTTGATATCAAACAAATATTGTCACAAGCGCGATACGAAATAAAAGTTGATAACTTTTCGCAACTTGAATTTGCAGATATATTTACGATAGATATACAAAAAATATCTTTATCAAACAAAAAAAATAAAATACAAATATATAAGTTAGTTTATGAATAAAGAGGCATTTACACTTATGGAGCTTATAATATCTGTTATGATAATCGGTATGGTCTTCGTATTTTCATACCAGGTGTTCAACTTCACTAAAACAAACCAAAAAAATATAAATAAATCCATACAAAATAATTCAACAAGTAGCATGAAAATAAAACTTATCTATATGGATTTGCTAAATATAAAAGAAAAATTTGAAATAGACAATAAGTTTAATCAAAATTTGGATACAATATTTTTGCAAACTACAAACTCTATGTATAGTAGGCACTATAGCTTTGTAGCATATAAAGTAGTAGATGAGAAATTATATAGAGTTGAATCAAGCAACAAACTAAGAGATGATAAATTTGGTATGATAAAGGATATAGATATGTTATTTGACGATGTTGAAATTTTTAAGATATATGAAAATAAAAATAGCAAAAATAAAAATAAAGCAAGCAAAAGCAAGTTTGTTTTTATCAAAACAAAAACAAATACCATAAGATTTGAAGTAGCAAGCATATGATAAATATACCACAACTAAATAATATAGACTTTGAGCCAGTATGGATTGATGATATTGATATGTATCTTGCTATAAAATATTTTGCATTATTTAGCAAAAAGAATGGCAAAATAATCATAGTGCTAACTGCAAATCATATCAATGATTCTTTGGAGTTTTTGTCTAAAATAGACAACCAATACGAGATAAATCTAACAGATGAAATTAGTTTTGAAAGACTTTTAAATAAGTTTTTGGAAATTCGCACAGAAAAAAATATGTCAAACGATGAAAACACAGAGCTATCAATTGATACAAATGAAGAGGAGATGGAACTAAAGGAGTTTTTACAAACAAATCAAGATCTTCTAAATAGTGAAGACGCAGCTCCTGTTATAAAACTAGTCAATTCTATATTTTATCAAGCTATCAAAAAAGATGCAAGTGATATACATATAGAGATTCATGAAAAAAAAGGTGAAATAAGGTTTCGTATTGATGGCGCCTTAAATAAATATATGGACTTAGACCAGAGGATTTCACAACTTGCAATAAGTCGTATAAAAGTTATATCAAGTTTGGATATATCTGAAAAAAGAGTGCCGCAAGATGGCAGAACACAAGTGACTATAGCAAACAAAAAACTTGATATAAGAGTCTCAATATTGCCTACATATTATGGAGAAAGAGTTGTCATGAGGATATTGATGGAAAGTAGCGACATACCATCTATGGAGCAACTTGGATTTAAAAAAGATTTAATGAAAAAAATATACCCACTTTTAGAGCATTCGCATGGTATGATATTGGTTACCGGCCCTACAGGAAGTGGAAAATCAACTACTTTACACTCATTCTTACAACAAATAACATCGCCTAACTTAAATGTCATCACAGTAGAAGATCCTGTGGAATATAATGCTGAAAATATAAATCAAGTGCAAACAAATACAAAAGTAAATCTCACATTTGCATCAGCTCTTAGATCAATACTAAGACAAGATCCAGATGTAGTGATGATAGGAGAAATGAGAGACAAAGAAACAGCACATATAGGTGTGCAAGCTGCACTTACAGGGCATTTGGTATTTTCTACTTTGCATACAAATACTTCTACAGGTGCCATCACCAGACTTGTAGATATGGGAGTAGAGGAGTTTTTGATATCTAGTTCATTGCTTGGAGTTTTGAGTCAAAGGTTGGTTAGAAAACTTTGTGTTCATTGTAAAACATTTGATAATTCAAGTGATACATACAAAGAAAAACTCAACATACACAAAAACTCAAAAATATACAAAGCAATAGGATGCAACAAATGTCACTTCACAGGATATAGTGGTAGAGTTGCTATAGGCGAACTTTTTGTTGTAGATGAAGAGGTGAAAAAATTTATAAAAAAAGATCAAGAAGAGAGTGAGCTTAGAAATTTTATGCGAAAAAAAGGTATGATAACAATACAAGATAGATTGGTAGATCTTATAAATGAAGGAACTACTTCTTTCACCGAAGCTCTAAGAATAGGTATACACTAATTTGCAAACAAACCAAATATCTAAAACCATATTTAGAGAGTATGATATCCGTGGAGTTTATGAACAAGAATTAAATGAAAAAACAGTCAAGCTTATAGGCTATTATCTGGGACTTCAGATAAAAAAACGAACAAAACAAGCCATAGTAGCAGTAGGCTACGATGCAAGAATACATGGCATAAACCTGCTTGAATACTTGACAAGTGGTCTTAATATGTCTAATTGTAAGGTGTTAAATATGGGTATGGTAGCAACTGGAGTAAATTATTTTTCTGGGTACTTTGAGTTTGAAAGTATGCAGCCAAACTCAACAATTATGATAACAGGAAGTCATAATCCACCTTTGTATAATGGCTTTAAAATAACCATAAACAACAAACCATTTTTTGGCGATGATATATATACTTTGGGTGATGTCGTAGAAAAAAACCAAGATAAAATTATACCCACAGATAGTAGATGTGTTAAAATAGATGTTAAGTCTGCGTATATTGATTATATCACGAAAGAGTTTTATCATTTAAAGGGCATGAAAGAAAAATTTGTTTTTGATTGTGGAAGTGGTGTAGCTAACACTGTGCTTGAAAATATACTTCAAAATCTAAAATTAAACTATAAAATACTCTTCGGGCAACCAGATGGTTCGTTTCCATATCATCACCCAGACCCAAGTGAAGAGAAAAATCTAAAAGATATAAAACAAGAACTTACAGGTGAAAAACAATACGGCTTTGCTTATGATGGTGATGCAGATAGAGTGGCATTTTTAACATCTAAACAAAATATAAAAATAGATATGTTGTCTGTATTGCTTGCAAAACAAATAAAAAATCCTACAGTTATTGGAGAAGTTAAATGTTCAAAAGTTATGTATGATGAGATAGAAAAAAATGGCGGCAAAACAGTTATGGCAAAAACAGGACACAGCAATTTAAAAGTAGCTATCAAAAAACATAAAGCCCACTTGGCAGTTGAGGTATCGGGCCATCTATTTTTTGCTGATAGATACTTTGGTTTTGATGATGCCATATATGCTACATTTAGGATACTGGAGCTTATAAAGCAAGGTGTAGATATAGATAAAAGTTTAGAAAAGTTAAATAAAGTTTATAACACACCTGAAATCAAAATAGAAACAACAGAGCTTGAAAAATTTAAAATTTTGGAAAATATAGGAAAAATACTAAAAAATAAAAATAATTTACCGCTTAAGATAATAAATATTGTTGATATAGATGGTTATCGTATAAATTTTGAGCATGGGTGGGCTTTGGTTCGTGCTAGCAATACTACTCCTGTGATAGTCACAAGATATGAAAGCACAAAAAAAGAAAATTTGATTATTTATGAAAAATTTATTAAAAATTTATTACAAGAAGCAAAAGTATGATTTTGTTTTATTTTTTTTGGTTATAATTCTATTATGATAATCAAAATGAACAATATAAATAAATTTTTTGATAAGTTTCAAGCATTGAAAGATATAAACTTTTCTGTGAAAAAAGGTGAGATAGTCGTAGTATGCGGCCCTAGTGGTAGCGGTAAATCAACATTGATACGATGCATAAACAATCTTGAGGCTATTGATAGTGGCGATATTGCGATAGATGATATAGATATTTATAAATCAGCTAAAAACCTGAAATCTATCAAAACAAAGGTTGGTATGGTTTTTCAGCATTTTAATCTTTTTCCACACTTAACTATACTCGAAAATATAACATTAGCACAAAAATTGGTCAAAAAATTGTCTGCAAAAGAAGCGGAAACTGTCGCTATGGGACTTTTAGATAAAGTTAAACTTACAGAAAAAAAGTATTCATATCCACAAGATTTAAGTGGTGGACAAAAACAGCGAGTAGCAATAGCGAGAAGTCTTGCTATGAAGCCAAAGATTTTGCTTTTTGACGAACCAACATCGGCACTTGATCCAGAAACAATAGGCGATGTGTTGTCCGTCATGAAAGACTTGGCAAAAGAAAATTATACTATAGTATGTGTAACTCACGAGATGGGTTTCGCTAAGGAGGTAGCAGATAGAATTGTATTTATGGACGAGGGAATGATAGTAGAAGAGAACTCTCCACAAGAGTTTTTCGATAACCCAAAAAGCGATAGGGCGAAGATGTTCTTAAGTGAGATAATTTCGCATTGAAAAAAAATAAACAAAAAGGAAAAAAATGAGAATTATAAAATATATTTTATTGACGATAGTGTTGGTTGTATTTACGGGATGCTTTGACAGCAAATCAGCAAATGGCGGAACAAAAGCTACGACTACTGGTGAAAAGTCAAGTGGTAAAGCAAGTTTAGAATTATGGGAAAACTCTACTTTGAACAAAATAGTTCAAAGAGGTGAGTTAAGAGTTGGTATGGAGCCTGGATATATGCCATTTGAAATGAAAGACAAAAAAGGTAATATAATTGGTTTTGACGTAGATATGGCAAATAAAATGGCAAAAGATATGGGAGTGAAATTAAAAATAATACCAACTGCTTGGGATGGTATAATAGCTGGACTTATTACAGAAAAATATGATATAATTATGTCTGGTATGACTATAACACAGCAACGAAACTTGAAAATAAACTTCTCAAACCCGTATATTGTTGTAGGGCAAACTATATTGATGAACAAAGCCCACGAAGGTAAATATAATTCGGCTAAAGAACTTGATAAACCAGAACTTACAATTGCTACAAAACTCGGTGTTACTGGCGAAATAGCTACACGAAAGTTTTTCAAAAAAGCAAAAATTGTCACATTTGAGAGCGAATCAGATGCTGTATCTGAAGTGTTAAGTGGCAAAGCAGATGCTATGGTTTACGACCAACCATACAATGTGACATTTATGGCAGGAAAGGGTAGCGACAAGCTTATTCACTTGGATACTCCGCTTACTTATGAACCACTTGGTTGGGCTATAAGAAAAGGCGATCCAGATTTTTTAAACTGGCTGAATAACTTCTTAAGACAAGCTCAAGATGATAAAGTAGAAGATTTTGCTGCAAAAACATATAACAAATGGCTTGTAGATAAGAGTTGGCTCAAAAGAGTTCAATAATAATATTATGAAAAAAAGCAAGCCACTTTTACACAATAAGTTTTTTGGTCATTTTTTAGCAGGTCTATTTTTTCTGGTAGTAGGGTATTTTTTTTATTCTGCTGCAACGAATATGAACTATGTATGGAAATGGACATCGGTGCCTAAATATTTTGTATATGATGAAGTTATTACTATACAATCTCCAGCAGATGGAACTTTAGCTACAAAAGACGGCGCTTTTTTTATAAAATCAAAAGAACAATTCATAAAGCTCGAAAATTTAAATACAAGCTTCAAGTTTGATTATGTTATAGATGAAAACATATATAAAGGCGACACTATCGCTACAAAAGAGACCATAAGGGCAGGACCAGTTCTAAATGGCTTGTATGTAACCATAAAAGTTTCTGTGTTTGCTGCTTTGCTTTCGGTAATTATTGGTGTGGTAATATCTACTATGAAATTGTCTTCATATATATTTTTAAGAGATATAGCAACTGTGTATATCACGATAATTAGAGGAACACCACTTTTGGTTCAGATATTTTTATTTTATTTTATAGTGGCAAACATATTTGGACTTGAGAGGTTTACTGCTGGAGTGTTATCTTTGGGAGTATTTTTTGGTGCTTATATGGCAGAGATATTAAGAGGTGCTATACAATCCATAGACAAAGGACAAACAGAAGCTGCAAAATCTTTGGGCTTGAATATGTTTGACACTATGAGATATATTGTTATGCCGCAAGCTATCAAAAGAGCTTTGCCTACACTTGTAGGTGAGTTTATAGCACTTGTAAAAGATTCGTCACTCATATCGGTTATAAGTATAACAGACCTTACAAAAGTAGGCAAGGAGATAGTAGCTAATACATTTTCACCATTTGAGACATGGATAGTGATAGCTTTGCTTTATTTGACTATAACATCACTACTTAGTTTCATAGGACATAAGATAGAAAAAAGATTGAAAGAGAAAGGCGGAATTAGCTAAATATATATAAGCTAATGCAAAATCGTGAACTACAAAAATACAATAAAAACATCTATTTATAGTTCTTGGATAGTTTTAAAGCTTGTTATTCCTATATATATATTGTCTAATGTATTGTATTATTATAATACTTTAAGTTACATATCGTTTATAATTGAGCCTTGGACATCTACGATAGGGTTGCCAAAAGAGGTATCGTTGGCTATAATTAGTGGAATGTTTTTAAATCTTTATGCTGCAGTTGCGTTTGCTGCGCCACTTGATATGAGCGGACATCAGTGGAGTATTTTGGCCGTATTTTTAGGTATTTGTCATTCGCTTGTAGTTGAGGGAGCGATACTAAAACAAATTGGTATATCAAATATATTTTCATACAGTTTTCGTATAATAGTTGGTTTTTTTGCTGCTTATATAGTGTCTACAATGCCACCAGCTTGGTTTTATAGTCAAATAATAAATGATACATTTGTACCAGATAGCCACAACACAATATGGTTACTGCTTCAAAACTCTGTTTTAGAATCAATATCATTATCTATAAAAATAATAGTGCTTATTACTTCGCTTATATTTTTGATGGATTTTATAAAATCAAGACAGTTTTTTAAAAACTTAAGCAAAAATATAAATATAGGTTTTAGTGTTATTGTTGGTGTGATATTGGGTATCACATATGGTGCTGGAGTGCTTATAAAAGAGGCAAAAAATAGCAAAATGTCAAAAAAAGATACATATTTTGTAGCTGTGTTCTTGATGGTTTGTCATGCTATCATAGAAGATACTTTATTATTTGCGATATTTGGCGCTGATATTTTTATGGTAGTAGCTATTCGCACAATTTTAGCTGTATTGTCAGCATATGTTGTCGTTTATATCTTATCAAAAGATTTTAAAAGGATAAAAAATAAATAAAATTAAATTTGAAAATAATATCATATCACCATCAAAAGTTGTATGTATAGGACGAAACTATATAGAACATATAAAAGAGTTAGACAACAAAATACCAAAAAATATGGTGATATTCAACAAGCCAAACACCGCTATCACAAATGAGTTGTATTTTATAAATCAAAATACAAGATTTGAGTGTGAGATATGTTTTTTGATAAACAACAGCAAAATAGCTGGTGTAGGAGCGGGGCTTGATATCACCAAAGCAGACATACAAAAAGATTTGAAACAGCAAGGCTTGCCGTGGGAGAGAGCTAAATCATTTGATAAAAGCGCAGTATTTGGTAATTTTGTAAAAATAAACAAGAGCATAAACAACATTAAAATGGAATTGTTTGTAAATGACAAACTTACACAAATGGCAAAATATGATAAGATGATATATAAACCGCAGCAAATACTCGATGAGTGCAAAAGTTTTATGAGCTTAAATGATGGCGATATCATCATGAGTGGAACACCCAAAGGAGTAGGGGGTTATAATATAGGCGATATTTTTGTTGCTAAAATATACGACAACAATAGTCTAATAATCGAGACAAAATGGATAGCCAAAAAGTCTTAATCGCACTCATAAAATGAGGTTTCATCTGTGTATGATTATATCACAGGCAATACAAAGTTAGGTTTTGCATTTAATGAGTAATTTATATTTTTTATGCTCTTTGGTAGTTTGAAATCATCAATATTGTGTGTGTTTTGGATCTTTTTCAAAACTATTTTATCTTTTTGATTGAAAAAATATCTGTCATTTATAGCTTTGATTGCACTGTTGTTATTGAACTCAAATCCACTACAAGATAGTAGCTTGAAACCTTTGATCATGCATAAAGATATTAAAAAGATATAACATACTTTTATAGCCATATAACTACCAGGTCCATTGATATAATATATTGTATGTATATTGTATTTTTTCAATAATATATCAAAAAGCAAAGGTAAAACATCGCTTGATAGACCATCTTTTGATAAGCTATCTATAAGTATTTTGTCTTTATATGCTCCAACTTGAATAGGTGTTGCTATACTTAAAACTACGACATCTATATCGTCAAGTGGTTTTGGCATATGCTAATTCTAATATCTCTTTTTGTGCTACGGCTACTTCTAAGTCAACTATTTTGTAGTTTTCTTTTGATTTAAGAAGCTTTTTCGTCAATAGGTGATTGAGATGATGACTTGCTGCTTTTGCATTGTATGAGCCAACGATTGTAAAACCTACAATAGCCATATCGCCTATGGCATCAAGTATTTTATGCCTTACAAACTCGTTGTCATATCGTAATCCGCCTTCATTTAGAACTTTAGTTTCGTCAAGCACTATAGCATTGTCTAGACTGCCTCCTAATGCTAACCCTTGGTTTTGTAAGTGTTGAACCTCGTGCAAAAATCCAAAAGTTCTCGCACGACTTATTTCATCTTTGTATTGTTGAACAGAATAATCAAAATGAAATAATTGATTGCCAATACTAGGGTGTGCAAAGTCTATTTCAAAATCATATACGATATCATTATTTGGTAATAGTTTCACACTTTTTTCACCGTCAACTACTTCTATTGGTTTAGTGACTACGAGCACCTTTTTTGTGTCATTTAATTCTTTGATACCAACTTCATCTATAAGCAAACAATACCCGCTACTACTTCCGTCGAGCACTGGCACTTCATCGTTGTCAAGAACAATTCTCAAGTTATCTATACCATAAGCATATATAGCAGACAACAGGTGTTCTATGGTTGATACTATTATCCCATCTTTGCCAATAACTGTTGCCATCTTTGTATTTACAACATTTTCAATACATAATGGTATGCTAACACCCTTGTCGCTTCTATAAAATACTATGCCTTGGTTGTCTCCAAGTGGCTCCAGTGTCATATTTACTGGCACTCCTTTGTGTAGTCCGATACCAGTGATATCTATAGGATGGTTAATTGTTCTTTGTTTCATCTTTTATTGTCTCTTTTGCTATTTGAATTGTATTTAGGATATTTTGTTCCAGCCATTTTTTATCTAACCACTCGTTTGGATCAGCTTCAACTCCTTGCATCAATATACCAAAGTGTAGATGATCTCCAAGCACAGCTCCTGTAGCGCCAGTTTCGGCCAATTTTTGATTTATAGAGACTGTATCGCCTGCTTTGACAAATTGTTTGTTTGTGTGAGAATACAAAGAGGACAAACCAAGTTTGTGGTCTATTATTATAGAATTACCATAAATACCCAAATAGTCATCAAATATCACTTTTCCTTTATTTGATACTATTATAGGAGCATTTCGCACACTTGCCCAATCTAAACCTAAGTGCCAAGCTTCACTTATCTTTTTGTCTTGAAAATAGTAGTGCCTTCTTTGTGCAAAATTAGCAGTTTTTATCGATTTGTCAAGCCTTTTAAATGGTTTTATATCAAAACTATCTATAAGATTTTTATCCATATGTTTTTTTGTTTGTTGTTTGATTGTCCTTATATTTTCTGCTCTTAAAAGTTCGTTTTGCTTTTTAAATCTTTTTTCTAAATTTTTAGGAACTGACATATTGCTTTTTTTTAGCACATCGGTGCTTGTATTTTTTATAAACTTTTTTGATATTTTTATTTTGTCAATTTTTATATCTTTTTTATTTATAAATAGCGGTATTTTAAGTTTTGATTTGTTGTTTGCTTTATCAGAAGCTTCTACATATGTAGTGCTAAACTCATTTATACCCATAGGCCAAGCAAAAAGCACGATATAGTAGCCACCTTTGACAAATGGTATTAGCTCAAATTTTTCACTACCAGCAAAGACAAGAAATTTTTCTTTTAGATTTGTATCGGATAATTTTATGACTGCTACTGCACTTCCGCCCTGTCTTATGTATTTGCTATTTGCCACCAAAGATAGTTTTGGCTTTGTGTTGTCTATCGTTATGTCTATAATAGCTACTGCTGTGTTGCCTTTGAAAAAGCTCCAGTGGCTTTTGTCTGTAGCTTTTATGATGAGCTTACCTTTTGTTCCATCTGGTATTTGAACAAAACTACCGTAGTTTATTTTTAGATTGATATTTTGTTTTGGTTGTGTTAATATCACATTTTCTAACAATATATCTTCACGATCTAACTGCAACACGATATTGTATGATTTGATGCCACTTTTGTCATATAGTTTTATATCTATTTTATTGTTTGTATTCCAATATATATTTTTTGTTGAGTAAATGGTTGGAAGTTTATGTTCAAAATCAGTAGAAAATTTCACATAAAAACCACCAGCAACAATACCCAACAACAGCAAAACAAATAGTATTTTGCCTATCGGAGCTCTTTTTTTATATCTGTTTGTATACAATGTGTAATTCCTCAAATTTATTTAAAACTAATTTTTTTATAGATTTTATCGAACTATCTTTAAATTTGATACTGACAGAACTTTTGTGTCCTCCACCGCCAAAGAATTTACCGATAGTTGTTATGTCTATGCCAGCTTTTGCTCTAATAGACACTTTTGTGTCGCCATTTGTAAGCTCTTTGATAAACAGCACTACAAAAACAATATTTATTTTTAGTATTTCGTATGGTATATCATCGCAACAACCAATATCTGCTTGAGTTTGATTTAGCCATTTTTGTTTGATATGTATTGAAGCTATTTTGCCTTCATTGTGCAACTTTAAGCTATTTAATATCTTTGCATATAATCTATATTTTGATAGTTTGTTGTTTTGCAAAAAATTAAGCGACAACTCATTTGGTTTTGCTCCAAGTTTTGTCAAACTATTTATGACATCATATATGTTATCATCGCAACTATATTTTGAAAATGCCTTGCTATCATCATAAATACTCAAATACAACGCACCGGCCATATTTTTATTTATATTTATATTGTTGTCAATAAAAAATTTATACACAACCAAACCACAACTAACTGCATTTGAATTGACGATATTTACAAGACCAAAATTGTCATTGCTTTCGTGGTGGTCTATATTTATTATATTAGTTTTCATATTTAGTTTCACTCCAACTCTTGATAGTGAAGCACAATCCACAAAAATAGTCAAGTCGTAAAAATTTGGTAGGACATTTGTAATTTTGTTGTAGTTGTCAAATATCTTGTATTTGTTGTTTATCTTTGTAGCTTTATTAAAAATTTTGTATTTTGTATTTTGAGTTTCAAGCATGCTACCTATAGCAATGGCACAACACAAAGTATCTGTGTCGGGGTTTTCATGAGTCGCTATTAAGATATATTTAGCTTTATTTATCAAGTCAATTGGGTTCAAAACGAGTATCCATAGAAAAAGGTAATCTGCTCACCCTCATCTCCTGTTGCTAAATCAAGCCTGGCTGTCATGGTATTAAATAAAAATCGCACTCCTATACCTGTGGAGCTTTTCATATCTTCATATAGTTTGTGGTTATTTTTTTCGTGAACTTGTCCCCACTCTTGAAAAAAGGCCAACTGTATGCCTGTATGGACACCTTTGAAAGCGTATTTATCAAATGGTTGCCAGTTTTCAAACAGATACCATCTATGCTCCAAGCCTACAAAAGCAGTATGTGTATCATAAAATCTGCCATGTGGATAAGCACGAAGTCTTTGTGTGCCACCAAGTGAAGTGGCATTGCCTTTTTTGACCTCAATTTCTCGTCTTCGTCTCACTTCGTCATATATGGCTTGAATACAAGTAGTATCGGCAAGGTCGCACGTATAGTCAGCAGGATCAACTATACCCACTCTTGTGATAGAAGCACTTGATTGAAAATAGTTTGCTACAAATATATGGCGGTCACTAAGTATAGGTATAAATGCAGTGAGGCTAATATCGTTTTGGTATCCATCGCTAAATTTTTTTTCTTCGTGTTTGACACCATATCTTTCAATTTGAACTCTATAGCCAACTCGTGGGTCAAGTCGGCTGTCAGTATCATCGAGGTATATGCCGTAGCGATACATACTCATATCAATATCACCTATGTTGTTAGCTACATTGTTGTCATCTTTGTCTCTTATACTGTTTGGGTCTACATATGCTTTGGAGTATCCACCATATATCTCAAGTTGATTGTCAAATAGTTTTGCTGACAACTGGGCGCCATATGTTGAAAATTCGTTGGTATCAAAATAAAACTTATCATCTACTTTAGAGTTTCGTCCCCTTTCAAATGCTTCTATTGTGCCATCTTGAAATCTAAGATAAGCTAAGTCTAATGTAAATATGTGTGAATTTTTTTCAAATAAAGGTATGTTTGCCAATGTTGCGATATTGAGCTTAAAATCACCTCTCATATGTAGTAGCATAGCATCCGTATCAGTTTGAAGCAAGTTATTGCCCATAACCCCTGCGCCATAAGCCTTGCCAAGACCAGGCATACTCAATACAAGCGGATATACAAAATAGGAGTTATATGTAGTTTTTAATTCTCGTCTATCTATAGCAAAGCCAGATAGATTAATATAAAGTAAAATTAAAAGAAAAAATATTTTCATATATTATTTATTATTTTGTAGATACTTACTAATTGTTAGCATAGCTTGTTTATGATTAGCTTGAAAATCATTTTTCGCATTTTTATTTGTGTAGTTTGTGACGATAAACACTCCACCAACTGGTATATCAAAAAAATTAGCTGTTTTTACAACACTATAAAACTCCATATTTTCTATACCTATGCCATGTTTTATACAATCTTGTGAAAACTTATCGTCGATTGTTATATAGTTTGATGAATTTACTATTGTCTCACTTGTGATTTTGTTATTTGTAGCTTTTATTGTATTGTTTATAGGGGTATAGCATCTATTTTCAAAATACCCAAGCTCAATATTTGTAGCAGTTGAACTATTGACTATGTCGTATATATCAAACTCTCCATAACTACCAGCAGTGCCTACAAATAAAATATAATCAGGTTTATCAAACAAACAAATTTTAGTCAAGTTAATAGCTACATCAACAAGCCCAATACCTACAGGTTTTGCGAAGCCAAAATTCTCAATACCTCCAGCACACACAATCATAAAAGTTCCTTTGATTTATAATACCAAATAAATATTAAAGATGCTATAGCCACAATAGCACAATACAAAAATAGATACTCACCATAAACCAAACCAGCCCCGATAGCACCCACGAAACCACCAAGTCCATATCCTATACCAAACAAAAATTGCTGAGCCAATTTTTTATTTTGATACAAGTTGTATAGATATATGACTACACTACTATGATATAAACCAAAACTAAATGCATGAAATGCTTGAGACAAAAAAACCAAGCTCAGATTTTCAGGGAATAAAAAAAGTATTAACCATCTTATCACTGTTGCAAATATCGACAACTCAATCAAATAAAGCAAGTTGTTTTTAAGTGTAGAGCCTTGAAAATATAACATTATAATTTCACAAAGCACCCCAAAAGCCCACAAATAACCTATAATATCAAGCTTGATACCATATGACGACTCATATATAGTGAAAAAATTATAAAACCCACCGAAGCTAACTTGCATCAAAAATAGACTAATCCAAAAATATTTGTGTTTCAAAAGTGAAAATTTGTCACTTGGAGTTTCGTCTGGTTTTTTTTGAAAATTTTCATGATATAAACTGATATATGCAAATATTGACATAAATAAAACAAAATAGAAGAAAAAATGCAAAACCAAATTGATATCTGAAAGAAAATGTGGCAAAAACATAGCTACAAGCAAAAAACCGATAGAACCAAACATTCTTGATCTGCCATAATTATTTTTTCCGAGACTTTTCACTGCCAGATTTTCCATATATGGCAGTATCAAACTCATAGTGAAACCCAAAAATATATTGTTGATTAAAAACAAAACAAAACTATCTATAGTTAATAATAGCAAACCACTTAAGATAGTTGTAGAAAATAAGGAATACATTAGCTTTTGTTGATTTAAAGTTATATTTTTAACAAACAAAAATGGCGACAAAAATCGCATGAGAGCAACGACAGCAAATATCAAACCGATATTGTATGTTTGCCAATTTAGCTCATACAATAGCTTAGGCAAAAAAATTATAAAAACGCCAATACAAGCAAAATAAAAAAAATAAAATACACTCAAAAAGATAATTTTTTTTTGTTCAAGTCCATAGAAAATTGTATCTAAACTTTATAAAAAAACTTTTTTTTGAATAAATTTTATGAAAACACTCATAAATATAGGTAATTTAAATAATTTTATGCTATAATTATAAAATTTGACAATAAAGGGAAAATTTGAATTCAACTTTAATTAAAATAAAATTGCTATTTTTATCATTTATTTTGTTAGTTACGACTTCGTCGATTGCTGAAAAATTGCCATTTGATACTGATTTGACACA
>Ga0164315_10001654_pt1 | contig 16823 bp, 20 predicted proteins | sample GuaBasSedimGuay6_FD_113737 | JGI IMG/M metagenome (GOLD analysis project Ga0164315, IMG submission 113737) | Subseafloor sediment microbial communities from Guaymas Basin, Gulf of California, Mexico - Guay6, Core 4569-2, 0-3 cm | ecosystem: Environmental > Aquatic > Marine > Hydrothermal vents...
TCTCACGGATGGAAAGGCCGTGATCTAGATAAAGTTTCCGGAAAATTCCTAAATTATTCTTAGGTTTATTTAAAAAATGGGTAATAAAAACGGAAACATAAGGGATTGGGTAAACTGGTTCGTCCAGCGTCGGGGATGGTCGACCATTTATTTATTGCACTAATAAGTCACTTACCACTGTTGCAGCAATATTTTTTGCAATACTTTAGTTCCTCTTTCTTACTTGTTGATTTCATAAGAAAAATCCACGACTTTTCTTTAATATTTCCAACAAAGTTTCTAAATCGCTTAAAAAAGAAATAGAACATTTTCCAGTTTCACATACCATAAGCAAAAAATAGATTTTATTTAAGAACGTCTTCTCGATTCCTTATCCCTTTAGGTCAACATTTTTTCACGGGTTACTTAAGGGAAATTCAATTTTCAGCTATAAACGCATTGATTTATCAAAGGGGTGTAGCTTTGTGATATAATGGCCTATAGATATAAAAGCTGAGGTTGTCATGAAAAAGCTATTTTTAATTCTTCCACTAGCTGCCTTATTGTTTGCGACTCAAGGCTGGGCGCCTCCTCCGGATCTATCAAAATGCTCATATGATTCCAAAAAACAAGTTAAAGTACCGGTAAATCAAAAAGACGGTAAAAAGGCGATAGCATGTCACGGGCTAGCGATTTGTAATGGAAAACCAGTTCCTATTACTTGCAAGGGAACTGAGCGTGACCCCTGTCCAACTGCCAGCAAATGTGTTGAATTTGGCGAGGGGGTGGTATCTCCCATACATGAAGACGACATGGCTATGGATATCTTATTTGCCAATATCATTGATGATGCAGGCTACACATATAAAAAAGAGGGTGCTATCTCAAAAATATACCTAGATGTTTCCCCCAAACCAGTTCCTCCCGCAGGCTCAATATACCGATGGACAAGATGGGATAAAGGAAAACCAATTCCCAAATATATGATATTAACTGGGATAAAATACAACACTCCAGATTATTGGGATGGTCAATTTGTCTGTAGAGCGAAGCATGGATCAACGGTAATCCCTGGAAGTCTATGGTCCGGAGGAAAAATAGAAAATTCCAAATGCTATATTGTTGTAGATAAAAAGCAAGTCGTTGGAAAAGATAGCTTTGAAGTCTTAGAAAGAGGTAGAAATAAAGGACACTTTAATTGGGTAAAAGGGCCTCGCGGACCTATACCTGGCTGGGCTGGAGCCTATGGCTTTGAATGTAGAGCTGCCCCAGGAACTGGAATGGGCCTTTGCTACCCAACCAAACCCTTTGGAGGTAGAATTCCAATGAAACCTCCTGAATTCGTAAAGAAATTTGAAGACGGATTCATTGGAGGGAAAGATGAAAAAGGAAACCCCTTAAGAATTTGTAGATCAAGAGTAGTTGCCTCAAGAGGTCTCCCAGGAAGTGGAATTCCTTCAGGAAGGGTAGGAGATGACAATATTTGCTATCTTCCAGGCCCAGATTACAAGAAGGTTTTAAAGGCCCAAAACTTTTTCCAAATTATTTTTATTGAAGGGCAAAAAGAATAAAAAGACTTTCTACGGATTTATGGTAAAGTTTTCCAACCAAAATTTTTTAAAATCACTGTGAATTTTTAAAAATTTAGAAGTACCATATGCACCCAAATACTGGACATATATTGGTACACCATCAAGTGTTAGAATTAGATCATTTAAATTAACCTCGGGAAACTCTTCAATTATTTTTACCAACTCATTATTAATGTATTCAAATTTCCTAGCATATGCCAGTGGCTTGTTTAGATCGTAAACCGTTTTAAAATTTAAGTTAAAATGTGACCATTCTTCAAAAACTAAACCATCTTTATCCAATGAAAAACTGTGATATTGTACAGGGTCTGTATCTACCCCTTGAGGATAGTATGCTGGTCTGATAAAGGGTGGTAGCATCATTTCTTTTAAATGAACTACTCTTTTTTCTTCTTTACTATAACTCCCCACTCCCTTTTCACACAACCTCTCTAAATCACCATTTGTATCCCAATCAGGTTCTATCCAATTTTCTACCAACACGTAATATTTTTGACTATAGTTTGAGGAATATAAAATTATTTCTTTTCTATTAGAGGTATATTTACAAACATAAATTTTATCTGACTCACCTGGAGAATAATTTAAGACTTCATTACTTGAATACAAAAAGACTCTTCCAGGCCTATAATCATATAAGGTTGCGTAGCTTTCCCTTATAAGTTCTTTATATTCATCGAAAGTTATATTTTCCTCAGCTAATGATGGAAAAGTTATGGAAAATAAGATTATGGTAATTAAAAATTTCAATTATTACCCCCCAGAGGAATCTTCAAATAAAATAGGACTGCACAACCCCGTCTATCTCTCTATTGCGTTGAAAGTCAAACAAGTCAGTAAACTTTGCTAGGCGCTTCGCAGCAATAGTCTTTTGAATTTAGCGCGTGCAAATTCTCTTTGAAGTAATTTAAGAGATCACCCCGGTGAATAACTCCCATGTGCTCCCCGACAGGGGGACCTAATGTGGAATGCCTTATTTGGATTTATGTCCTCGATGATAGTCCAAAACCCTAACATTATGGATTTTGTCTCCCCTTGATCTTTCGTCATATTGAAAAATGATGCGGTATTGTTTATCAATTTTTATGGAATACCAATTACTCCCACTTAGTTTTTTAAAATCTGCCCTAAACCATGATTTTATATCACCTATAGAATCTGTTGTTTTAATTTTTTCCAATTTTAGTTTTGCCTTATCAGCTATATGCCTTAAATGTTTGGGAGGATTTCCCGCCAATATACAGGTCGAAAAACCTCGGAATTTAGAAGATTCAACAGCTTCCCTTGGCGACTTGGGTTTGGCCGTAGCACCCTTAGAAGCTTTTGGTCTCGCCCCTTGAGAAGAACCCGCCGCCGAGGCGCCTGAAGACGAGGGAGGGGTAGATGGTCTTGATGCCGTAGCGGGAGCCGGTTTATCCTGTGTGGGAGGTTTTCCTTTCCCTTTTTTGCTCGATTTTTTCCCGCTAAATTCTTTCGGATCAGTCCCTTCTAAGCCTAGAGCTTTAAGATCCAAACAAGCTGCCCACTCATCCAGGGCCTTGGAACTGGCATCACTTAATTCGGGTTTTTTCCCTTTTCGGGGTTTTAAATTCTTTTCAAGGTTGGACTTTAACTCTTTAAATTTTTCTTGCCTCTTATCATGGTATTTTAAAAACTCTTTATCTTCCTTGCTCAGGGAACTTTTATCAATTTCTTGGTCAACTAAAGTTGAAATTTGGCCCTTGGAAAGACCACTTTTATTCTGAGCTACCAAAGCTTCATAAAAGGTATTAATCTGCTGAGTGACCCGATGATAATTCTCATAAAATACAACATCTAATAACATTTCCTGCGCTATATCCCCATATTCCAACAAACTCCGGTATTTTCTTAAATGATTGCTCGGACGATCCTCAACTATTGGCCAACGTTCTACAAAATCAAGGGCATTTTTATAATAACCTAAATAAAAAGTTTCAATACGATACATTTCTTCAAGGTCCTTATTTATTTCTCCAAAAACTTCATCATCATTTCCATTTCCTATGACGGTAATTGGTAAAATTAAAATCCCCAGGATTAATAAAATTTTTTTCATTTGCTGTCCCTAAAAAAGCATCCCAATATTTTTAATATTAATTTTTTAAAAAAATTATCTGTTTTGTGTCCTACCACCTAATGCAACCTTTACCAAATTGAGGGCATGGGCCGAAGTAGCTCCATTTGTGAATCTTATATTGGCCATTACGGTGTTAAATTGCACATTAAACCCTCTGATGACCCCGGCCCCCTGGCCTTGTACCTGAACATTATCGCCCACACAATACTTTGTGCTATAGGCTGCCGAGACAGGCTGTTTTAAAACAAAGCAACTGCGATCTTTACTAAAGCCTCCATCGGGAACAACAACAAAACTAACAGAAGACAAAAAGATTAAAATTAAGGATATTTTTTTCATCATATGATTATTGTAATATTAATTTAAAAATTAAGTTTTTTTCCAATATAGAAATTTTTAAATTAAATTTGTTTATAAATTAAATTTAAAAAAACCTTTGTTTAGTTTCTAAAACCTTCCTTGATTCAATCAATATTTTTCAACTTAATTTGTTTAGGTAGAGCTAGATTACTTCTCTCCTTAACTCTTTAGATCAGTATTTATGGTAAAATAGAAGGTGCTTCAAATAGGAGTTCATTATGAACAAGCTATTTTTAATTCTTCCACTAGCGACCTTATTGTTTGCGACACAAGGGTGGGCGCCGCCACCGGAAAAAGGTGGAGCAGCCGCTTTTCCTACATTTCATTCAAAAAAATGTGACCTTAGGCCACAAGAGCAAACTAAAATAGCACTCCAAGACAAAAAAGGAAAAACTCATTATGTCTGCACAGGAATGTCAGTATGTGCCGGAAAAGCTGTTCCTGTTAGTTGCAAGATAAGTGAAAGGGAAGCATGCCCGATAGCAAAAAAGTGTTTCCCTCCTGAAAAAGAGATTTTAATCACTTATTATGGTAATTGTAACATAGTTCAATTTAAGACCAAGAATAATCTGTATTTTATTAGGAAATCATTTACATGCCAGGTTCAAAAAGGATTTATTGTTTTCTCAGGAAGTAGGCCTCGCAAAATTTTTATTATTTCCTCTTGGGTAAATTTAAGAAAGCTAACTGAAAGGGAAGATTCTGTTAAAACGCTGCCCTTTATGATAACTCTCACTGAAAACCAGGTTCAAAAACATGAGTTTGATATACAAATTTCCAATGTTCCTACACGTGGGATTGGAGAAACAGTTAACTATATTACCGAAAATTCTGGAGATCCTGGAATTGATATAGAAGTCACCGAAACAGAGCAAGAGATTAAAATTAAAGCCAAGGTTAACAAAACAATCAGAACTAGAAAAGATGAGCATAGAGGATTTGAAATCCTGAAAAGGAGCAGCTCAGATCCACTAAATATCGACCTCGTTGTTAAAAAAGAAAGCATGAGGAAATAGCACCTACTCTAAGATTAAATTTTCTTGGTAGAATGACTCCCCTTCCTCCAAATTTTCTGCTCTTACCAAGCCGTAAATTGGGAAGTGGCCATAATAAAACATATTAACTGTACCTACAGGTAGCAATGGGAATAGTTCTTTATCAGCCTTACATGCTTTTTTAATTTTTACCTCATCATTAATTCCGGTTCTCAAAAAGACATCTACTTTTTCCCAGCCTAAGTCCTCGCAGCCTTTTAATAAAGCATCTATTTGCTTCCGGCTTGGTAAATCGTTAATTAAAATCCATTCTTGATAAGATCGGGTAAAGCCACTTGGTGTAGTTACCACCTTATTCTTCAAAAACCTTTTAGAAATCGGATCATAATCAATTATTTCAATATAAAGTTTAGTAGTATAGTACGCCCCATTGGTCAGCACTTCTTTATTGAGAAAAGTTACATTGTCACCGACTTCAACCGAATAAGCATCAGAAAACAAAAAAAACAAACCAATGATGACGACATTTCTTAGCATAATGAACTCCTCATATTTATCATTAACAAAGTTCATTTTAACCCTATAATCAAAAAGACTTAAAGGCACCTCGCCTTAAAGCGCAGACATCTCGTGTCATATTAATTACCATATCATCAAGTAGCTTAGACTTTCTCAAAAGACTTTTATAATTTCTTTTTTAAGACTGTTTCTGTCCAAACTCGGACCCATAACCTGTCATTTTTTGCCCAACCTTTATGGAAGAAGACTTACAAAGATAGCTAGACCTTCTTTAAGACCATTTATTTCGTTTTGGTCAACTTAGAAGTGAGTTTTTCTAGAGAAGGTAGCCCTTGGTGCACCTTTAAAATTGAGGCCCTTTTAATACTTTTGTATAAGTTTTTTGGGAGGCCATATCCTAGAAGAATGAAAATAAAGATATAAAATATGAAACTAAACATGCCTTGCACTAAACCTCCTCCAGTTCTCGTTTTAAGATTTCGCCAATAACTGATTTATCCCATTGGCCTCCTCTTTTACTTTTAATATTTTTTTCCATTAGAAATTTTGCAATTTTTCATTGGATTATTTTAGAAATGGGTAATAAAAACAGAGAGATAAGGGGTTGGGCAAAATAATTCGTTTAAGCCTCGCTTCTTACTCCATAGTGGAATATGGCATTTGACAATATAACCCTTTGGGTATATTGTCACTATCAATGAGGATTGAATTTTATACGACCCCAAGAAAAAGAAGTCCTGTAACTGACTTCATTGATAAACAGCCAAAACAAGATCAGGCTGTCATCCTTGCCGTACTCCAAGATATCGCAGATGAAGGTTATGGGGCCAAGGGATGCCAGTTCAAACAACTTGAAGGCAAACTCTGGGAAATAAAAATCAAGGCCCCCTCAGGTGGATATAGATTGATTTATGTCACTTTAACTGGGGATTTAATGTTGGTGCTTCATTCATTTAAGAAGAAAACACAGAAGACACCAAAAAAAGAACTCAACATTGCGCGAAAACGACTTAAGGAGATCCTATGAGTAAAAAAAACACAGGTAAATCTTTTGAGAAATACCTCAAATCTAAAATGAAAGATAAGGAAATTTCTTTAGCTTTTGCAGGAGTGGCCATTCACTTAAAAATAGCAAGACTCATTGAAATCTTAAGACTCAAAGAAGGGCTTACTCAATCTCAACTTGCCAAGAAGGCCAAAGTTAGCCAACCCATGATTGCTCGTCTGGAAAGAGGTGACCAAGATCGAGTCCCAACTCTGTCGACAATTAACAAAGTATTACTTGCCCTTGGATATAAAGCGGATCTATCAATCAAAAGGGCCGCTTAAGCTTAAGTTCTCGTTTTAAAATATCGCCAACCGACGGATTTGTCCCATTTGGATAGGGTCTATTAAAATGTCACTTCTACCGGCCAATTAATTTGTCACATTGAGATTTTTCGTAATGAAAAACCTTGGTTTTTAAGACCAATAATTTTTTGAATAACTTTCTGCTCTTCAAGATGAGGAACAATCAGGCCCTGAACTTTTCGCTCGCCATATCTTAAACGGTTAGATTTTGAGGTGGAAGTTTTGGTTATCTCCTTCTCTTGCATTGTCTCAATGATGGTGGTTTTGCTCCAGGCAGATTCGGTTATGGATTCTATTTCACGGATGGAAAGGCCGTGATCTAGATAAAGTTTCCGGAAAATTCCTAAATTATTCTTAGGTTTATTTAAAAAATGGGTAATAAAAACGGAAACATAAGAGGTTGGGTAAACTGGTTCGTCCAGCGTCGGGGATGGTCGACCATTTAATTATTGTACTAATAAGTCACTTACCACTGTTGCAGCAATATTTTTTGCAATACTTTCCATTCTTGGTTGTAACCCATAGAAGAATCACGTTACTTAATTTACAAATCTCAATTTCGACTTAACTAAATTGGCCTTTAACTTTTTTGAACAAATGCTGATAAAATTGAAGATGGCATTACTTTAGGAGCAGAATATGAAAAAACTATTTTTAATTTTTCTACTTGCGGCCTTATTGTTTACGATACAAGGTGGGGCGGCCAAATGATTTATTGATGAGTGAAATGTAATTATGCATCTATAAGATATTTTTCTAATTTTTTAAAAGAGCTAATCCAACCTTCCATATGATATCCAACTGCTTGTTTTGAAGGTAGTTGCTCATGAGTCAGGTCAATTAAAGTGCCATCTGCTGTTGGAGAGAACTTAACCGTCATCAAACTCTCATCAACCATGGATTCTTTCCAACACCAAGAAAAGATAAGTTTGTCTGATTCTATTGCTCGATATTCACCATAAGCGATAAATACTCCATCGGGAGACTCCATTTCAATTTCAAATTTGCCATCAACTTTTAAATCTGCCTCCACATTATTAATCCTGACATTACTTCCCCCCATCCAAAGAACTATTTCTTTTTTCTCTGTCCAAGCAGAATAGACCTGTTCTAAAGAAGAGTTAATGACATATGAAATGCTAAGAGAGCTTTCACTAATACTTGGTTCTTTAAGCATAACTACTCCTTGAAAAAACTTGATGGATAAACCATTCCCTATTTTTAAAACTGGTCAGGTCTGAAGAATCTAGATAAGGAACATCTGGATTCTGTTTCATGAAAATTCCTGCAAAAATTCCCGTCCCCATTTTCTTTAAAACACCATTTCTATAAATTTTAACCTTTTCTGCCCCACAACTGGGAGATTTTTTTTGAAAAATGATTCCATCCACATCAGCAAGAGAGTTCGTTATGATTCCCCCTATCCTTCTCGCCAAGAGAGTAAAATCTTCATCCGTCCTAGTCCCTATCATTTTAATAGTACCTGTAGAACTAATCAGGTTAACAGGTTCTCTGGGAACTCCCATGCCCATTTCTACTTCCGGACAAAAAGTGACAATATCAAAATATTTAGGGAGGATATTAGCTACAAAATGATTTTTTGTATCCCCACCATCGTACCGAACTTTTTGTCCCAAAAGACAAGCAGAAACTGCAATTTTAGGTTTTCTCATAGTTTAATTTTAAAGCTCGCTAGGAAAAAATAGCAACTCGTTTTCCAAATATTTCAACTTTTAAACCTAAATCTTTGGCCAGCCAAGATAGACTCTCCTTAGAAAAAAAACCTACATGGGTTGGATCTTTAATATAGTGCCAATTAGCAAAGTCCATATTATCGGAGTAAAGATCGGTCATAACTCCCAAGACACCATCATTTTTTAGTAATTTTTTAAGCTTTTTAAATTCTCTTAGAGGGTTGTGGAAGTGTTCGGCCACTTCCGTACAGGTAATGACATCATATTTTTGATTTAAGACTTCCTTACTAGGATAATAAAAAGGATCAAAGATATTCATCTCTATCCCTTCATCTTCTAGGATTAAGTTTAAAGTAGGACCTGGCCCACAGCCAAAATCAAGTCCTGTTAGCTTTTTATCTTTTGGTAGATATTGCTTTAAAGGGGCCATAATTTGGGATAAAAATTTTCGATAGCCAGGATCTTCAGGGTTATTTTCATGAAGATCATACTGTCTTTTTTCTTCTTTTTGATCCACGCGATCTTCAGGAGAGAGGAAAATGAAGAAGCAATTAGAACATTTGAAGTAGTTGTGATGAAAGAGGTGAGTATTATTCTCGTGGCAAAGTGGGCACATCTTAATTGAAGAAAAATAGGAATAAAAAGATAAGAACTAAAATTGCGATAACCCCACCAAATATTAAATCAGGTTTTTTCTCAGCAATTTTAAACTCTCCTGTTGCCCTAAGGTGAGAGTCATCCTTATTCTCTATTACATACTGCATATCGACCAGAGGAGTTACTCCGGTAAACCTATAGAGAATTTCTCTATTTTCACAAAAAACAATATTAGGAACGCCCATAACCCCAAAATGTTGAGCTAACTGAGGATCGGACATGGTATTTACCTGATAAATATTTAACGAAGGATTCTTTTCATCTAATGCCTGCATTACAGGTTCCATGGTTTTACAGGGCATACAGGTATCAGAATAAAACTGAATAACAAAAAGTCCTTTTTCAGAACGTGCAACTTCTTCAAATTTTTCCATAGTTAGTTCTTTCATAGACATCCTTATAACATATTACGATAAAAAAAGATAATCATTATAATAACAGAATCTTATATGTTAGTGTATTCAAAAATAAAGTTCAATCGTGATATCTCTATTATGATTATTTTCACCTCATCGTTTGAAACACTGGCCAAATTTGGGCCATGCTTTAAAATAAATATGTGAGAAAGTATTACCCTTTATTTTTAGTTTTAATTTTCATCCTATGTTTTAAGGCCTTTGAAATCTCTTATTTTGATAAAGACCAGAGTTTGGATATGGCCCAAATCCAGGGTTTAAAACTACACCTTAAAACTACCTCCGATTTCTTTCTCCCCTACCCCACAAAAGATGGAACATTTCGCTGGTCAACCTCTGGGCTCGGCCTTTTATATCTCTTACAAAAATACTTTTCAGGAAATACCATTTATCTTATTTTAACTGCCCTTTTATTTTTAATTTCCTTTAAGGTTACCCTGGTTATTTCACGATCCCCTCCCTTTGCTTATATTTTCTCTTATCTCATTACTCTTGGTTATAACTACTTTATAGTTTTTTTTGATACTCGAGTACTGGGGTTAATCCCCTTTTTGATCTTTGGCCTTTTAAATTTTCTTTGTTTTTATCAACTGGCCATCGTAAATAAGAAGTCTCTAAGTATAAAGTTTGGTTTTATATTCACTCTTATCCTTTTAATATTCTGCTGGGATAGCTGGATTGATTATGCTCTAGCTTTAGGGGTTTTAAGTTATCTATTTAAAGTTAGAAATCGATTTTTTTTAAATGCTGGACTCATAATCTTTCCCATCTATTTTGTTCTTAGATTTCACTTAATAGGACATGTTGGAGAGATTACAGGCCCTGGAAGAGAAGTAGATTTTATCTTTAATTATAATAGTTGGATGCTAGGGATTGAGGATTTCTCAACTAATATCATTCGTTATATCCATAGCGCCTTAACAAACTATTTTCCTCTAATGCCTTTAAATCCTCTTGTAGTTAACTCATCAAGGCCTATAGATTTAATAAATTCCTTTTCTCCAGGTGCCACCTTTCAGCAAGATGCTGTCTATTATAATTATCTCTATGGGTGGTATCTCTATGCTGGTATTACTTTTTCTATCTATATATTGGCCGTTTTTAAATTTGTTCTTAAAAAGAGAGATAATTTGAGTTTTATCCTCACTTCAGGATTCATTTTTGTCTTTTTTGGTGGATTTACCCATTACTTTATTAAGTTTAGGCCCTTATTGGTCCTTCCCTATAATTATTCTTACCGACAGCTCTTCTCAGTTATAGGGGTAACTCTTATTATAGCTTTTATCGGAGATTATATTTATAAAGAAAAAAAGGCGGGAATAACCTTTTTAATAGCATTTTGCTTGTGTTTTACAGGCATGTCTTTTCTCAAAACCAAAAAGGCGATTGATCATAGTTTTATTCATAATAAATTGAATCTGGCGCGTTAGGCCGGTAAAATTTAATAAACACTATGAAAAAAGGGCCATTGGTATCTATTATTCTACCTGCATACAATGAAAGGGATAACCTTAAATGGCTCATCCCTGACATCTCCAAAATTTTATTAAATTATAACTATGAAATAATTGTAATTGATGATGCAAGCTCTGATGGAACCAGACATGCTATCTCTGATTTTAATATTAACTATCAATACAATTACAAAAGACAAGGACTAGCAAATTCTATAAGAATGGGCATTAAAGCATCTCAAGGTGAGATTGTTCTAGTTATGGATTCTGACGGAGATCATAATACAGTTCACCTGCCCTTAATGATTGATAATTTAAAATTTTACGATGTCGTTTTAACAACTCGATTTAAAAATGGATCGAAGGTAAATGGCCATATCAAACCTAATTTATCAAGAGCGTTTAATCTATTTATTCGGGCCATGACTGGTGGGCAACTATCTGATTATCTCTATGGGCACTGGGCCGCTAACAAAAATTCTTTAGAAAAAGTATCCTTTAAAAATATCTTCTGGGGATATGGAGATTATTGTATTCGCCTTCTTTTTCACTTTGAAAAATTAGATATGAAAATTCATCAAATTCCCAGCATAACGGGAAAAAGAGAATTTGGACAAGGAAACTTAAGACCTTTAAAAGTTTTCACCCAATATACCTTTGCTGTTTTCAAACTATCACTCAAGGAGAGAGTTTTACGTGTTCAAAAAAATAAAAAATTGTCGAATCTGCAAAAATCAAGATCTTAAAAAGCTATTTGATTTAGGAAACTTTCATCTCTCGGGAATATTTCCTTCCTCAAAAAATCAAACTATAGAAAAAGGTCCTCTCTCACTTGTTATTTGTCATGCCTGCGGATTAGTTCAACTAGGTCATCAATATGACATGAAAAAGCTTTTTGGTGATAACTATGGATACAGATCAGGGCTTAATGGACAAATGATTTCTCATTTACACGGATTTGTTGATGAGGTCATGGGCTTGAAAAACTTGGAGTCTGAAGACTTAATTATTGATATAGGAGCAAATGATTCGACTCTTCTCTCTAGATTTCCTAATAATTTTAAAAATTTGGTAGGAGTAGATCCTACGGGAAATAAATTTAAAGACTTTTATCCAAATCATATCAAACTTATACCTGATTTTTTTAGCGCCCAAAGCTTTAAAGAAGAGAAGGCCAAACTAATTACCAGCTTTTCCATGTTCTATGATCTCGAAGACCCTTTTAATTTCATGAAAGAAGTAAGTGAGATCCTTCATGATGATGGAATTTGGGTAATGGAGCAAAGCTATCTCCCTCTTATGATAAAAAATAATGCCTATGATTGTATTTGCCATGAACATCAAGAATACTACTGTCTATCCCAAATCAAATATATGGCCTTTAAAGTTGGTCTTAACATATTAGATGTCTCATTTAATGAAATAAACGGTGGGAGTATTCGAGTTACACTGGGAAAAAGAGATGGTGAGAAGAAACTATTAGTTAATAACATTTTAAACAAAGAAAAACGCTTTAGAAATATTTCAACTTATAATTTCTTTCTGAATAATTTAAAAAATCATCGAGAAAATTTAATATCTCTTTTAAAAGACCTTAAAGAAAAAGGTAAAAAAGTTGTTGGATATGGCGCTTCAACTAAGGGCAATATAACCTTACAATATTGCGGTATCGATGAAGACCTACTTCCTGAAATATTGGAAATAAACGATTATAAATTTAATCGTTTCACACCTGGAAGTAAAATACCCATAAATTCCGAAGGTGAAGAAAAAGATGTCGATTACAAGTTAATTCTACCCTGGCATTTAAAAGATTCTTTTTTAGAAAGAGAAAAAGAGTTTTTAAAAAAAGGAGGAAAATTAATTTTCCCTCTACCTTATTTAGAAATTATAGGACATTAACTCACTACAAATAGTGGATATATCATCATCTTTTAGTTCTAGATAAAAAGGAAGTAGAATTATATTTTGTGAAAGTTCCTCCGCAACCTCTAAAAAAGGTGCATTATATTTTTTCATTTGAAAAAAAGAATAAAATCCCGGTCTCGTCTCTATCCCTTTTTCTGCTAATTTTTTCATTACCAACTCACGATTAATTTCTTCTGCCAATTTAATTGCCATGCCCCAAATACAAGGATCTACTTCTGCCTTGAATTTTTGCAACGTTAATCCCTTTAATTTTTGTTTATATAAGGAATAAATCTCCTTTCTTTTCTTTTCAATGGAATCTTTATATTCTAGCTGGGCCACGCCAATAGATGCCTGAAGGTTTGTGAGTCGAAAATTAAAAGACTTTCCTTCATGCCAATATTTTGTGCTGCCCATACCGTGGTTGCGTATGAGCTTCATCTTTTCTTTAAGTCCTTCATCCGCCGTTAGGGTTATTCCCCCTTCTCCGGTGGTAATAGTTTTAGTCGCCTGAAAACTAAAGGCCCCTATATCACTTAAGGTTCCTGCATAACTCCCCTTATATTTAGAAAAAATCGCCTCAGCAGAATCTTCAATAACGTATAGATTATGTCTTTTAGCTATATTATTAATTTGATCCATATTACAGACATTTCCGTAGGTATGAACTGCCATAATACATTTTGTATTAGAAGTAACTAACCCTTCTATTTTTTGCGAATCAATAAGAAAAGTGTCTCTCTCAACTTCACAAAAAATAGGTTTGGCCCCGACAGCTAAAACCATATTAATCGGCCCTGCAAAACAAAAACCGGGAACAATAACTTCATCTCCATGACCTATTTCTAGCGCCAAAAGGGCCAAATGAAGGGAAGTGGTGCCATTAGAGGTACTTACTCCGTAGGGAGCATGTAGCTTTTTGGAAAAATTTATCTCCAGCCTTTCAACATAGTCACCATGAGATATCCAAGTCGAATCAAAGGCATCGAGAAGGTATTTTCTTTCTTTGCCCCAAAATTTTGGTTTATACCAAGGTATTTTCATAATAATTTTAATATAATTTGCTTATGGAAGATTGTCCCCAATTTAATAGCACTTTAGATTTTTTTTTCACGCATAAAGAAAGCCTGAATTTAATAGACCATTATTTCCCAAAATATGATTTTAAAGGAAAATCAGTTTTAGATGCCGGTTGTAGAAATGGCGGAGTAACTCAGTCATTTTACGATTTAGGCGCCACTACCGTTGGTATTGATATTAATGAGCAGGCAATTAATAAGGCCCAAATATCCCATAAAGGCCCCGAGTTTTTTTGGGCAAGTGTTTTAAACTTAGAGAGATTCAAGGAAAATACTTTTGATGTCATATTCTGCTGTGGAACTCTTCCTTATTTAAGTCCAAATCAAGTAGAACAAGCAATTTTAGAATTTAAACGAGTAATAAAACCAAGTGGTAAAATTTTAATCGCCTTTCAAAAAGAAAAATCACCACTATGTTCTCTATTGGTAAGAGTTTATAATATCTTTCCAATGCTTTTTAGACCTATTTTAATCTTTTTGGCCTTAATCTATTTTCAAACACTCAATTTCCAATATATTCGATACGCACTTGGTGAGGGATTAGTGGGAATAAATTTTGGATATCCTGATAACTTAAAACAATTTGAAGTTGCCACTCCCAATTCTAGAATGATTTCATCTAAATTTAGCAAAAGCTTCCTCTTAGAAAAAATATGAACTTATTGACTATTCGATATCTATCAAATAGTCATAATTATGGAAAAAATAGTTATTCATTCATATGGCAGCTACGACAAACTGAAACTTGAAAAGATGGACCTCCCCTCCCCGGCCGAAAATGAGGTATTAGTAGAAAATAAGGCGGTAGGGGTTAATTACGCTGATATAACTGTTAGATGGGGGCTCTATGAGTCCGCGAAGAGGTTTGTTGGACTTCCTATAACCCCAGGATTTGAGTTTGCGGGTATTGTTAAAAAACTTGGTAAAAGTGTTGTAGGCCTGGAAGTAGGACAAAAGGTTTTTGGAATCACTTTTTTTAATGGCTACGCAAGTCATATATGCATTACATCTGACCAGGTCTATCCCCTGCCAAATAATTTATCTTTTGAACAAGCAGCAACGATCCCCACCGCCTTTTTAACTGCCTATTATGCTCTCTATGAAAACTTTATATTTAGAGAAGGTTCCAAAGTTTTAGTTCACTCCGCTGCAGGAGGCGTAGGCTCTACACTAGTTCAAATGGCAAAGATTAATAAATGCCAAGTAGTTGGAGTAGTTGGAAGTTCTCATAAAGTTGAAATCGTTAAAAATTTAGGTGCTGATTTTGTCATTGATAAATCTAGTGTTGAGCTATGGAGTGAAATTGAAAAAATTTCGCCACAAGGTTTTGACGTAATCCTAGATGCTAATGGAGTATCAACTTTAAAACAAAGTTATGAGCACCTAGCACCAATGGGAAAGTTAATTTGTTATGGTTTTCATTCCATGCTTCCTAAAAAGGGCGGAAAAATAAACTGGATAAAACTAGCAATAAATTATTTAAGAACAATTCGCTTTAACCCTCTAGATATGACCACTGAAAACAAAAATGTTCTGGCCTTTAATCTCTCTTTTCTTTTTTCCCAAAAAGAACTCTTAAAAAGGTCTATGAATCAAATCAATGCATGGCTTGAAGAAGGGAAGTTGGTTGTTCCACCAATCACCACTTATCCTTTAAAGGATGTCGCTAAGGCCCATAAGGATTTAGAGTCTGGAAAAACAATTGGTAAGCTTATTCTGATACCTTAGAAATGAATTTTTCTCGTGAGAATATCCTTAAACATTATCCAGTCACAGATAAAACTTTTTAAGGGATGCTTAAAAGTCGCAGGTCTATTTTTTTCAAAACCAAAATGTCCAATCCACGCAAAGATATAACCCACTAGAGGTGCTCCAATCAAATACCCCCATACTCCTGTTCTTAAAAAGGAAATAAATAGAATTATTGCCATAAGATTGCCAATAAAATGCAGTCGGCGGCAGGTCTTGTTGGCGTGTTGTGAGAGATAATAAGGATAGAAATCTTTAATAGTTTTATATTCTTTCATAGTATCTTTAAGACAATTTTTCGAAAATCCATCGAAGAATTGGAACTAATTTATCTTTTAAAGGAAAATATCGTATGGGTAGATCAAAAGTTGTTGATTGCTTAACAATTCCTCTCTTATGAGAAAAGGCATCAAAACTTCTTTTACCGTGATAACAACCCATTCCTGAAGCGCCTACTCCCCCAAAAGGAAGACTTGAAACACCAGGATGAACTAAGGTGTCGTTAACACAACCACCACCTGATGAAGTCTCTCTTAAAATTTTCCTTTCTATTTTAGAACTCTCAGTAAAGACATAAAAGGCCAGGGGTTTGTCCCTTTTATTGATGAACTCAAGAGTTTCATCAAGATTTTCATATTCTATTACAGGTAAAAGAGGGCCAAAGATCTCTTCACTCATAATAGAATCGGTTGCTTTAACATTATTTAAAATGGTGGGAGCGATATATTTCAACTCTTGATCAAAATCACCACCATGATACACTTCAGCTGTCTTTAAGTGTCCTATTAATCTTTCTGTTGCCGCATTATCTACGATACGGACCATATCATCACTCTCTTTTGGATTTTTGCCAAAAAATTTGGTGATATATGTTTTCATTTTAGAAAGTAGTTCATCTTTTACATTTTTATGAACCATTAAGTAATCCGGGGCCACACAGGTTTGACCGGCATTCATATATTTACCCCAAACA
>Ga0164315_10001656_pt1 | contig 16809 bp, 12 predicted proteins | sample GuaBasSedimGuay6_FD_113737 | JGI IMG/M metagenome (GOLD analysis project Ga0164315, IMG submission 113737) | Subseafloor sediment microbial communities from Guaymas Basin, Gulf of California, Mexico - Guay6, Core 4569-2, 0-3 cm | ecosystem: Environmental > Aquatic > Marine > Hydrothermal vents...
CTGTGGCACTGCCCGGGATCGGACAGGATTTGTTCCAGCCGCTGCTGGAAAATCGCCTCTATCTCCGGCAGATGACCGGGATTGCCACCACCCATGAAAATCATATCCGGATTTTCATTGAGGGCCGTGCCCAGGTCATCCATCAGTTCGACGATGCCAGATTTCCCGGTAAATTTTTCTCCAAAAACAGACAGTTTCACGCAGATATTCTCTCGGGGTGCAGCACGCACTATAGCGCAGGTAACTATGATATGTTTTGGTGCTGGTATTGCAAAGCGTCAATACCCGGTAGCGCGGCGGCTAGTGGCCATTATCCACAAAAAAGCGGCTATTCATGCCTCAACTCTGGTCGTATACTTGCGCTTTTGATCGACAAGGACATGATGACCAGCACCAGCAAGCACTATTTGAACCCTGCCGTACTGGACACCATCGATCCGGCGGAATTTCGTGCCCAGTTGCCCTATCCGTGGATCAACCCCCAGCATTTCATCGCCGAGGACCATTTTCGCGAACTGCTGGACAATATGCCTGATATTGCACAATTTCGCGCGTTTTTCGGCAAGCAGCGCAAGCACGGTCAGGCCAGCCATGATCGCTATACCCTTGATTATAAAAGAGGCATGGAGCTCTCTCCCCAGTGGTGTGACTTTGTCGAGGAACTGTGTAGTGACAGCTACCGGGAATTTATCTGTAAATTGTTGGATGTTTCCCACGTTCGGTTTCGATTCCACTGGCATTTCGCACCCAACGGCGGCGAGGTGTCGCCGCACTGTGATTCCAGGGGCAAGATCGGATCCCAGATTTTTTACCTCAATACCGTTGATGACTGGGACTGGGACTGGGGTGGAGAGACCGTGGTGCTTGATGACGGGGGGCGAATCGAGCCGGACAATGCGCCCGCGTTTGAGGATTTTGACGCACAATACCCGGCCAACACCAGGGACAATCGCAGCCTGATATTCGGCCGCCAGGGCAATTCCTGGCACGGGGTGCGGCGTATTAACTGCCCTGAAAATCACTACCGCAAAGTTTTTATTGTCGTGTTTGAGGAGTATCGGCCCATGCGTATGGCCATTAAAAAACTCCGCCGCCTGCTGACCGGTGCGCAGCTGGTGACCGACAAAGAGCGCCTGATGTACTGAACAACTGACAAACCCGCAATGCAAACAAGTAGTAAATCGCCACTGTTGATCCTGGGTGCTCCTCCCCGGGGCGGCAATCACCTGCTGCGTGGGCTGCTGGATCACCACCCGCAACTTTTATTGCCACCGGACGAAGACTACTTTATCCGGCATTTGTCGCGACATCCGCTGCTGCGTTGGCGCGGTATGATGGCGTCGCGTACCGCGATTCCCGATTTTTTCCGGGAATTGCAAAAAGATGGACATCTCGAACGCATCAACGCCGGCCACGGGACGGAGGTATTCGGAACAGAGGATTCACTGGATCTGAAGGCCTACTACGACTATGTCGGTACACATCACCGGCGCGGTAATATCGACGCTCTGGTGTGCAACCATGTGGAGGCGCTGGCCGTGGCACTGGGTCATACCGAGGGAGATGGGCGATTGCGGGTTTTCTTTTGTGCGCTGCAGCCCAGTAAAAGCGACCTGACCCGGGTTGGTGAGATGTTGGCACACAATTATGATGTGAGGGGAGTATTCCTGGTAAGGGATCCACGGGCGCACCTGACATCCAAGCTGGTGCGCAACCCGACACTGGATCTGGGTCGATTTTGCCAGCGGCAAAACCACTTTTGGCAGGAAATCGACTGGTTTATGGAGAACTGCGGCCCGGCGCTGCGCGTACGGTTTGAGTATCTGGTAACAGACCCAAAAACCTGCATGCGGGAGATTTGTGACTTTGCTGGAATAGAATTTTCCCCCGCCGTTCTCGAATACACCCAGAGCGGTGAGCCCAGCCATAGTAATTCCTCTTTCACGTCCAGTTCCGGCATAGATCACAGCGTGTTGACGCGCTATCGGGATTCACTGCCGGCGGCGACTATCACCTATCTGGAACAGCATTGCCTGCCCGAGTTGTTCTGGCCCGGCCCGCCGGTTCCACAGTAGCCATCGCCTGCCTCAGGCCTGATCCAGCCATGCCTGGAACATCAGAATGCTCCACAGCACGTCGCTGTGATCCTGCCAGCCGCACAGGTGTTGTCGCCACAGTCTCGCAACGGCGTTTGTATCCAGCAGGCCGTCCTGTTGCAGGCGCTTTGATCCGAGCAGGTCCTGCGCCCACTCCCGAAGGGGGCCGCGCAGCCAGTCGGAAACGGGTACCCCGAAGCCTTTCTTTGGGCGATCGGTCAGCTGGGGTGGCACATGGCGCCGTAACAACTCGCGCAGCACCAACTTGCCGCCATCGGGGCCATAGCGCATCGTCAGCGGCAAGCTCCAGGCCAGCTCGACAATACGGTGGTCCAGGAAGGGTGCGCGTACCTCCAGGCCAACCGCCATACTGGCTCGATCAACTTTCACCAGAATATCGTCCACCAGGTAATTGCAGAAATCGACCAGCATCATTCCCTGCATGGGTTCGACTAGCGCCGCGGCCGCGGCCACACCGCTGAGGGCCAGGCCTGAGCGTTGTGCTCCGTGCACATAGTCCGCGCCGTTGGCAATACGTGCCCGCTGGCGCGCAAACAGGCTGACCTCATCCTCGGCCAGTAGCGCCGCTACATTTTTATCCAGTTTGGCAGGAAAGCGGCGCCAGGACGGCATGCTGGTGGCGCCTTGGGCAGGTTGCAGCATATTCCACCCCTGTGCCTGGCAGGCATTGAGTGTGCGAGCCATGGTGGAACGCAGAGGCCTTGGCACTCTGGCCCAGCGCGCCATATCCCGCTCCGGCCTGCGGTAGCGGCCGTAGCCGGCGAACAGTTCGTCGCCGCCATCGCCGCTCAAGGCCACGGTCACTTTGCTGCGTGCCAGCCTCGATACGATATGGGTCGGCATTTGGGAGGCGTCAGCGAAGGGTTCGTCATACATGGACGGCAAACTGGGAATGATATCCAGGGCATCCTCGGCCGAGACAAATAGCTCTGTGTGTTTGCTGCCCAGGTGTTGCGAAATCTCCCGGGCGTAGGTCGATTCATCGTAGCGCTTATCGGCGAAGCCGATGGTAAATGTCTGCACGGGAGTATCGCTGTTGTGCTGCATCAGGGCGGCGATGGTGGTGGAGTCGTAACCCCCGGACAACAGTGTGCCGAGGCCGACATCCGCTACCATGCGGCTGCTGACTGCCTCCTGCAACAGCTTTTCCAGCGCATCCGCGGCCTGGCCGAGGGTCCCGGCAAAGGGTTCGCGCTGCCCTGCCAGCGCCACCTGTGCCGCTGACCAGTAGCAGTGCTTTTGCTGTTCGCCGCCGGCGGAGACCTGCAGCCAGTGCCCTGCGGGTAGTTTCATGATATTTTTGAATATGGAGCGGGGGCCTGGCACCCAGGCGTGTTGGATGAACAGAGCCAGGGCATCGCGATCGATACTGGCGTTAAAGCCGGGGTGAGCGCGTAGCGCTTTTAGTTCTGAGCCAAACAGGAAGGTCTCGGCGCACCAGCCATAGTACAGAGGTTTTTTTCCGACCCGGTCCCGGGCCAATATCAATGACTGGTCCCGGCTGTCCCACAGGGCGAAGGCGAACATGCCCTGAAATCGTTGCAAGGCACCGTCAATGCCCCACTGTTTTATGGCCCCAAGCACGACCTCCGTGTCACAGTGGCCACGAAAATGGTGGCCCAGTGTCCCCAGCTCACGGCTTAAGGCTGGAAAATTGTACACCTCGCCATTGTAGCTGAGCACATAGCGGCCGTCGGCAGAGGTCATGGGCTGGGCGCCCGCGGTGGAGAGATCCTGAATCGAAAGTCGCCGGTGGCCCAGGGCGATGCCGCTTTGCGCATTGGCCCAACTGCCGCCGGCGTCTGGCCCGCGGTGCGTCAGCGTCGCGGCCATCTGCTCGACCAGGGTCCGCATAGGGGCGTCATCCCCGTGGGGAGTTCGCAGCAGGTAACCTGTGATACCGCACATATTGTCGTTACCGCGCCGCCCTAGCGCCGGCGCGCCGCCATCGCACCGAGTTCTTCGTAGAGTTCCACGTAACGGTCAAGGCTCAGGTTCTGGTCAGCATTCTCAACCACGTAGCATCGCCCACTGTCACCCTGTGTAGCTCTCAACCCGGGGCTTTGCAACAGGTTGGTCAGCGCTGTGGCGATGGCTTCGGGGTTGCGGTCCACCAGTTGATAGTGCTTCCCGGCCAGGCCGATGCCTGTGGACATCCCGATATAGGGAGTGCACAGTGAAGGTAAACCGGTGGCCATGGCTTCCAGTAGTGAGTTGGGTGTGCCCTCCCGTTTTGAGGCGAGGATAAAGAGATCGCTGGTGCGCAGATAGCATTCCACATCGTCGACAATGCCGGTAAAGTGCACCCTGTCGGCGGCGCCTGATGTCTCGATCAGGTGCGTGATCCTGCCGCCAAATTTTTTCAGTTTTGGATCGTGGGTGTCGGCCCGGGGTCCTACGAAAAGCAGGTGCGTATTTGGGAAATGAGGTAACACAAGGCGCCACCCCTGGATAATCTGATCTGAACTTTTGCGCGGCATGACCGCACCCACCACTGCAATGACCTGGTGGTCTACAGGAATACCGAACCGCTCACGCAGGACCAGGCGAGCTTCAAGTTCCCGTGATGACTGCGCCGGGTGAAAGCGCTGCAGGTTCACGCCGTTGGGAATGTATTCGATGCGGGTGGTGACGCCGATCTCCCGCAAGAACTCCACAATCGCCTCGCTGTTGGTCACCAGGGCATCGAATGCGTTGTAGACTTGCTGGTAGCCGCGGCGTCGATAGATTCGTTTGACGGGTTTCTGTGGCCAGGAGGGAAACTGGGAGACCGAGTACAGGGTGGCAACACCACTGTTTTTGAGTCGGCGCACCCAGGGCAATGCCTGTGGTCGCATATTGGTGAGCAGTTGTGCCACCATCGGGGCATCACAGGGGCGCTGGCACACTTCGAGAAGGGCGTCATAGTAGATCTGGGTGCGAGACCGGTTTTTACTGTCTGGCAGGCGTATGCGATCCAGAGGAGCGCCATCGAGAGTTGTTTGCGGCAGCCAGGCCCCGGGCTCCGCTCGATACCAGTTTGCCTCCGTATCCTCCTCACTGCGCTCTTCAATCTGGGGCGTGCCTGTCATGATGTGCACATCCAGGCCCCGTTGTAGAAACCCGGGGATATAGCTGCGATAACGGTTCTGGGCGCCCCCATAGGTGGGGTAAAAGTGGGGTGAAGTGAGCCACAGTCTGGTGCGCTTGTGAAAGGAAGGTGAAATAGATAACTCTCCTGGTGTAAACACTAAAGCTTGTGCGCCTTGGGCCAGCGTCGTTTCAGGCAGATCCACTGCGCCGGGTCTTCCCGAATCCAGTCTTCAAAATGGCTGTTGATAAGCGCAGTCAGGGCCAGTGTCTGTTCCTTGAATGGGGCGTCAGGAATGGGGTTGATGAGTGGGTCGTACATGGTAATTCGAAAGCGTCCACCGGGAAGGCGCTCAGCCCTTCCCATCACTAACGCCGCACCTGTGCGCAGGGCAAGGCCGGCTGCGCTGGTGTTGGTCAGGGCGTCACGACCAAAAAATGGCACCAGTTGGCCGGTATCCAGCCTTGTATCCATGGCTATATTAATACTGCGCCCCGCTTTCAGCTCCTTGATCAAGGGGCGGGCGCCGGCATCTGAGGCGATCAATTTATCCCCGAAAGTCTTACGCAAATCAAGCATCAGGCGGGCTATGACAGGGTTGGACTCGGGTGCATAAATGGTGCTTGCGGTGATCCCGAGGTTTTTGCCGGCGAAAGGGGAGATTTGCCAGGCCCCCACATGGGCGGTCACGAAGACAGCCACCCCTTTGCGCTCTATCAGTTCCCGGGCTTTGGGTTGAATAACATATTCAAGGCGTTGTTCCCGCTCGTTCCAGATCTGTTCAAGTTTGATCAGTTCAGCGGCGGAAATACCCAGATACCGGAAAATCTGGCGTGTCGTCTGTTCGCGCCACTTCTCGGAAGAGTCTGGAAACGCGATCCCAAGGTTGATGCGGGCTTTCTTTGCTTTGTCACCATGCGGGCCCACCAGGCCGAAGACAAGAGCCGATAACTGGCAGGCCTGTTCCACCGACAACCGGCGCATAATCCAGAATATAACGCGGACCCCCAGCCCTTCCAGCCACTGGACCAGAGATGCCAGAATCGGCGCTTTGCGCGCGAGTTTTTTGGGGATGAGGTAAAACTGAGGCACTCTGGCGGGCTCAGCCGCGGCCCGGGTCGGTGCTGAAGACCCAGTCCCATACAGGGGAGCTTACGCCAAAGCGACCGCCATCTTTTGAAAAGTGATGCTTGAGGTGGTAGTGTTTGATGAAGTTCGCCAGCGGATTACGCATGGGACAATCGCTCAAGAAAGCCATTCTCGAACAGGCGAATGGATTGATGTTGTTTCTCAGGCCGCATGGGAATCGATTCTGGTATCACTGTCGGCCTCCTTTATTTGATTTGGTTTAACCTTCTTCCAAAGCCGCTTTGAGCAAAACCAGTCTTGCGGTTGCTGGTGGATCCAGTCCTCGAACTGGTGATGAATTTGCTGGATCATATCGATGGCCTGGGTGGTTTTATCGACTGTTGTATCGGTGGGGTGTACAGGGGGGTGAAAGGTAACGCGATAGTGGGCGTCCTGCAATCGTTCCACTTGTACCGGGACCAGGTCGCAGTGAAATTTCTGGGCGAGCCTGGCGGGCATGATGGTGGACAGTTTGTCGCGCCCGAAAAATTCTATGGGCTGGCCTTCGTCGACCCTGCGATCCATCACCATACCGACTGTTCGACCTTCCTTCAGGGTGCGCATCAGCAGGCGGGCGCTGTTGTCTCTTGGCAGTAGTTCACAGTTGAGTGCGCGACGCGAGTCCAGCAGCATACGATCCAGGTAGGGATTGGTTGGCGGCGAGTAGAGGCTGGCATTGGGTATGCCCATTCTTGCCATGGCAGAGCAAATGACTTCCCAATTGCTCAGGTGGGCAGAAACTATGACACAGGGCCTGGTGGGGTTCGCGTAGGTTTCTATAGGCTCACGAATTTCGATAAGCAGGCGCTCGGGCTCGTTCAGTATGGTGGTGAGGTGGGGGTACTCGCCCAATATACGGCCGGCGCGCCCCCAGGCCCGTGTAACCAGCTGGTCTAGCTCCGCATCGCTCGATTCGGGGAACGCCGTTGCCATATTGTTGCGGAAAATCGCTGTTTTACTCGCCATGCGCTGGCCAACCCAGGAGCCAACCCTGTCACCGAACCGGGAGGCGGCATCAATGGGAAGTAGTTTGGCCAATTTCAGCAACAGCCACACAAACACGAAGTCCAGTCGCCACAGCAGTAACCGCAGGAACCGGTGCTTGCGAGCTAGCTTGCGCAGTGGATTGCCGACAATAAACTCTGCCACGGGCGAATCTACCCAAAAAATGTAGTGAACTCAGCCGGCAATTGTAGCGCATATTCGACCCTGGGTTCTCTGTCATAGTGCCGATTTTCTGATCTCTTGCAGCCCCTCCTGCAGGCTGATAGCCGGGGTCCATTCGGTAACTGCGGAGATGGCCTCGTTATCCACCACCCAGTCCCTGTGGCGCAATTCGCGCAGTTTGGGGGGGGTCATCATGGGGGTGTCGCCGGTGATTCCAGCCACGCGTATATTCAGTCGTGCAACGGCATCAAACAGCCATCCCGGCACACGCCAGAGACGTACACGCCTGGCCCAGGTGGCGCCTGCAATGCTGGCCATTTCGTGCCAGTTGTAGCCACCGGGCTTGCCGTCGCTGAGGGGCAGGATCTGGTGCCGGGTTTCGGGGCTGTACAGGCATGCCATGATGGCCGCGACCAGGTCGGCGATATGAATCAGGGAGAAACGTGCCTCGGTTGACCCCGGGACAAATGCGATGCCGCGCCCCATCCACCGGAAAACGGGCAGCATCTCCTTGTCGCCCGGGCCATAGACCGGGGGAGGGCGCATAATGATCCAATCCAGGTCTGGAGCCTGCTCCAGCAGCTTCTCACTGTCTCGCTTGCTGTGGGCGTACCAGGAGAGGTCTGGCTCACGGGCGGCCAGGGAGGATAACAGTAGCAGGCGGGGGAAGTGAGTTTGCGCTTTGATGACGCTCAGCAGGGCGGCGGTGCCGGCCACGTTTACCTGGTCAAAGTCTGCCTGGGAGGAGCCTCTGACCACACCTGCGGCATGAATGACGGCATCGCTGCCGGCCACGAATTGCTGCAGTGCGGTGGGGTCTTGCAGGTCGCCCACGATAATTGAGGCACCCTGCGCGGCCAGTTCCCTGGCCTTGTCGGGATTCCTGACCAGCACACGTACGTGAAAGCCCCGCTCCAGCAAGCGGGCGCACAGGCTGGTACCGATGAATCCAGTGGCGCCAGTGACTGCGATAAGGCTGCCGCGGGGAATCAGGCTGAAGCCACCCTCAGGCGAACTTCTTCAGCAGCGCTGTTGAGTTGCTCTATATCATTGGCGTTGATGTAGTCGAGTCGTGCCTTGGCGCGGGACAACTTGCCCGATGATGTGCGTGGTAGGGAGCGGTTGGGAACCAGCTGTACGAAGCAGTCCAGGCTCATCTCCATGCGCACCAGGGCCGTCAGGCGCCGTACCAGGTTGTTGCGCTTGGCGGGGTCTCTTTCGCGGCACTGTACCATCAGTACACAGGATTCCTCACCTTCGTGGTCCGGGGCGGAAAACGCCACAGCGTCACCGGACCGCACTTCGGGCTGGGTCTCGGCAACATGCTCAAGATCCTGCGGCCAGATGTTACGGCCGTGGATGATGATCAGGTCTTTCTTGCGCCCGGTGATGGTCAGTACGCCATCGACCAGATAACCGATATCGCCGGTATTCAGCCACCCGTTTTCACACAGGGCGTGGCTGGATTCTTCCGGTTGATTGAAATAGCCGGACATGACGCTGGGCCCGCGCAGGTAAATCACGCCACTGTGCCAGTCGTCCAGTATCTGGTCATCATCGCGAATCTCCACGTCAAAACCCGGTAGTGGCACGCCGCAATTGACGAAATGACGGCCGCGACCCTGTGTACTGCCCTCTTCCAGCAACACCGCCTCATGGTGATCCGAGAGGTGGTCGCTGTCGATATGGTGCGTGGTGAAGCCTGTCGACAGGGGTGAAAAACTGATTCCCAGGGTGCATTCGGCCATGCCATAGCAGGCCAGGAAGGCGCGGCGGTCAAAACCGCAGGGCTCCATTATCTCGGCGAAATACTCCAGCGTTTCCGGGCGAATCATTTCGGCGCCAATGCCGGCCACGCGCCAGTTGCTGAGATCGTAACCGGCGATATCGGCAGCGCGCACCCTGCGTGCGCAGAGGTCGTAACCAAAAGAAGGTGCGAAAGAGATTGTCGCGCGGGTCTGCGTCATGAGGTTCAGCCACTGACGTGGCCGCATGGCGAATTCGCGGGTATCCAGGTAGTCAACGGAGACCTGTGCCGCCATTGGCACCAGCACCATGCCAACCAGACCCATATCGTGGTAGAACGGCAGCCAGGACATCATGCGATCCTCACCGCTCATCTCCAGACCGTGCGTGATCATGCTCTGCAGGTTCGCCATGGCGGTATGGTGCTTGATGACCACGCCTCGGGGAAACCGTGTGCTGCCGGAGGTGTACTGTATGTAGGATATGTCTTCTGGAGTGATCTGGGGCAGCTGCTGCTGGCTGGCGGGAAGTGCGTAGAACGCCTCCGGCGCATCCACCATGCGGATTGTCAGGCCTTCACTGGCCTCCTGCAGGAAGGGCAGATAACCTTCAGATGCCACGCCGATGGCGGCGTCGCTGGCCTCCAGCAGGCGCTGCAGCTGTGATACATAGGCGTAGTGCGCACCAACTTTAACGGATGCCGGCAGTGCCACGGGAATCAGGCCGGCGTACTGGCAGGCGTAGAAAAAGCGAATGAAATCGGGGTTGGTTTCTGCAACCAGGGCCACGCGGGCGCCTTTGTCCAGGCCCAGTCCGAGCAATTTATGGGCCAGCTCAGTGGCCTGTAAGCGCAGTTCGTCGTAGGAAACGCTGGCGTAGAGACCGCCGCGGCCAGTGTAGAAGTTCGAGCCGGTTTCACCCTGGGCAGCGTAGTCGAGTGCCTCGGTCAGTGTGGTGAAGTCGGCTGCGCGAAATGGCAGTTCGTGACGCGTTGGCGTGGCATTTACGTTAGCTTGTGACAATGGGTTTACCTCGTTTTCGGCGAGTCGGGTCGCCGGCGCAATAGTGGTATAAATAAACGCTACTCACTTCCTCCAATACAGAGGAGTGATTCTCAAATAAAAAATTCCCCATCCGGTGTGTTTTGGACCATTCTTTTTGCTCTTTGTACCGGTGTGTGTACACGTGTGTGCTCGTATATTCGAGCTCTGAAGAGATCACCAGATAAGCACCCATTCTAGCATTTAGGTGCTGGGGCTTATAGGTAATATTACCAATGGCCGGGGTGAACAATTCCGCTTAGAGGCTGTGTCTGCTGTCGTAAGCGTCTGGAGGATAGGGTGGGCGCCGGTGCGCGTCATGAGGTTGATTCAGGCGTTGATTGAAGCTTTTTTGTCGTAAACTGCCCATAACTATGTGTTATTCAAGGCTTTTATTGCGCCTGACTCCAGCGCGGCTCAGCCGGGTTTGACCGATTGAGCACGCCACCAGGCCTGGAACATCAGTACCGACCACATGAGGTCAGAGTGATCGACCCAACCACACTGATGTTGCTGCCAGACATCGCGAATACTTGTCGCGTCAAATATGCCCTGATCTTTTAATGTCCGCTCTGAAATCAGGTCTTCGACCCAATCCCTCAGTGGGCCCACCAGCCATTCTTTAACCGGGACGCTAAAGCCACGTTTTGGCCGATCAATCAATGCGCGCGGGACATATCGCGTCAATAGATCCCTCAGTACACGCTTTCCCGTATTGCCATCGTACAGATACTCACGTGGCAGTGACCAGGCCAGTTCCAGAACCCTTTGATCAAGCAGTGGTGCTCGCGCCTCCAGCCCCACTGCCATACTTGCACGGTCAACCTTGACCAGAATATTGTCCGGCAAATAACCTGTGTAATCATAGTGGAGCATGGCAAGCAATGGGTCCTGCACCGCAGCCCAATAGGATGGATCGGATAATGGCGTCGCTGGATTGACGGCCCCGGGCACAAACTGGTCCACCGCCAGACACCTGTTGAATTTATTGGCCAGAATCTCCTGGGGTGAAATGGCTGCCCAATTACACGAGCGCTGGTTGATTTTTCCCAGCTTGCGGGCCCACCCCGGAACGGCCTTGCCTTCGTGGGCGTAATTTTTTGCCCAGTGCCAACTGCCAGTGCCCAGCGCGCTCGCTATCGGGCGGATAATATGCCTGGCTGGTTTAGGTATCCGTTGTACATCCCGCCAGTGCTTCAGGCAGTTCTTGTAGCGCCGGTACCCGGCCAACTGCTCATCACCGCCATCACCTGTCAGCACAACTTTGAGCTGTTCGCGAGCGAGTCTGGAGACAAGGTACGTAGGTATCTGCGAAGAGTCTGCGAAGGGTTCATCATACATTTGCGGTAAATGCTCAACCACATCCAGTGCCTGGTCAGGTGTCACATAGAGCTCGTGGTGCTCTGTTTTCAAGTGTTTGGCTACGGCAGCGGCATACTCGGCCTCATTGTATTGCTCTTCCCAGAACCCGATACTGAACGTCTTCACCGGTCGGTCTGATATTCTCTGCATCAGGGCGACAACCATAGAAGAATCGATACCGCCGGACAGCAGCGCCCCAAGCTCTACATCGGCCACCATCCGGTCATCAACCGCATGCTTGAGCACCACGTCGAGCTGGTCGATCGCGTCCTCGTAACTTCCTGTGAACCGATTGTTCTCACCGCGTTCAGCCACATCTGAGGCAGACCAGAACTGCTCTGGCTGCGCAGCCCATGGTTTACAGTCCTGCGCAACTTTTAACAGGCTGCCTGGTGGTAGCTTACGTACCTGTCGATAGATGGAGCGAGGCTGGGACACCCAACCATACTGCATATATTGCCCCAGGGCATCGCGATCCAGGTTACCCTCAAAATCCGGGTGCTTGCGCAATGCCTTCAGCTCCGAACCGAACAGGAAACTGTTACCGCACCAGCCGTAATAAAGCGGCTTCTTGCCAACCCGGTCGCGGGCCAGCCACAGACAGCATTTTTCCCTATCCCATAATGCCAGCGCGAACATGCCTTCAAGCTTGCTAACGGCTTTTTCCACGCCGAGGTGCTGTACTGCCGCCAGTATCACTTCTGTATCGGAGTGTCCCTGAAAAGAGTACCCCGACAGTCCGGGCTCCTGCCGCAGTCTGGAAAAATTATAAACTTCACCATTGAAAGACAGCACATATCGGCCGGATGCGGATACCATAGGCTGGGCTCCGGCTTTTGATAAATCGATGATTGACAAGCGACGATGACCCAGTGCCAGCGGGAATGAAGAATCCACCCATACCCCGCCTGCATCCGGGCCACGGTGAATAATCGTGTCTGCCATAGCATGACAGCGCCTGGCGAGTTCCTCCCTGGCGCCGCCCTTGTATTGTATAAAGCCGGTAATTCCACACATGATAAATTCGTCTTCTATTGGCGATCTGCAGCTTGTGCAACAACCGAATCAAGCAATTTGAGATAGTTGTCGGCCGCGCGTTCAACAGAGAAGTCCTGCGCCCTTCGCAGCAGAATATCCCTGGCGGTTGGATTGTCCAGTTCTGCCAGTACGGCCTTTGTCATGCCGTCGGCATCACCCACAGCCACTAATGCGCCATATTCCCCGTTGGCGAGAATCTCGGCCGAACCGCCGGGACAATCCGTACTGACTACCGGGCAACCGCAGGCCATGGCCTGGATAAGCACACCCGGCAAACCCTCGTATTGAGAGGATAATACGAGCACAGATGCCCGGGCCATATACTGGAAAGGATTCTCTACAAAGCCAGGCATATCCACATCGGCCTGGATGCACAATTCGTTGGCCAGCGTTGCAAGGTCTTCCCGTAGCCTGCCCTCGCCCAGTATGACCAGTCGCGCCGCTCTTTTTGCGCGTACGTTGGCAAACGCGAGCATCAAAGTTGAAAAATCTTTCTGTTCAGTCAGTCGACCCACTCCCAGGATCACGGGTGCGGCTCCTGGCGTAAACCAGGCGTGCTCCAGCGCCTTTTTAGCGTTGGCGCGCAGGGTGTCATCTGTAACAGGGTTGTAGATCGTAGTGACATTTTGGTGCTTCAAGCCAACTGCTGTGGTCAGCTCGTTTGCGACATGGTTTGATACCGCCACCACGGCATCGGCCTTGGGGTACGTGCGGCGTACCAGCTCCGGCAGGTAACGCCAGCGCCACTTGCGGTAATTGGACGGTGCGGCGCAATAGGTAGACAGTGCATTGCGCTCACTCACAATAACCGGCACCCTGAAAGCGGATGCCTGCTTCGCCCATACTGCCACGAGGTTGGCATAGGGTAGTGCGGATAGGATTACGTCGGGACGGCGCTTTTTCATATAGTGCTGCAGTGAGCGTAGTCGCGCGATCTCCGGGGCATTTTTTTTCGCCAGCAGCACGGGGCGCAGCAAAGCGAAAAAGTCCCGGATATTCGTCAACGCGGCGATCCATCGCGCCTGCACGCCGCCTGTTGCTTGCAGTTCTATCATGGTCGCCCCGTCTGGAATCTCCCCGAGGTAGGCTCCTTTTGCCTGATAGAGGACCAGATCAACCGACCGACCCCGCGCCATAAAGGCTTTTACCAGGTTCAGCATGGAACGCTCCGCACCACCCCCCTCCAGGGACGGCAACAGCACAGCTATCCTGTCGGCGCGGGTATCTGTAGATAACGTGTTCTCCATCTGTTTAATGTCTCGGAACGGTTGGGGGGTGCGACGTTGTACCCTGGTAAGCAAGCAACAGTGCCAGTGGCAACCAGAACAGCATCCACTGATCTCTGGGTCGCTCAATAAGAGTGTCCACACCGGTCATCATGGTGCAGGTGACGAACAGCAGCATGCAGAAAACTGTATATTCCCCCTGTTGGCGTCCCCACCACCAGGCATGGCGAAACGCGACCGTGAGCAAGAACAGGAAAAGACAAAGCCCGATCACACCACCGTGCCAGAATACTTGCAGGTAGGCATTATGTACGGTTTCGAAAGTATGCGTGCCGGCTTCCACTGACACCTCCGAGATCAGGCCATGCCCGGCAACAGGCGCAGATTTGGCATCATCCCATACTCCGGCCCAAATCTGTGGGCGCAAACCTTGTCCCCTGAGCAATGCCTGCTCCATTGAGCCGGGGAAAATGAGGACTAGCGCCCCCGCCACCGCGGCCAGTTTCGTCACATATAACACCCTTCCCTTGCTCAGCATCAAACCCACGAAAGCCACCTGGGCGATTATCATGGATACAAACGCTGTCCGGCTCTGGCCAAACCATGCGAAACTGATGAATACGGTGATGGCCAATAAAAAAGGCACCCGGTGGAGGAGCCTCTGTGTCCGCAGTGCAAACCTCATGGCAAGTAGCGCGAATACGCCGTACATGTTGGAGAATTCATTGACATTGGTTAATGATCCAGTGCCGATCAGCCGGGTGTTGGGGAACGGGTGTTCGTGATAAAAGAGCATGAGGTTTGTCAGCGCGGCCACTCCGGCGATTAGAACACAGAGCTGCAGCATGCGCTCAAACAAGTCCTGGTTCCAGCGTACGAGGTAATGCGTAACCGCAATGAAGCTGAGAAGGTAAATGGATATCGTAAGCTTCTGGCCCAGCGGGTACCAGTCCAGCGGGTTACTCCAAAAACCACTGAGCAGCAGATAGAGCATATAGGCGGCCATGGCCTGGAATACCGGGTGCCTCCAGGTATCCCTTACACCCCCGACAAATACAACCAGTCCCGGGACAAACACGAATCTGGCAAAAAACCGGTAGTGATCATTGTAGTCCTGGAAAATGAAATAACCACACATGAATATCCCGTATACCGCTAGCAACAGGAAGGGGAATGCTCGTTTTAATTTGTCGGAGAAGATCAATACAGTGTTATCAAGTAAGCCCGTTGCAAAAATCACGGGCGCACGCAGTGGGCGCCATTAGTTCATGCGAACAAACACAATAGTATATACCGAAGGCCTCCCCGGAAGCACCGTTGTTGTTTCTCACGATGACATTTTGGCTGTATACTGGCCACCCGGCGTATATCAAGAGCGCGTGCATGAGATAGCCATGAGCGATAAGAAAGACTCGCCCATCTCCCTGGAGGTGGTGAACAAGCCTAAGCAGTGGCGCCAGTTTCTGGCCCTGCCGCACCGTATCTACGCTTCGGATCCCGCCTGGATCGCACCGCTTAACGTTATGAAGCGCGAGCAACTTTCCCCTGCCAACGACTTTTTCGAGCATGCGTGGTTGCGGGCCTGGATCGCCTATAAGGACGGTTTACCCGTGGGTCGCATCACCGCACAAATTGATGAGATGCACCTGCAACAACACGACGACGGCGTCGGGTATTTCGGTATGCTGGAGGCGGATGATGACCCCGCTATCTTTGCGGCGTTGTTCGGTGCGGCACAAGACTGGCTGCGCGGTGAGGGGATGCGGCAGGTGCGCGGCCCCTTCAACCTGCATGTCAATGAAGAGGTGGGTTTGTTGGTGGACGGATTTTCAACGCCGCCCTATTTCCTGATGGGCCACGCCCCCCCCTGGTATGGGCCCGGGGTGGAAGCGCAGGGATACCAGGCGGCAAAAGATCTTCTGGCCTACCAGGTACGACCTGATTTTGAGGCGCCGCGAGTGATGGAGCGCCTGGCAAAGCGGGTGTCGGGCCGGCTCAAGGTGCGCCCGATAAGGCGCAAACAGTTGCTCGAGGATGCCGCTATCATACGCGATATCTTCAACGATGCCTGGCACAATAACTGGGGTTTCGTGCCCCTGGCTGAGGCCCAGTGGGCCGACACCGTAAAAACCCTGGCCAAGCTGATGCCCGACGATTATATCCAGATCGCGGAATATGACGGCGAGCCCGTTGCTTTTATCGTAGCCCTGCCCAACCTGAATGAGGCGATCAGTGATCTTAAGGGTAAGTTGCTGGCCTTCGGCTGGATCAAACTGCTGTGGCGTTTGAAGGTGCGGCATCCGCAGACTGCGCGGGTACCCCTGATGGGAGTGCGGCAGAAATTTCAGCATTCGCGCCTGGGGCCGACCCTGGCATTCATGGTCATCGACGCTGTCCGCAAACCCCTGCACGCCCGTGGGGTGAAGAATGTCGAGATGGGCTGGATACTCGAGGACAACGACGGTATGCGTAATATCATTGAATCCATCGGCGGCAAAGCGTATAAACGCTACCGTATTTACCAAAAAGACCTGTAGCTAGTGTACCTCGTTACTCATAATGTAACATTCAGAGCCTCCCAATTCGTTCGCTGCAAGGCGCAGTTCGCAGGGAATGGCAAAAAAGGGAGTTTCGGGAGGCACACTAATGCATCTAGATCCGCAAACGCATCAAATGACGGCCATTGTCCTGGCGGGCGATCGCACCAAAGCTGATTCCCTGATCAATCATACCGAGGCCGGCAGCAAGGCCATGATCGATATGGATGGTACGCCCATGGTGCGCCGTGTGCTGAACTCTCTGCGCGCATCCCGAGTGGTCAACAAGATATGCATGGCGGGCCCGGAGGCGAGTGAAGTCGCCACTGATGCCGTCCTGTCACAGTGGGTTGACGCCGGGGAAATAGGCTGGACCGA
>Ga0164315_10001657_pt1 | contig 16808 bp, 10 predicted proteins | sample GuaBasSedimGuay6_FD_113737 | JGI IMG/M metagenome (GOLD analysis project Ga0164315, IMG submission 113737) | Subseafloor sediment microbial communities from Guaymas Basin, Gulf of California, Mexico - Guay6, Core 4569-2, 0-3 cm | ecosystem: Environmental > Aquatic > Marine > Hydrothermal vents...
TATCTGGAGCATGGGGTTATTAGTCCCTACGCCAAGGGACCCACTGTACTCTGTGTCTTTTCATATAGGCGCAAGAACTGTAAACGACCCAGCCAACTACGACATCATGCTGTTGGTAGGCAAACTTAAAGAAGTGTTCAATGTGGACTCCTTTGTGGACATTCACGATTACACAGGTGTGTCTGTTGGGCCTAAGTTGGGGGTTTTACGAATATCCCGTGTGGCTGTTATGCCTCAAGAGTTCGACAAAGTTTCTGGCATTCGTATGATCTCCTTAGAAGCAAAAGCCCAAAGGACTGGCTAACGTGAAAGGTAAAGTAACCTTGAAAGGCGCTACCCCGCAAAAAGTGTGGGGTAAACTTATCTCTGGTAGGTTGCATGTAGACTTGCACAGCGAAGGTAACAAGCTATCCTCAGACTACAACGATCACCTAACCAAAGTTACTGATAGGCTGAGCAACCTAGTAAGCCGTAAAGTAGAGAAAGATGTAGGAACTCACTACAACCAAGGCATATCAGACATACAAGACTACCTGAAAGAAGGCGTAGACGGGTTCAGGGACGGGTACTCTCTAGCCACCACAGGCAGTATGAAAGTAGGGACAAAGAATATAAGTACAGGGTCTTGGAAGGCTTTAACTAAACCCTACTACGACCACAAGCCGAAGAAGACAAAGAATAAGTTTTGGCGAAATAGTGGCACACTATCTGGTAGGTTCGGGGCGTTTGCTGGAACACATAAAGGAGCTGTGACTAACAAGCATGCTAAAGCGATATACCAGCCGAAAGGTAGGCAGTATTACAATAAGCAGTATCGGGTGAACATTACCTTTGAGCTGCCAGTGCCTCATGTGGGTGGTGGGTATTTTAAAGAGTTACTGCAATATTCATTCTTTGAAGGTAAAGCTTATAAAGGCTTAGGGTACGGGCTTACTGGAGACCTAAGAAGGCTTGGGTACTTGGAGGGGAAACCTCGGATTAAACCAAGTAAGCACAGACCTTTTATCGCCATGTTAATGGCAAGTCGAGGCCGTGCTTTTAGAAAAGAAGTCGAAAAGGCTATTAAAACCCAAGCGATTTAAGAGCAGCCATACCGTCTGGGGTGGAAATATCTACCCCTTTGTCTTTGTTTTCAGGCTTGTCCTCAGAATAAGAACCGCCGAAGCCATACATAGACGCTTCAAACCTGACCAAATTTTCTTCCGCTTTGCCTTGTATGTACTCTTTAACCAACTGAACAACATCGTCTCTATCTATGGTGCAGTAAAGTCGGTCTGCAGCAGATATGTCGTAGTTAACCATCTTCAACAAAGCGGAATCCATTGGTAACCCAGACACGTAATCCATGTAAGCAGACCCAAAAGTCTTCCCTTTGGCTACGCCTCCATCAGGGCTGTTTGAAATCTCCTCTTTTATACCTTGCAACCTTTCTAGGAAGTAGGTGATGTCCTGCTCAGAAGGTTTAGACACCTTACAATGCCTGCTTAACGTGGTGACTAAAACATTAAAAAGGTCCTCATCTGTTTGTGCGGCTTCTGAGTCCAAGGCGTAAGCCTCCAAAGCCATTAAAGGGATTGGAAACCTTCTTCCAAAAGTGTGATTGTAGAACAACGATCTGTCATGTGCCATCAGATTACACTAACATACATATACCTGCGTATGTTATTATTTACACTGTAATTATTACTACAATTTTCAGGAGTCTTTGCCATGGCAAAACTAGGTTCACAAAAAACAAATAAGTTCTCAATCGGTACAGCTGAGTTGCGACTAGGCTTAGTCTCACAAGCTAACCAATTAACACAAGCCGAGTCTATTGGTTTGGTCGATGATGTGTCTTACACAGTAAGCCAAACATCGGTAGATTTAATGGGCGGGTTTCCAAGAGTGCCTGTTGACACTGCAGTGACAGAGCAGGCTGCTACAGTTACTGCAACCATGCGGGAGTATTCTCGTAGAAATTTACGTATCATGTTAGGCGACGGTTTAGCAGGTACTGAACCAACAGCCGTAACTTCAAGTATTGACCCAGCAGCAGATGTTGCAGCAGGGGCAATATCTTTAGATGTTGCTCCAGGTGAAGGCACTAACTTCGCAATTGATGACGTTATCACAGTGTACCCAGACGGCAGACCAGAAGACGTATCTGTACTGCAAATCGCATCCATCCTAACGGATGAGTTAACTTTCAAGACAGGGCAGGTAACAGTAGCGGACTACAATGCGCTAACTGAAACAGGCACTGTGTTTAAGATTTTCGTATCTAACCAAGTACCTATTGGTAACATTACAAGAACAAATTACTTCTCTGTAATGTTAGTACAACAAGAGAACTCCACAGGTGATCCACAAATCGTTTCCTTTTGGAAAGCGGCTATCGGCGGCTCTATGGAAATAGCGTCTAACGCAGAAGATTTTGCCTCCTCAAGTATGGAGCTAAAAATCCTTCAGCCGGCTATCTCTGAGTATTCAACAGGCGGTGATTTAGAGAACTTCGCTGACTTGATACCAGGCCACCCTAGTGGTATGATTTTGAACGGAGCACTATAAGCCTGGTTCAATTGAACCACCTCTAAAAAAAGGCCAGCTCTATGCTGGCCTTTTTTCGTTAAAATCCTCTAAAAATTCCTCAAAGTCATGGCTGATAACAAAACTAAATACGAAGTCCAAGTAGACATAGATGTCAAATCAGGAGACATCGATACAGACAAGTTGCTGTCAGACGTGTCTAAGCAGATACAGTCAAAACTCGCAGCTGTAAAAAAATCGAAGGTAGCTGCGCCTATAGAATTTGACGTGTCTAAAGTTGAAGCTGAGCTAGACACTCTAGCGTCAGCTATCGAGAAAAGGCTGAAGAGAAATCTTAGAAATCTTAGAAACTCGGCAGGTAAAGAAGGCGCTTCAGAGGCGCTGCTGGGAAACATAACGGCTGCGGAAAAGAGGTTAAGGGATTTTACGGACAAAGCTAAAGCTACCCATAAAGAGCTTCATGACACAGCTGTTGCGTACTCCAATGCTACGGGTAAAAAGCTCTCCAGTGACAGAGCTAAAGCTTTAGCCGATTTAAAAACACACACCAGCAAACAGATAGTAGAACTTAGTAAAAGTGAAAAAGCGCTAGCCTTGGCTAAGAAGGCGGGGTATGGCTTTGGCCTTACTTTAGAAGCTATAGGTAAAAAAGCAAATAGCGCAGCAGCCGCTGTAAAGAATTTAAACAAAGGAGTCTCTAAAAGCTTCTCAGCGGCCTTTGGGGGTATAAAGTCTGAAACCATACAGAAAGCTAAAGGGACTTCTGTAGCTACTAGTTCTGTAGACCCTTTAGCTAAAAAAATGGCAGACTCCCGTAAGCAGGTCAACGCTATGACTCTTGGCTTGGCTAAGATGTCTGCTGAGTGGAAGAAGACAAATAAAACTCTAGAAGAATCCGAGGCAGCTCTTAAAAAAGTAGATAAAGAATTAGAGTCTACCTCTGCAAAACTAGCACACGTAAGGGCCAACGCTAAATCGATTAAAGAAGTGGGTAATGCCGAGGAGATTCTAAACTCTTTAAAGCAAGAAAGTAGAGCTATCTTAGATAACATGGTAGCCCTGCAAAAAAAGATAGGCCTTAATAAGAAAGCAGGCAAAAGCACTGAAGACCTAGAGAGGCAGCACAACAAACTGTCTGCCTCGTACAAGCGTCTTGAGAAAAGCACCAGAGGCCCTACCAAGGCCATGGTGGAGTTCACCAACTCCTTTAAAACCTTCCTGCGCTACGCTGTGGCTTTTCGCGTTTTCGGAGGGATAGAGAGAGGGTTCAGGTCGTTAATAACCAATGTCCTTGAGTTGGATGACGCGTTGGTAAGTATACAGGCCATAACCAAAGCAACATCTGAAGAGATGGTTGTTATGGAAAACGCAGTCAAGAACGTAGCCACAACAACGCAGTTTACTACTCAAGAGATTGCGCAAGCAGCACAGACCTTGGCACAAGGCGGCGTAGGTCCTGGACAAATAGCGGTAATGCTTCAAGCTGTTGCCCAATTTGCCGCAGCTACAAATGCCAGCCTTACTGTTGCAGCTGATTTGATAAGTACGGTTAAAAACGTTTATGGCGAGCTAGGTGCAGACGAGATAGCTGACAAACTAACCAACGCAGTCAACATATCCAAACTAACTGCAACAGGTTTACAGACAATTTTCAGCAGGTTGGCTCAGACTGCTAAATCGTTCAATGTGTCGTTAGATCAGACACTGGGAGCGGCAGCGGTACTAAAGAACGTAGGTATCAAGGACAGTACAATATCCACAGGGTTCAGACAAGGCTTGCTTGAACTGCTTAGCCCCGATGCAAAAACACTAAAGGTACTAGAGAATAGGTACGCTGCGATAGGCGAGAAAATGTCTAAAGCCGCTATCTCTACTATGTTTGCTGATTTCAAGAATGACGACAACCCTCTGTTAAGAGTGTTGAATGAGTTAGAGAAATTAGGCATACAAGGCTCTGGGGCACAGGATTTTGAAAGGCTTTTTGATGTAAGAGCGACAAACGTAATCAAGGCGTTAATAGCTAACAAAGAGCAGTTCATAAAAAACACTGCAGCTATCCAGCAAACAGGCTCGGCAGCAAAAGGCGCTCAAACTCAGCTTGAATCACTAAACAAAGCCGCAAGCAATTTAGTGGCTACTGTCTCTGTCCTGGCGGCAGACTTATCTGGACCTTTGGTCGATGGCTTTAAAGACCTGGTTAAGTGGAGCACTGAGGCAACAGTATCAATAAGAGAAGCTCTTCTAGCCCAGAAAGAGTTAACTGGTTCGTCTGGTGTAGGGGCCTCTGTAGAGTTAGGCGTGGCGGCTGCTGGAGCAACAGCAGCCCGAGGGTTTGGCGCGGGTAAGGCTGCTTTGGTCGGACTTCTGTCTACTGGTGTAGCCTCGGTTATAAACAGCACAGCAGGGAGTGGGCAGGTCGCTACAGAAGGCATTACAAAAACTCTGTCAACCTTGCTGGAAACTGTTGCTGCTGTAAGTATATGGAAATCGTTGTTTCCAGGAAAAGGCAAAACTGCGGACCTCTCTAAGATGTCCAAAAGTGCTGAAGCTTTGACCAAAAAATCTGCGGGATTAAAAGGTGCTTTAAGTAAGGCTTTGAGCTTTATTACTTTTGGAATGAGCAGGCTGGTGCTTATTCCTGCAGCTATATTCTTTTTTGCAGACATCCTTAAAGGGTTCTTCAAAACATCTCTAGGAGATGTTCTCGATACCATAGACAGCCAGAAACAGGCTGTAGGTAAAAGGGTTGAAGAAGCTAAAGCTGAAGTAGCTAAAGTAAAATCTGAGATAGAGCGGGTCATAAACCAGAAGACTAAATCAGAGGGCTATGCCAGACAAATAAGCAAGATAGATGACATAGTTAACGACATATCTGTCAACAAACTGGCAGACGGAGTGGTGGCAGACGCTCAGCAATTAGCAGCTGAAGTTGAAGCGATAATCAGCAAGGAAGCGGCTGGTGTCAAGGATGTAGGCTCTGCGGCTTTTAAAGACGCTTTGTCCCGAGTAAACGAAGCATTAAAAGGCCTAGGGTTAGAAGGGTTATCCTCTAAAGAGTTCGTTGAAGCCATTTCCACCTTTAACGAGCTAGTGGTTAAAGCCGAAGGGGAAAGGCTTGCTTACATGGAGCAATTGATAGCTGCACAAAGCGACTCCACGAACGCGGATAATGCCGCATTCCTTGCAGCTCATAACAAACTCTCCCTAGCAGAGCAAGCGCTGTACAAGGGAAAAATAACCTCCAATAAAGAAGCGATTGCCTTCCTACAACAAGAGGCAAAAGCCAACGAGGAGAGGTTTCAAAACCTTTCTGTTAAAAAAAGACAGCTTGCAGAAGCCAACAAACACCTAACTGAGACAGAGCTGACACTCCTGGACCTAGACCTAAAAGCTTTAGAAGAGACGAGGGCTGCTGCTGACAAAGGGAAACTAAGAACAGCCTTTGACACTTGGCTTAATCAAGGGCCTCTTGACTTGTTAGCCACAATCCTAGGGGGAGATAACACAGCAGAGCGAGCTCTGAAAGCTCAGAAAGATATAGACAAAGCCTTAACTGCTGCAGAATCAGCGCCACTAGCCGGACTATCCGAGAAAGTCGAAGCAGGTATGGTCGACATCGTGGAAGGACTTGTTGCTACGTTTATGAAGCACGGCCTACTCTCTGTGAAAGAGGCTGAAGCAGCCCTAGAAACTGCAAGACAAAACTCTAAGAAAGTATATCAAGCGCAAATACAAAAGGATATAAACGAGCTAGACCTGTCCCAACGCACAGAGACAAAGCTGGTGCCTTACGGCGACCCCTCTGTACAAGATGAAAGCGTTGATAAACGAGCAGAGAGCAAGTCTGCCTTGATAGAGCAAGACGATAAGTTAATCCTCAGCCTAAAAGACCACTATGAAAAGCTTAAGGCACTCAACGCGGAAGAGGTAGACAGAGCTAAGGAGATAAAAGCTGTAGAAGAAGAAGTCGCTGTTGTTAAAAAACAGCGTCTGGACATAGATGTAAAGATAAAAGCTATTTCAGAAAACACTCTTAAAGACGCTGAAACGCTGGCTAGGCTAGAGCAAAGTTTTATACCAATACAACAAGAACTTCAGGCTCTGGACAAAGAGCTTGCCAGGGTGAAGAAGGCAGGTGTACAAGATGAAGAAAAGTTTAAGGAAATAGTTAACCGCAGGTTTGCAGTAGAGTCTCAAATGCTTGCTGCAAAAGAAGCGGCTCTTACTGAAGCGCTACGAAGCCAGCTGATAAAGAAAGGCAAGGCTGCTACGACAGACGATTTGTCTACGATGATGTCCAAGGTCATTTCTGGAGGTATCCTACTAGAGAAAGGTTCTGAAGAAATAGCTCGGTTGATGAAAGAGGTAGGCGATGTCCTCACTAAAAGAGTAACGGCGGAAGAGCGTTACATAAGCGAACTGGAAGGGTACATACAAAAAGACCTGACCAAAGCTGAAGGAGAGCTTACAACACAAAAGAATAAGTCGCTAAGGATAGAGAACGAGCTCACACAAGCAACAGACAAGTTGGCTGTTGCAAGAGACAAGTTGGCAGCCGTCTACGACAAGCAAGCCGGTGATGAGGTTTACTTCGAGTCTATTAGGAGGGATGCAGACGGGGAAGAAGCTTTACAAGGCGGTGACGAAAAGGATTTACTAAAAAGGGCTAAAGAAGCTGACTCCTCTAAGGGCGCTATCGCCTTGGCTAAAGAAGCTGTGTCTACAGCTAAGTCTTTAGCGGAGGAAGGGAAAATCTCTAAGTCCGACTACCAACGCATAGTTTCTGAAGCTACCAAGGTTATTAAGGAAGCAAGGTCCTCTGAGATTAGAGAAGCTAAGGCTGATGTACAGAGGCAAGCCAAGCTTGTAAGAGCTTTAGGTAAAGCCCTGTACGAAAGCATTGAAGCTGAGAAGGCTTTAGAGGATTCCATTTACGCCTTGAAAGCCTCTATGGAGGCTTTAGGGAAAGACCTGAAAGCTAAAAAAGAAGAAGGGGAGAAAAAACCTACAGAGATTTACACTAAAGACTCAGGGCTACCTGCTGGAGTTGTAAAAGTAGTAGACGACAAAGGTAACGTGTCTTATGAGGACAAACCTGAAGAAGAAACTAAAACAGAGCCTGCTGAAAGCGCCTATACAGGTACTATGCCGGAGGGTTTTGATAAACCTTTAGACTCAGTAATGGAAGGGTTTGATAAACCTTTAGACTCAGTAAAAGACCAAGCGGTTGACGCTTCTAAACTAACGTATCAAGCCGCTAAAGAGACGGAGACTGCGGCTAAAGAACAAACGGAGTCTGCAACACAGCTCGGCCTTACCGCAGAAGAGTTGGCAGCTGTACCTCCAAACTTAAACGAGGCGGCGAAAGCTTTATTAAACATGGCTGAAGCGTCTCAAGACGCTTTTACCAGCTTAGTCGCCAAAGCTTTGCTGGAGGGTGCGACTCCTGAAGAAGTTGCAGGTACGGCGCAAACAGCCAGACAAACGGAAGTGGTTGGCACATTAAATAACGAAGTTGCTGCCGCAAACACAGGCACATTAAATAACGAAGTTGCTGCCGCAAACACAGGCCCGTTAGATTCAGTAATGGAAGGGTTTGATAAACCTCTTGACTCAGTAAAAGACCAAGCGGTTGACGCTTCTAAACTAACATATCAAGCTGCGGACAAGGCACTGCAGGCGGCTGATACCACAACAGAGGCAGCTGCTGATACATCGGTAGCTGCGGGCGACACAACAGAGGCAGCTGCTGATACATCGGTAGCTGCGGGGCAGACGCAAGGCGCTGCCGCAGAGTTGAGCAACACATCTGGAGGTCTAGTGGGGGCTGCAGAGGCCTTAACTCAAGCAGCTAACGCCCTAGCTGGCGCAGCTGGAGCTATATCCTCTGCCTCTGCCTCAGGCGGAGGCGGAGGCGGAGGCGGAGGCGGAGGTGGAGGTGGAGGTGGTGCCTCAGGCGGAGGTGGAGGTGGTGCCTCAGGCGGTGGCGTAGCCTCTAGTTCTACTGCTGACTATGGTACAGACCCCAAGTCTTTCTCTACCTCGTCGTTGGAGTACAGAGAAGATGTGCGAACAGGTGGGTACGGGTATGCCAACTATAACGCTGTGCAGAACGAAAGAGAGGAGCTGTCAAACAGGCAGAGAGCTGCAGACACCTCAAGACGTGAAGCAAATAACGCCGACAGAGCTGCTAAAGGTTACGCCCCTGCATCTTCGGGAGAGGCATCAGAATACCGAACCTCTTCTAACTCCTACTCAGACGGAACTAACTACGTTGACCCAAGAAAACTAGCCGCAGGAGGCCCAGTAAAAGGCCCAGGCTCCTCAACCTCGGACAGTATCCCGGCGCTGCTTTCTAATAACGAGTTTGTTCAGCCAGCGAAAGCCACTAGTTACTATGGCGAAGAGTTTATGGAAAAGTTGAGAAACTTACAGATACCCGTAGAGGCTGTACGCTCTATAGGGGACGTAAGCCACGCGAGTGTCTCCGGTAATAGCGGGGCAGACGCACTGGCTAACGCTATAAAATCAGCGACAGGTGAAGACTTAAGACCTGTTACACTTAACATCGCTGGGGCTTCTTTCTCCGGTAAAGCGAGTGATAAATCGATAGACACTTTCAGGAGTTCTTTAGCTATGCAGGCATTGAAAACAGGTAAAAGATAATGAGTGGTATACAGAGTCACGCGAGGTGGATAGAGATGTCCGACGGGGTGTCCAGTGTGGTCATGTCGTTCTACGAAGCTTTAGGGTACACGCAAACCTACGAGAGAATAGGCGGTCGCACCACGTTCAGAACGTTGGACGGTGCGGCGGTTAAACAGCAAAACTGGACTAGGTTAAAAACCAACGTGTCAGGAAATGGTGGCATCCCAGCAGGGATGTCCGGTTTAGATTACACACTGCCTATAACTATAAAGTGTGGAGCACCCAGAGCGGTTAACTCCTCAAGCAACGTCATCACTCTACCTGCTAACCGCAGGACGGATGTTGGGTACACCCCTTACGGGTATAAAAGGGTGGACGGCTTTATGGTTCCTGCTTCAGTATCTGTTGTAGGAAATATCGTAACGGTAGACACAGGCGGAGACGCCTACAGTGTCGCATATTACCCTGAGATAGAAGTCCTTATGGACGACCCTTCTGATGGGTACGACTGGGGAAGCAATTCCGCTAGTTGGTCATTTACTGCAGAGGAACTTTAGATATGGCTTTAGAAGACAGTTGGACTACACAGGCAACCCCGTCAACCTTGTCATGGTACGACATATGCTGGTCCCCTGAGTTAAGCTTGTTCTGCTCTGTTGCTGGAAATGGAGCTGGGGTGATGACTTCCTCTGACGGCGTTACTTGGGAGCTTCATGCAGCAGCAACAAATAAACAATGGAGGGCTGTCTGTTGGTCCCCAGAGCTTTTGCTATTTTGTGCGGTGGCTAACGCAGCCTCATCGGTTGGGGTAATGACTTCCCCTGACGGGGAAACTTGGACAAGTAGGACCGTTGCTGCTGTAGGCAGGTACGGAGTCTGCTGGTCCCCAGAGTTATCATTGTTTTGTGCTGTAGCTCTAACAGGCACAGGAAACAGAGTAACCATCTCTTCTGACGGGGAAACTTGGTACACCCATAACGCCGCTGTTGATAACACCTGGTATGATGTTTGCTGGTCTCCAGCGCTTTCACTTTTTTGCGCTGTCTCGGCATCAGGCGTTGGCAACCGTGTGATGACTTCCTCTGATGGGGAAACTTGGTACACCCAAGCGAGTGCGGCGGACGTTAACTGGCGTAAGATTGTTTGGTCACCGGAGCTTCACTTGTTCTGCGCGTTATCGTCTAACTCTTATCCGTCCAATATAATGACGTCTCCCGACGGGGAAACTTGGACTTTAGTAGACAGCGGAAGCACGGCCAATGCGTCCTCGTTAGCCTGGTCACCGGAGCTTTCGTTGTTTTGTGTGATAGCCCCTGGAGAATTTATGACGTCCCCGGACGGGTCCAACTGGGAAGTAAAGACTGCTATAGCTTCTAAAGCGTGGGGAGGTTTGGCTTGGGCCCCTAGTTTGAGTAAGTTTGGTTCAGTTGCGGCAAATGTTACCGATGCAACAACCTGGGACTTTAAAACCATTTCTTTAAATGTGGTAGAAACAGTAACAGCCGCCTACTTTTCAGTAGTAGCTGTTAGTACAAAGTTTGGTAAGTTTCTAGGACAAGCGGTTTCTGACTCCGTGGCTTCTATAGACATCCCTTTGCTTCACAACGAGCCAGCTTACGTCACAGTAACGGCAGAGCAAGGGACACAGTGGGTTGCTACCCATGACTATTTAGTAGGCGAAAGGTGCTTCCCAACAGACCCTGTAACAACACCTTACTGCTATCAGATACAGTCAGTAACTACAGGCATCTCAGGTGCTTCTGAGCCCTCGTGGCCTTTGGGAGCAGGGCAAACAGTTGTGAACGGGGGGGTTACTTGGGAAAACGTTTGGGGGTTAATAGAGCCTCAAGTAACAGGCCCTTTGCCTCACTCTTAGGAAAACACACATGGCTTATACTCCTTCAACCAACGTAGTTTTAGTCACAGAGGGTTACACACCTTTACAGACAATCAACCTACCACCTTTCACTTTAAACGAGTTGTCAGTAACAATCTCTTCTCAGGTATATGAGGTAGGGGCGGTGTCGGTTGTAATTGAACAAAAAATTGTTCACTACCTAGGTGCGATTTCCACCTCTGTCTCCGTAGAGGTATATGAGGTAGGGGCGGTGTCGGTTGTAATTGAACAAAAAATTGTTCACTACCTAGGAAGTATAGGTGCCGCCACTATTGAAAACTTCGGAGTCAGCTCTGGGGTATACCTCTCTCTAAACTTAATAATACAAGTAGAAGGTAAGTACACCCTGTCTGTACCTGTGCAACAAGATATAACAGAAGACGCATTTACCCTGTCCGTACCCATTTACCAGCAAATAACTTCTGACAACACGTTGTCAAAAACTTTAGAGATAACCATATACTCCCCTTCGGATGGTACAGAAGAGAACTCAGCAGGGACGCTAATACCTGCAGGGTTGGTAGGCTCTAGCGGTGGATTGTTCACTGTGAAACTAATCCTGGACGGTATAGACGTGTCGTCAAGTTTGACAGGGCAAATAACAGTTGACTTGGAGGAGAGCTCTGCAGCGGTAGCCTCCTTCACTTTAAACCCGTTGGAAGGGTTGATAGACCTAACCACTTGGGTCAAAGCTCCAGTAAAGATATACTACATAACCGGCGGAGCAGAGTTCCTTCTGTTTAACGGAGTTGTAGACGTTCCTACATTTGACCCTCAGTCTCGCTTAACGGCATTTACCTGTACTGATGAGTTGCAGCTAATTTTTGAACCCTCAACAGAGTTGCAAATAGCTGAAGTTGTGGGGGGTTACTGGTCTGAGAATTTTTTCGGCGCTGCTGACGGAAAATGGGCTTATGCAAGAGACAGGTTAGCCACCTTACCTGTAAGTATGGACCTGGATTTAAACGGCAAAGTGGTGAAAACACCTTGGGCTGCGAAAGAGGCTCCTGATTATACACTGAACGAGGCAGTTATCTTCGACGGCAGCTTAAAAGTTGAAATAGCAAACAGCCGCTCAATACTTAACAAGGTAGAGCTGCAATCTAATTACACGTACTCCTCTTTTAAGGAGAGGACTGTTAGATACCGATGGGGACAAGCTCCAGGAGGTGTGCAAGCAAGCGCCCTTTACGGAATAAAGCCAGTAATACTTCAGATGGTTTTGGTGGCTGCTCAAGGAAGCGGGTGGCCTTTTGTCAAAAAACCTTCCTTCACTCAGTTTCCAAAGAGTGGGTACTACAACGGAGTGTACTACTTTAACAGAGACATAAACATGGTAGTAGAGACGGACTTCACTATCGGCTTAAGGCATACACAAGCTATTACAGACGCTGTGGCCCTGTCTCTGGTGTCCAGAAAAAGCGTAGAGTCTTTGGGGGAGCTTAAATCTGTAGAGAATGTCTCTATGACGGCTGAATACTCTAAGGTCGCTGAAGGGTTTGAAGACAAAGAGTTCGTAAACGCTGCGCACGAAGTAAACGTAGACCCTGTGGATGGGTCAGTGGTGACCGGCATCGGCAACATCAGTGACGTGTTTTACACAAAGGAAACAGTTAACTACCAGTACGAAGCTTACGCCAATGACTTCCCCGTAAAAGAGGTTGTGGGACCAGATATAGTCTACGACCTTTCTGAAGAAAAAATCTCAGATGCAACCAACTCTTACAGCTCTATGCTTGAGACAGCTAAACACTTCTACAAGACAGAGATTTTGGCTTCACACAGAGGTAATATCGTTGGAGCTGTAACGATATTGCAGCCGACGATGGACAGGACCCACACAGTGAAGATAGACACTTCAGGGGTTGTGGCGCAGGGTAAAGTCAGGCAAATAGTTCACAGTATAGATATAGACGCAGGTTCTGCAACCTCCCAAGTGTATGTAGCCATCAGTCGGAGCACTGCTGTAGGTATAGTTGACGAGGATACGCCTTTAGAGAGCCCGGAGCCTGAAGAGCTACTTCCTGAAGAAGTGCCTGACTCTAACAACCTAGTTATAAACTACGGAGGCGTTACAAGGCTAGGGAATTGGATAGAGAAACAGAACGGAAGCAGAACAGGTGCAAACGCCTACGGCATGCAAGCATACCTGGATAAGACAGAGTTTTTAGTCCCTTTGCCAGAGATTTTGGCAGAGTCAGTGTCGGAATCCGTGATAGACTCTGCGGAAGAAATATCGGTGGACGTACCTGACGAAACACTCACATTAAACGCATAAACAGAGGCACACATGGCTTTAACATTTAAACTTTATACAGACGCAGCTTTAACGCAAGAACAAGCTGGCAACCTGGTTGCTGTGCAAAATTCAGATGGCTCTACCGGAGGAGTTACCCACCAGTTATGGCTAGGCTCTACGGGGTCCGTGGGCGATGACGCAGTTGATAGAAAAATACAAGCGGATTCAGACCCAGGCATAGATGAATTACAAATTCTGGTGGTTGATAGCGCACAAGGTTCTGGGCACGAAAAAGAAGAGGTCAAATTAGGGCTAGATGAGACAGCGGCAGGCCTTGCAACACCTGGAGCTCCCTTAGACTTAGGGGTAACTATCCAGTCAAGCGTAGCAAACGCTATTAGTTTTTTCATAATTATTACTGATGCCACAGGTACGGTGGGCACAAGCACTGAGTTGTCAATAGACACCAACGTGTTCAGAGAAACCGATGTCTAATTCGTCTATCCAAAAAGATGTCAACAGGTTGGTTGACTCCAGCTCGTGGAGGAGGAGTTTGTCCAGTAGAAACTCGGACAAATACTCCAACTCTGGCTTAGACGGCGGCGATACAACCCTAGACCAAGAAGGTACGGACGGTGAGGTGGGTGTTGGGTCTTTAGAGACCATAAATAATTACTTCACTAGTCACGGAGGTGGAGGCGATTACAACACCTCAAACACCACCACTACTAACACAGGTGGAGACGCTGGAGATAACACCAACGGGTATAACGAGACAAACAAGGGAGGCCCTGTGCCTCCCTTAACTATGGTTGTCACGTCCACCACTATAATCCAAGTACCTGTACCTTTTGGTGCAACGTCTGTGGATGTTGAAGTAGTCCAAAGCTATACATTGAAAGACGCAAACGGCAGTGAATACCCCGTAAGTATAACTAACTACCCTTAAACAATGTCTACCTACTTATCCCCCTTCGAGTACGTAAAACGCTTTAACGGATTCTATCTGGAGTCAGGTTTTATAGTTAACAAAGTAGGAGGTCCATGCACAGAAGAGCAGTTCATGTCTCCTACTTTGGTGGCTTCAGGTATAGAGACCTTAAACGGCAGCGCCTGGCACGACGGGTCCTCATTTATATCCACAGAGTTACCCAGCCCGTATACGTCAAAAACAATAACCTGCGAAAACCCTTTTCAATCAGCTACGGATGATTGCGGGACTACTTACACAGCCGGAGGCTACTGCAAGCCTGCTGAACTTACAGCTAAGAAAACAGACAGGACAGCTATACAGCCCTCTTTGTTTACCGGCAAGATGAAGCTCTTGGTGCAAGCTTTGTACGGCTCCATCAGAGAGGATTTTTACAGAGAGAGCCAAATATCGGGAGCCTCGTTAAAGCTAGAGTGGGGAGGTATAAAGCTGGACCCCTTGCTCTCTGCGGACAACTGGTGCTTGTTTACGCACACAGAAGGTTTAAACAGGTACTATTTCTTGGTTAACGTTATAGGCTCGTCTTTCACGTACATACCCCTAGTGTTCCCTGACTACGCATTAAATTGGATAACTTTAATGCTGCAGGAAGGCGGCACACGGAGCACAGAAGACGTGTTAGAGGCTTATATATTGTCCACAGCTATGGTGGATTTAGGTAATATGTCTTCAGCAGGCATAGTTGGTATGCTTCCTCTGTTTGACCCGCTTTTTTACGGGTGGCAAGCTAAGTGGGAAGGCGATGAACTGTCCATTGTCACGCAAGAAGTTGTAGACACACCGGACGATCAAGCTTGGCAGCCTTGGAAGCATGTAGCAACAATATCCTTTATAAGCCCTTCAACATTGGGCTGCACTGTAGCAGCAGCCCCCGCCGGAGAATATTGGAACCCAGCTAACAGTGGGACCCTTATTTGGATACCTGACCTTGTAGGTGGAGGGCATAAAATCTACGACTTTGCTGGTACGTTGACAGAGAGGTACATAGGTAACTACACAGATTCCACGGTCAACTGTTGGTACGACTCTGTAGATGTTTTGGTAGAGACTAAAATATCTAAACAACACGATTTAGCTGACACGGCCGCTGTTTACCAACCTACAGCGGCCTTAGCGGACAGGCCGTACCTCGGAGGAGAGCCGGCTTTGTCAGAGTGGAGGCAGCAAGCGGTGTCCGGTTCTTACTTAGGGTCTGCTTCAGTGTCTGTTGGGGGAGTAACAAAAGAGGTAACAAGGTATGAGTTAGGGTATTTGACTCAGTTGTACGGCGTACAGGTGGCACCTATCATTCCTACTTATAGTGGTTGGTCGGCAAATACAGCAGAGCCTGAGTTTGAGCCTTCTAATTACTTGGTAGCCAACTCCCTATCCCCGCACACTTGGGCTGTAAACACTGGGCACTTCCATTACAATGATTGGTACGCCGTAGGCAATGTGGTTAACCCTGCAGACCCCGCTACATCTCCGCTATACCAGATACGTTACGCGCACGGCCTTTGGCACATAACGGGTCAATGGGAAACCGAAGGTTTAAGTGAAAACGGGGTTACTTCGTTGATCTTGCCTTGGGGGGACTGCACCTCCTCGGTTGTAGGGACTAGGCAGCAATCAAGTCATGGCGACATAGGGGAGGTTGACTACACAGAGGACCCTGCATTTTTAACCTACTACCAGATATACAACCCTGAAACCTCTCAAATAGTGGCTACGTCGCCAGGGGTAGCGTATGTGCATGGCGCTACAGACTCGATACCTGACACCTCAGCCCCCGTCTCCTCAACAACACCTGCCGCGCAAGAAGCCCTAGAAGTTGTTGATGCTGTGGTGTTTTCCGCAGCAAGCGCCATACCTCTGAAAACCAGTGAAGAAACTTACGGGTTTCCCGGAGGATTCTTTTATATAAACTGGCTGACAGGGCCTTACACTAGGGGGGGAGGAGCCTTTCACAAGTCTACGCTTAACGAGTTTTACCAATTAACGTACAGTAACACCGACGTAATCAACAACTTCCTGGGTGATTACGCAGTAGGCTACTCTTAAAGCTCTATAACATTGTCTGCAACATCAGAAGGCATGTGAGACACAACCAAGGCTTGCTCGCAGTAGTCTCCAAGAACTGTGAGGCAGGCTAAGGAAATGTCATCATCCATGTCTGCAGATATTTCATCCAAAAGTAACGAGCCGAACGGGGACTTGACTATATGGCTCAAGCCAAGCTTCATACCAAGCCCAATCAAAGTCTTCTGAGCGCCAGAAGCAGACACAGTACCTCTATCCCTGCCGTCCTCCTTGTACCTGATGCCTGAATCGCTCATAAATACCTCTGAAATATCACCGCCAGTACACGTTTTAACAAACTCCGAGGCAATACCAAGGGTCTGCTCAAAAGCATCCCTAGACGCAACAGTCCTTGCGCTTGTCAAAGCGTTAGACACAGCCTCGTAGTTTGTAACGCTTTTAGAGAAACCTTTAACAAGCGCCCTTGTGCCCGCGTCTTTCTCCAA
>Ga0164315_10001658_pt1 | contig 16806 bp, 15 predicted proteins | sample GuaBasSedimGuay6_FD_113737 | JGI IMG/M metagenome (GOLD analysis project Ga0164315, IMG submission 113737) | Subseafloor sediment microbial communities from Guaymas Basin, Gulf of California, Mexico - Guay6, Core 4569-2, 0-3 cm | ecosystem: Environmental > Aquatic > Marine > Hydrothermal vents...
TAACTAGCTAAGAATCTAAGTCCACCAAGAGATTGACCATATGGTATTGGACCTCCAACCGACATATCAATATCATAATCTGGCTCTTCTATATCAAATGTTTTTCTATACTGGTACAAAAATAGTCTTTGAGCAGCCTCTGGAGTTAAATCATCATTTGGATCATCATTTTGAAGAGTTCCTTCCGCAAAAGAATTCCAACCTTGAAACTCAGGATATTGACGTTTTTCATATTCTGTCCAAGCACCATTATTTGTACCTGTCCAAGCAACATCATTATCAAGATAAGGTCTTATAAAATATGAATTAGCATCATTTACAGATGCACCCATATGCTTATTGGAAGCTGGTCTAAATTGACCTTGGAAACTAACTGTATATTTATGTTTGTCCCCTTCCTTAGTAACAACTTGAATTAAACCAGAGCGAACATCCCCAACATCGGCTGTAAAACCACCAGTTTGAACACGAATTTGCTTTACTGAAGTCATACTTAAATTTGAATAAGAAGAATTATCGCGACCATCTCTCATAGAGATACCATTTACTTCATATACAACTTCATCACCAGAACCACCACGAATTGTTTCACCTTCAACTCCAGCTTGAAGACCAACAACACTTGCAACATTTACAACTGGTAGGTTCCTAATCTCTTCGGCATTAAGGTTAGCACCACTCGAAGCAACATCCCTTTGAACAATAGGAGTAATTGCAATAACAACAACTTCATCTGTTCTAATGGATGCATCACTTAGTTGAAAATTTGCTTCGCTCGTCTGCCCAATATTTACGCGCAGGTCTGAAATTGTTTGTGGAGCAAATCCGATGTACGATGCTTTTATATTGTACGTACCAGGTGTTACATTAAGCATTACGAAGAAACCGTCTAAATCTGTAGCGGCTCCAAACATAGTTCCTTCAATAATAACATTAACCCCAATTAAAGTCTCTCCTGTTGTTGCATCAGTAACAGTACCAGAAATCTTGCCCGATTGAGCAATAATTGAGTAGTTGGTGAGTAGAATAAAAGCAAATAGTAGAAATTTTCTCATATAATTTCCTCTATGTTAACTATTTATGAATAATTTTAAGTTATTAGTTTTATAATAATATCCTATATGAAAATATAGGAAATATTCTTAATAAATTCCTAATTATTTTTTGTTTTTCACAAAAAAAAGATTTTCACACTAGTAGTCCTATAAAAATTACAGCCATTTGATAAAGAAATAACTACAAAAGTAGTGCTATTTTATTAACAACATTTTTTTAATTGACACAAAATCTTTCGATTGCAATCTGTACAAATATAAACCACTTGTCATATCTGAAGCATCAAATGAAATGTTATAAATTCCAGCTTGTAAATCTTCATTTAATAGAACATCTATTTCCTGACCAATTATATTATAAACCCTTAACGATGTCATACCACCTTCAGGTATTCCAAAAGTAATAGTTGTTACAGGATTAAAAGGATTAGGATAATTTTGCTCTAAAGTATATTCTTGCGGAAGATTCAAATCTACATCCTCAACTGATACAATTGAATCAACAACAGTTTTAAATTTGAATATTCCTGTCCAATCACTTTGTCCAAAATCATTACTTGCTAATATTCTCCAAGAATAGATTTTGTTAACTTCTAAGATTTCATACTTGAAAGTTGTATCAGTTACAAGTGTGTCTATCATTAAATTATCTAAATTAATATCTAAACCTTCTGATAGCTGAAGTACATACTCAGTTGCTAAATCAGAACTATTCCATATAAACGTTGGATTTAGCTCTACATCCAAAGAGACATCCTCAGGATACAATAATGTTGTCAAAATTGGGAACCCAGTTGCAAATTTAAAAGGTTCAGAAAAATCGCTGCTACCACCATTGTTATTAGCCCTAACTCTCCAATAGTACGTAGTGGCTCCTTCAAAACCATCAAGTGTAATAGTAGTATCTTTTATATTGTCAATATCAAAAAGTCTGCTCGAGAATGATTCCACCATTGAAACCTGAATTCTAAAATCGTCTGAATACTCATCACCTTGCCAATTAAATGCAACAGTATCACCAAGTGTGTTAATGTCATTTAATGGAGCAAGTAATTGTGGAGTCCCAGGAAGAATCACAATTGTTTTGAGCTGGAATACATCTGCCCACAAGCTATTTCCAAAATTATTAGACGAATTTACACTCCAAGAATAAAAAGTTCCTGGTTGTAAATTTGATATTTGCAACAAAGTATCTGTTACAATTGTATCTAAAACTATTTTTTCTGAAGTTATACCAAGTCCTTCAGACAATCTTAAGTGGTATGATGTTGAATTGGGGTTACTACTCCAAGTAAATAGTGGATTTAACTCAACATCAATTTTTTGAAACATTGGAGTTAAGAGAGTTGGAGCCGTTGGAAATGCAGTTGTAAAACTAAAACTTTCTGCATAATCACTTGCACCGGTAAGATTAGTAGCTTTTACTCTCCAAAAATATTTTGTTTCACCAGATAAACCTGTTATCTGATATGATGTATCTAATAATGAATTTTCTGAGAAAACGATATTTGTAAAAGTTTCCTCTGTAGATAATTCAAACGAATAAGAGTTTGCATTATTTGCATAATTCCAAACTAGGTGTAGAGTATCTCTAATGTCATTAGCTGTATTTAAAGGCAACAATATATTTGGAACATCAGGCAAAACAATTGATGGTTGATATTCAAATCTATTACTAACACCACTTTCATTATTATTCCAATCTAGTGCTGTTACATAATAAAATGCATTGTTTGTCGGAAAACCTTCATCAATTTGCACAAAATGATTTGATGTAATTTTAAATATATTTTTAGAATCAGCAATTTCAGTTGAATCAAAACTTGAATCCTCTGAACGATATAAAACATAGAATTTTATTTCCTCACCTTCTGGAATATCCCAAGTTAAAGCTGTTGTACCAATTCCAGTAACTCTATCAAAACGGACGTTTGTTGGATTGTTTGGCGCAACTGTATCTTTCCAATCCATAATGGGAAGAAGAGCTGGATATTTATATAAATCATTTATTAATGTATCAGTTACACCACCCAAATTATCTTCAAAATTGTGGGATGTAAAATATACTTCCCCAAATATTCCATCTGTTACACGATTGGAACGTACCATCTTTCCAATTTGAGTTTTATCAAATGTAGATTCACCAACTCTATAATATGCAAGCCCTGGATAAATATGCCTGTCGTTGCTTACACTTCCCCACCAAGTAGAAAGCTTTCCATAATCTTGCCCTCCACCAAATGACCAATAGAGTTGAGGAGCTAAGTAATCTATAATTTGTTCGTCTAACCAAGTAACAGCATCGCAGTAAATTGCACTATAAACATTCCATCCCCAAGTTCCTTCTGGAGTTCCACTTTTCCAAATTCCAGGAGGGCTTTGCCCAAACTTAACTCTAGGATTTATTGACTGTATTGTAGCATAAATTATACGCAACAATTCATTAACATTATTTCTTCGCCAATCTCCTTTGTTAGTAAATCCGTTTGGATAAGTTGCAAATGTTTGGTCATCTTGGTTTGTAATTCCCTCAAGATAAAAGTAATCATCAAAATGAATTGCATCAAGGTCATATCTTGAAATAATATCTGCAATAACAGACACCACATGTTCACGAACCTCGGGAATACCAGGATCCATTATTTCATCAAGTGCACCTGTACTATTTGGAATTTTTAATACCCATTCTGGATGTCTCTTTGCTATGTTCTGATCATCCAACGCTAAATTATAACTAGCATTTCTAACTCGGTAAGGATTTAACCATGCGTGTAATTCCATACCACGCTTGTGCGATTCTTCAATTGCAACTTGTAATGGATCAAAAAATGGTGATGGGGCTTTCCCTTGTTTTCCTGTAAGCCAGTAGGACCATGGTTCAATATTAGACTGGTACATTGCATCAGAAGCAGGACGAACTTGCATTACAACTGCATTAATATTCGTTGCTTTTAAATAATCTAAAATATCAATTAAATCAGAAATCTTTTTTTCTGTTGTGTTGGAAGGACTTGTAGGCCAATCTATATTACCAACAGTAGAGAGCCAAGCACCTCTTAATTCACGCTTAGGAGAATCAGTTTGTGCAAATAATTCTACAGTGCTAAGTACAAGTAGTTGAGTTGAGAGAAATAATAATATAAATAATTTTTTCAATAGAACATCCAATGTTATTATTATAATACTAAGAACCTAAATACATAATATTGATTAAGTAACATAACTTATTTTTTCTTGAACTACAAGAAGTATCGTTCAACTATCTAAAATATAATGTGGAAGCCATTCCTAAATAGAATGGGGTTAATAAATACAAGGCTAAAAGTGTAAGGAGTAAACTTCAGACGTGCTGATCATCATCGCCTGGCTAATTATTAAACGGTATGAAAGGTAAATTTGTATTGAGCTATTATGAGCATCTATTAGGTCGTGAGCTCTATCCAAATTGCAGAATCATACCGAAAAACCTCAGCTGGTTTTCCCAGGTAAAGCAACAGAACAAAAAAAACAAGAGCAAAGGAATTGCTTATAATGAATTACTAGAAGGAGTACTCCCTCAGCTAATGTTGAGGGAGTTAGATTGCTAGTCCTCAACTTTTTGCAATGTAGCTGATGCAACCACAACAGTTGCAGTTGAATTATCCTTATTAAACCAACGACAATGAACTTTGTCACCATCCAAATAGGTAACTGTCATCACAGGTCCACCTGATTTTAACTGCACTAAATCACCAATTTTGAAATCATTCATAATTCCCTCACGTTTGTTAAAATATTTGTTGCCATTCCCAGTATACTAATGGTATGACATTCTGTCAAAATTTAAAGCAATATGTTAATTATTCTGTCTTGTGAGCTATGCGATTAGAGGTTAAATACTAAGTGTTGTCCTGTTGCTTGTGGTTCACCCTACGAATTAAGAAATAATTCATACTAGACCTATTTAAAACATTTTTCTCTTGACAAGTGCTTTTCTGTTCACTATTTTAGTAGTGAACATTGGAACACTACTTATGAAAACTGAATTAACAGAACGCCAAAACAATATTTATCAATTTATAAAAGAATACATTGATTTTAACAGCTATCCCCCAACTTATCGTGAAATTGGAACTCAATTTGGAATTGCTAGCACATTTGGTGTTAAGCGTCATATTGATGCATTAATCAAAAAAGGATTTCTAAACATTGGTGAAAACTCGAGCCGAACATTATCAATTACCAATAATTTCAAAGATAATTTGAAATCTACTCAATCAGATACAATTGAAATTCCTATAATTGGTAGAGTTGCTGCTGGACAGCCAATTCTTGCAGAAGAAAACATTGAGGGAACTTTTAACATTCAATCGAGTTTAATTAACGGAAAAGCTGATTGTTTTGCTCTAAAAGTAAAAGGTGATAGTATGATTAATGTTGGAATTTTTGAAGGCGATGTCGTAATTATTAACCCACAAAAAGACGCAAACAATGGTGAGATTATTGTAGCACTTTTAGATAATGAAGCAACTTTAAAACGTTTAAATAGACAAAATGGAAATATTTCATTGATACCTGAAAATGATAAATATAGCCCAATTCTTATAAACAAATCTGATAATTTTTCGATAGTAGGAAAAGCACTTGGTGTATTTAGATGGTATAATTGAGGAACATTATGAAAACTGAGATTTTTTCGAAAGCAATTTTAAATAGAAATAGAATTCAAATATTGTACGAATATGAAGAAAAAGTATTTGAACCATATTATTTAAGCTTGGATAGCAACGGTGAAAAAGTAGTATTTGGAAGACTTAACCATTCGCCTGAAGTTAAAATGATTGAATATAAAAAAATAATGAATATTAAAGTTTTAGATTATTCTCATTTCTCTCCAATTATTCCAATTTTAAATTAAAAGTTGAATAATTGACATCATATATATAATTGCTTATATATAGAATGTAACATTTGGTGAGAGCATTTACTTATAATAAAAGTATAAATAAATATGCCACGAATAACAGAAAAAGATAGGGTAGATTCTTTAATCGAACATTTTTGGGAAAATGGATATCTTACATTAAGTAGAAAACATGGTAAATATCTTCCTAAACCATCCAAGATTGGAGAATTTGAAGTAGATGCAGTCGGTAAGCTGAATAAAAAAATTGTACTAGGGCTTACCCTATCAGAAAAAGACATTAATAATCCAAATATTTTAAGAAAAATTAAGTTCCTTGCTAACCAGCGTAATAAGTATTCCACACGTCCGGTCACTCTTTTTTTAGGTGTTCCTGATAATATACTTTCACAAATAAAAAAACTACTTTTAGAACTTGAGGAAGAAGTTCAAAAACACATCAAAATTGTAAGTACTTCCCCATCCGATGATTTAGATTTGTTTAAATAAAACAAAAATCTATTCAAAAATTATTCCCAATTATTTCTGGCACAAAAATTAATTTACTTTGTATAAATGTTCGTTGATTGATTTGTAGTGTTTTGTTAACTTCTATCAATCTTGACATTTAGAGGACTGCCACCTATCTTGGTAAGTCTGTTTTAAAATAATTTGGAAGTTTGTGAAGAAGGTCTTATCCGACAAAGATTTTGAGAGAATTGACAAGGTTAAAAACTCTGGTGAAATCCCTAAACACATTGCTATCATTATGGATGGTAATGGTCGATGGGCAAAGCAAAAAGGTTTACCTCGAGTTGCTGGCCACCGACAGGGAATTAAAACTGTTCGTGAAATTGTTGAAGCATGTGCAAATCTTGGAGTAGAATTTTTAACACTTTATACTTTTTCTACAGAGAATTGGCAACGACCTAAAACTGAGGTTTCTACACTTATGAGACTCATAGTCAAAAGTCTTAAAGATGAAACAGACCAACTTCATAAAAATAATATCAGATTAACTTCAATTGGGAATTCTGAGATGCTTCCTAAAGAGGTTCGAGAAGAACTTGATGAGGCGTTTGAAAAGACTCGTAAAAATACAAAAATGACGTTGAATTTAGCACTTAGTTATAGTGGAAGATGGGAACTAACTAGTGCAATAAAGGAAATAAGTGCTGATGTTAAGAATGGTAAAATGAAAATTGAAAATATTGATGAAAAATTAATTTCTAGCTATTTAAATACATCTGAAATGCCAGATCCTGAACTTCTTATAAGAAGTGGTGGCGAAATGAGAATTAGCAATTTCCTACTTTGGCAAATCGCGTATTCCGAAATTTTTGTCACAGATGTTCTTTGGCCCAAATTTAAAACGTTAAATTTAATTGAAGCAATTGTTGAATTCCAAAGTAGAGAGAGAAGATTTGGACTTGTTAGTGAACAAATTGGAAAAGACCACAAAAAGATTAGGAAAGATGAAAAACTTTCCACGTAAATCGCTTTTATACAGCTTAGTACTAATTCTATTTTTCACCTCTACTATTTTCCCCCAAGTTAGTAGGGTAAATTACAAGATTTTAGGAATTACTGTTGAAGGCAATACGACCTCAGATCCCGCAACAATTATTGCAAATAGTGGATTAAAAGTTGGGGATGAAATAGAAATTCCAGGAGATCAAACCTTGAATGCGATTAAGCGTTTATGGAAAATTGGAATCTTTACTTCTGATGTTAGGATTGAAATTGCAAAAAAGGTTGGAAATGGAGCATTCATTGTTATTAAGGTTAACGAACTTCCACGAATTGAAAAATATATATTCAACGGTAACGACCAACTAGATGAGGATGATTTAGATAAGGTTGTAACATTTGTTTCTGGTCAAATCTTAAAACCACAATCAATCTATAAAACAGTTAGAGAGATGAGAAAATAATATATTGAAGAGGGCCTAATGAACGCCGAAATAAAAACTTCACTATATACATTCACCAAAGCTGATACAACCGACTATGATGAAATTACAGTTACATGGACAAGTAAAGATGATGAATCAGTAACAAGAGAAATTGTTTATGATTTTGATCCTGATAGCAGGCGAGATGTTATTAGAAGAATAAAGAAACGTCTTTTATTAATTTACGATATTACAGAAGGTGAAGAGGTTGATGTAGTTAAAATCACTTTCAAGAATAATACTAAATATGAAAGTATGGATTTAAAATCGGAATTGGAGGAAACATCCGAACCAGTCTGGTGGAAGTTTTGGGCGGATAACACTTTTAATAAAGAGGAATATAAAACTGATAGGGAAATTCTTAAAGCATTCTATAATTCAGAAGGTTATAGAGACTTTGAGATTTTAAGTGACTCTTTAATATACAATGATGATATGACTGAAGTGGAAATTGTTCTTGACTTATACGAAGGTCCTCAAATTGTAGTTCGCGATATTATTTGGGAAGGTAACACGGTTTATAGTGATGATATCTTAAATGCACGTTTAGATTTTAGAAAGGGAGATGTCTTTGATCTGGATCGCTTTAACCAAAATTTAAGATTTAATGAAAAACAAACTGATGTTTCTTCTGTTTATCAAGATAATGGATATTTAGGTTTTAATCTTCAAACTAAAGAAGAACGAGTTTCACTAGATTCAATTGATATTCACATTATGATAAGAGAAAGTCAGAGATTTAAGATTGGTGAAGTTAACATTGATGGAAATTCTAAGACTAAAGATAAGGTAATTAGAAGAGAGCTTTACACTATTCCAGGAGATTATTTTAGTCGCTCTGCAATTTTTACATCCTTACAACAATTAGCTAACTTAAAATATTTTAATGTTGAAGGTTTATATACAAAAGGAATTGATTACAAACCAGTTAATGATAGTACAGTAAATTTAACATATTCTGTTGAAGAGCGTTCAAGTGATTATTTGAATGCCTCTGTGGGGTATAGTGGAAGTTATGGTTTTAGTGGTTCAATTGGTGTAACTTTATCAAACTTTGATATCATGCATCCGTTTTCACTTGGCGGCGGGCAGATACTAAACTTTAATTGGCAGTTTGGTGTTGGTAGTTATTACCAAACATTTAATATTGGTTTTACCGAACCATGGTTTTTAGATTCTCCAACAATGGTTGGTTTCGATATTTTTGATACTCGTCAACGTTATTATTATGACCTAAGTCAAACTGGTGTTACATTCAGAGCTGGACGAAGATTACGCTGGCCTGATAAGTTTTTCTATATTCAAGGAAGATTAAAATATCAGTACAATAATATTAAAGATGGTGGAAATTATTATGAAGAAGGCGAGTATAATCAGTTTACTGTAGGAGCTACTATAACAAGAACTGATATTGATAATCCAATCTTCCCATCTCGCGGTTCCAAAATTTCTCTAAATGCTGAGATTAGTGGTGGACCATTTTTACCAGGTGAAGTTGATTATTTCAAGATGCAATTTAAGACAGATTTTTACCGTAGATTATTTAACTCAAATAGATTAGTTTTCTATGCGGGAGTTCAGATGGGTTATTTGGAAGAGCTGACCGCAAATACACATATAAATCCGTTTGAATATTTCTTTATGGGAGGTAATGGATTAGTTATTGCTACAACCCCCCTACGTGGTTATGATGATCGTACAGTTGGTCCGCGGGAAAATGGACAGATTATTGGTGGAAGTGTAATGAGTAGGTACGTTGTGGAACTCAGGGCTGCCTTAACGTTAGACCCAATGCCTATTTATTTTATTGCGTTTGCTGAAGCTGGTAATGTTTACAAAAATTTAAGAAGTACCGATTTTTACGATTTAAGAAAATCGGTAGGTGTTGGTGCTCGAATTCTAATAAATCCAATAGGTTTAATTGGGTTTGATTATGGATATGGTTTTGATAGATATTTGGTTGATGGAAGAGACCCACAATGGGTATTCCACTTCCAGTTTGGTCAGGGATTTTAATTATTTAAACAAATATAAATTATGAGGTAATCATGAAAAAGTTATTAATTGCTTTACTATTAATGGGCGGAATAAGCCTGCATGCTCAGAGTCAAAAAATCGGTTTTGTTGATTCACAAATTTTATATCAGAACTATGCTCCTGCTATAAAAGCACAGCAAGATTTGCAAGTTCTTCAACAAAATTGGACAAGATCTCGCGACAGTTTAACTCAAGTATTCCAAGTTAATGTTCAAGCATATCAAAATCAAAGAGCTATGATGACTCCGCAGAAACAACAGGAAACTGAGCAACAATTAATGATGCAACAAAACTCTATTATTCAGGAAGAACAACTTGTTATGCAAAAAGGTCAGAGTGTAATGAAACCAATTAGAGATGCTGTTAATAGTGCAATAGAAAGTGTTGCTAAAAAACAAAAAATGGCTTTTATTTTTGATAAAGGAGTTGACGGCGTTGTAAATATCCTTCATTTTGCCGATTCACAATATGATGTGACTTACAAAGTTCTAGACCAACTTAAAAGTAAATAGTTTATTAACTCACATGTAAAATAAATTTGCATGTGAGTACCTTTAAAATTTAATCCGTCGGTTGACGGAAGGGAGTATCATCATGAAAATATTTTCATTAGTCTTCATTAGTTTATTCTTAATTCTTCAGTCTGTCTCTTTTGGTCAATTACTAATTGGCTACGTAAACTCGGATGCCATAATCAAATCTTTACCAGACGCTCAAGATGCTCAAAAAAAATTGGATGCAATTATTCAAGAGTGGAAAGAAGAAATAAAAAAAATGGAATTAGAGTTAGATACTAAAAATAAAGATTTTGAAAAACGAAAACTTGTAATGAGTGATAATAAAAGAATTGTAATTGAAAAAGAAATTGCAAAGATGGTTGATGATATTGCTGCTTATAGACAAGGTAAGTTTGGTTATAAAGGGGAACTATATACCCAACAGGAAGAAATAATGAAGCCCATTCAGAACAAAATTTTTAGTGCAATTGAAGAAGTAGCTGAAGATGAAGAGTTAGATTATGTCTTCGATAAAAGTGGCGATATTATTTTTCTTTACGCAAAAGAAGAGTATGATATTACTGCCAAAGTTTTAGAAAAGCTCGAATAATTCTTTCACATTTAGTGGATACTTTCCTAAATTTATATAAAGAGTAAATGATTTTAAACTAATGTCATTCTTATGGAATGACATATTATTTTTAAATAATACATATGAACATAACAGTTAAAGAAATTGCCGAATTTGTTGGCGGTAAAATATTTGGTGACGATACATTTACTATTTCAAATGTATCAAGAATATATGAATCAAAAAAAAATGATTTATCGTTCCTCTACATTCCAACATACGAGAAGCACTTATTAACAACAAAAGCATCCGTTATTTTAATTAAACCATCTATAAAAAAGACTCGAGAAGATTTAATTTATATTGAGGTTGAAAAACCAGATATAGCTTTACAAAAAATTGTTATTAAATATTTCACTTCACCGCTCTCTTTTTCTGGTATAGATGATTCGGCTTCTATTCACCCTACAGCTAAGCTTGGCAAAAATGTGACAATTGGAAAAAACGTAGTAATTTCAATGAATTGTAGCATCGGTGATAACTCTATTATTTATCATAATTCTGTAATACTTGAAAACACTTCTATCGGATCAGAGTGTTTAATATATCCGAATGTATCTATTACACATGATAATATTATTGGTAACAGCGTAATAATCCATTCTGGAACTGTTGTAGGCTCTGATGGTTTTGGATATTTCCCAAATGAAAAAGGTGAATTCACAAAAGTTCCACAAATTGGAAATGTAATTCTTGAAGATAATGTTGAACTTGGTTCAAATGTTTCTATTGACAGAGCAGCTATGGGCTCAACCGTTATTAAGGAAGGTGTAAAGATAGATAACTTAGTACAAGTTGGTCATAACGTAGAAATTGGAAAACACACTTCCCTTTCTGGTCAATCTGGAATTTCTGGTAGCACTAAGGTTGGCGATCATTGTATTTTTGGTGGTCAAGTTGGGTTAGCGGGTCATATTGAAGTTGCAAACCAAGTTATGATTGGTGCACAATCTGGTGTATCAAAATCAATTACCAAATCAGGTAAATATTTTGGTTCTCCAGCTAAAGAAATTAGAACATCTTTTAGAGAAGAAGCTCACATTAGAAATCTTGAAAACTATAGTAAACAAATAAAAGAGTTAGTAAAAAAAGTTAGCGATTTAGAAAATAAGATAAACAAGATATAGGGAATATTAATGTTAGAAAAACAGCGAACTATTGAGAATGAAATATCGATTGAAGGAATGGGTTTACATACTGGAACAACTTCAAAATTAACATTTAAACCTGCACCTGAAAATTATGGAATTAAATTTATTAGAGTTGATTTAGGAGATAAACCAGAAATTCCAGCAACAGCAGATTATGTAGTAGATGTTTCGCGAGGAACTACTATTGGAATTGGGGATGCAAAAGTTCATACAGTAGAACATGTTCTCGCTGCAATAGTTGGATTACAAATTGACAACATAGCAATTGAAATTGATGGCATTGAACCTCCTGTTATGGATGGAAGTGCAATGTCATTTGTTGAGAAACTACAAGAAGCAGGATTTATTCAGCAAAATGCCAACAAAGATTATTTAATAATAGATGAAACAATTACATATAAAAATGAAAAAGAACAGGTTGAATTTGTTGCACTACCTTCTGATAACTATAGAATGACGGTAATGGTAGATTATCAAAATCCAGCTTTGGGTAGTCAGCATTCTGGAATGTTTGATATTCAAGAGTTTCCAAAAGAATTTGCCCCAGCTCGAACATTCTGTTTTTTGAGTGAGCTTGAACCTCTGATTGATCAAGGGTTGATTAAAGGTGGTAATATAGATAATGCTGTAGTTATTGTTGATCACGATATGGATGAAGCCAAAGTACTTGAGATAAAAGATAAACTTGAAATTAAAAGTGATGTAAAAATTGGCACAACTGGTATTTTCAACGAAGGATCCTTGAGATTCAAAAACGAGCCAGTGCGTCATAAACTTCTTGATATGCTTGGTGATTTAGCACTGATAGGTGCACCAATAAAAGCACAAATTCTTGCTGCTCGTCCAGGGCATAAAGCCAATGTTGAATTTGCTAAAAAAATCCGCAAACTGTATCAGCAAAAGAAAATTGAAAAGAAATATCAAAATGTTAAGAAACAAGGTGTTGTTTTTGATATAGAAGCAATTCAAAAAATTCTTCCACATAGATATCCATTCTTACTGGTTGATAAAATTATAGATTTAGAATTTGACAAAAGTGTGCGAGGTGTTAAGTCTGTAACATTCAATGAACTATTCTTTCAAGGACATTTTCCTGAGCAACGCATTATGCCTGGAGTATTAATACTAGAAGCACTTGCACAAACTGGTGGAATTTTAATGTTAAACTCGCTACCTGAAGAAGAGATGAAAAAGAAACTTGTTTACTTCATGAAAATAGATAAAGCTAAATTCAGAAAACCAGTTGTTCCTGGCGATCAGTTAATACTTGAAGCTGAGTTAGTTGGTAAAACAAGTGGGCGTTACATTAGCATGAAAACAAAAGCATTTGTTGAAGGCAAACTTGTCTGCGAAGCTGAAATGATGGCTGCTGTGGTTGATAAATAAATTTAATTATGATGATGGAATAAATTATGGCTACTAATATTCATACTACTTCAATTGTTTCTCCAAAAGCAAAACTTGGTGAAAATGTTCAAGTTGCTGCATATGCAATAATTGAAGATGATGTTGAAATTGGAGATGGGACAATTGTTGGTCCACATGTGTGTATTTACGATGGAGCAAGAATTGGGGAAAATGTTAAAATATTTCAGTCGGCAGCTGTATCAAATGCACCCCAGGACTTAAAATATGCTGGCGAAAAAACATTTTTCCATGTTGGTGATAATACAGTTATTCGTGAGTTTGCTACTCTTCACAGAGGTACAGTTGATACAAACAATTCAAGTATTGGAAACAATTGTTTAATAATGGCTTATGTCCACGTTGCACATGATTGTGTTATCGGGAACAATTGCATAATTGCAAACTCTGTTCAAGTTGCAGGTCATGTTATAGTTGGCGATTGGGTAATTATTGGCGGTGGCTCTTTAGTTCATCAATTCGGAGTTATAGGTGAACATGCTATGATTCAAGGCGGAATGTCTGTTTCAGCAGATATTCCTCCATATGTTATGGCTGCAAATACTCCAATAAAATATAGCGGTCTTAACTTAATTGGGCTACGTCGAAGAGGCTTTTCTAACGAAGATATCCAAACATTGAAAGATGCCTATAAAATGTTTTACTTTTCTGGATTAAACATTTCAGATGCTAAAAATGAATTAGCTGCAAATTTTGATAATCAGCATGTAAAAAACATTGTTGATTTTATTGAAAAATCAAAACGAAGTATTTTAAAAAAATGATTTGGCACTTTATTGATAGTGAATCCAGTTCCGGTGAATTTAATATGGAACTGGATATTTTTTTATCCAAAATTTGTAAAAAGGATGAGGCGTTTTTTAGATTATATAGATGGAATCCATATACAATTTCACTTGGCGCAAACCAAAACATTAATGAAATTGATCTGAATAAATGCAAAGAAGATAATATTGGAATAGTAAAAAGGCCTACTGGCGGAAGAGCAATTCTACACGCTGAAGAACTTACCTATTCTCTAATACTTCCAATTAGTTATGGTCTCTCAGCAAGAGAAGTCTATAATAAAGTTTCCATTACTTTATCAACCGCGTTAGCTAATTATAATTCAAAACTTTCATCCGTTGAGTTAGAAAATAATCAACCAAATTTTAAAGAACTACTCAGCAATCCCTCTGGTGTACTCTGCTTTGCAAGTACTGCTAAAAGTGAAGTTAAGTATGAGGGGAAAAAGCTTATTGGTAGTGCACAGAGAAGAATGAATAATGTAGTACTTCAACATGGCTCAATTCTTTGTGGAAAAAAACATTCCACCCTTCCTGATTATCTTTTAGATAAATCTCATATCTCAGAATTGAAAAGCGAATTATTTAACAAAACAATCGAAATTGAAACAATTACCAACCTAAAAATTGACTATACTTTATTAGCAAAACAAATTAAAGAACAATTCCAAAATGATTGGGAAATGACTTTAAATGATTCTACAAATTTATTTATTAGTAAATTTAAGGTTGAAAAAGAGACATTTTTCCAGTAAACAATATTTTTAAAATGAAATTTTTACTAATAATATTATTCATATTAACGAACTTAATGTTCGCTCAGGAAAATCTACAAATTGAGCATTATCTCGATGGGAAAGATGTTCGAGATATTTGTGATGACGGAAATAATATCTGGGTCGCAACAAATGGGAATGGTATTTTTCAATACAACTACCGAATGCAAGAGTGGTATAATTATTCCACCAATAATGGAAAATTAAAATTAAATCTCTTTTACACTATTACAGCAAATAAAGATTTTGTTTGGGCTGGTTCTACTGATGGATTGTTTATTTTTAATAAAAAACGAAAGCGTTGGAGCAAAAGAAAGTTTGGTAAGGGTGGGCAACTAAGTAACTGGATTAGAGATGTTCAGTACGACCCACACATTAACGCTGTTTGGATTGGTAGATTTAAATATCTAACTAAATACGACCTAAATAAAAGAAGATTTACAGACTATGATTTAACAATGAATAAGAACATGAAAACCAACACCATCAAGGTTATCAAAGTGGATGGAGACAGTTTGGTTTGGTTTGGCAGTGAATCTGGACTCCATAAATATGACAAGTCTAAAAGTATTTCTGATCAATCAGCATTCCATTTTTACGATAATGATTTGAATTACTTTAATGGCGATGGAGATGCTGTCTCTATTTCGGCCTTATTAGTTGAGCAAGATAATATTTGGATTGGATTGGATGAGTTTATCACGAGAAATAATCCTAATTACAACTTAGGTGGAATTTACAAATTTGACAGAAAAAATAATTGGACTCGCTTTGATTCTCACAACGGATTAAAAGGGAACGGTATTTACGATTTAGAAATAACAGGTGATTATATCTGGGTTTCACTCTACCAGTTTAGTAAAAACACGAAGGATGTTTTTGGAAGAGGACTTGCATTAATTAATAGAATTACAAAAAATGTAGAAATGGTTCAAATTAATGAACTACCTAAAATAATTAACTCTATACATTTCGATGGAACAAAACTATGGTTAGGAACAAATAATGGAATATTTACTATCGATTTAGTCAATGATTTTGTCGATAATTTTACGAAGGAAATTAGTGAATAATTTAACAAAAAATAGATTGCTAGAAATTAAAGAGAATTTTAAAAATTATAACATTGCAGTGATTGGTGATATGATGCTAGATGGATATCTCTGGGGGGATGTACAAAGAATTTCTCCTGAAGCTCCAGTACCTATTGTTGATATTGATAATGAGTTTTTTCGTTTTGGTGGAGCAGCAAATGTTGCACTAAATATTTCCAAACTTGGATGCAATCCAATACCAATTGGGATAATTGGAGATGATCGCAATGGGGAAATATTCAGGGGATTACTACATGATGCCCATATGAATTCTGAATCACTGATAGTTGATTCGTCACGCACGACTACTACAAAAACAAGAGTAATATCTTCTGATCAGCAAATTGTACGTATCGATAAAGAGAGCAAAAAGGAAATATCAAAAGAAATTGAAGAGAAAATATTATTCTCCTTAAATTCCAATATCGATAAAATAGATGGAATAATTTTGGAAGATTACAACAAAGGTGTGCTCTCATCTTCATTGATAGAAAATATAATTAGTTTGGCAAATGAGA
>Ga0164315_10001659_pt1 | contig 16787 bp, 18 predicted proteins | sample GuaBasSedimGuay6_FD_113737 | JGI IMG/M metagenome (GOLD analysis project Ga0164315, IMG submission 113737) | Subseafloor sediment microbial communities from Guaymas Basin, Gulf of California, Mexico - Guay6, Core 4569-2, 0-3 cm | ecosystem: Environmental > Aquatic > Marine > Hydrothermal vents...
TCGAGCGCATGGGCGACGCGGACGATCTCTCGCATTTTGCGGTGCGCCTTCCGCCGGCTGGCATTGCGGTATTGGGCGAGGCGTCGGCGCACGTTCTTCGCCTTGCCGACGTAGAGCACACCGCCGGCTTCATCGGTGAACAGATACACGGCGGGCGCCTCGGGCAGCGCCCGAAGCAGGTCGACCCCGAATTTCCGATCGAAGCGGCACATTCCCATCGCGGGCAGAGTAGACGACCCACGACGGAATCCCATGGACATCGTGACGGCGCGGTGGCCTCCACACCAGGGGCATCACCGACAACACGATCTGCTACAGATCATGCAAGATTGGGAGTCGGCATCGATACTGGTCGGTACCGGCACGAACTCGAATCAATCGGAACCGCTCGGGAGTCCGTTGAATGCGTCTCATCTCGACTCTACTTACCATCTTGATCGCCTTCTACGGAGCACCCGTCCTGGCGAACCAGGAGAAGGAGAGCGATCCCGCCGACGCCATGGGCCCTGTAGAAGTGATGCACCTCATGCACCCCGGTCGGGCGACGGCTGAATCCCAAAGCGGATCGGACCGTTCGTCAGCCTGGCCACCCGGCCCTCTTGAGAAGCTCCTCGTTCAGGAGTCCTTCGATGAAATGAGCGAAGACGGGTCGAGCCAGAGCCGCCTCGACGCTCAGATCGCCGAACTCCGGCGGGAGCGAGCGAAGATCAGCACTGGTGGTCCCCGCGCCGCTGTGATCACAGGATCCGTAATGACCGGCGTGGGTGCTGTCGTCGGGCTGTCCGCCGCCCTCGTCTGTGCGGCGGCCAATTCGGATTCGGGCACGAAATGCAACACCTCGAATGCAGAGATCTATTATATCAGCGGTGGCGCCCTCGCCACGGTCGGACTCATCACCCTGATCAGCGGTATCACGAAACTCAATCAACGAAGGGCAGCACAAAGCGAGCTCGATCAAAAAATCCGCAAGCTTCAGAACGAGCGCCGCAGCGTTGGCGAGAATTTTGACGCGCATCTTCAACTCGGTGAAAGGAAGATGTTGTCATTTTCCTGGACGTTTTGAGAGAACCCTCCGAGCAGCAGGATTCGAAGATCCGCTGCCCCAGATTCAATTGATGTAAATGGAACTCGCGTCGATGACGGAGAAAAACTGACGAGCGGCTTCGCTGGTTGCCACGACGAAGGGATTGGGCCATGCCCCCATTCCGACTACGAAGGCAATACAGATTGCGATGGCGAGTTTGAGGCTGAACGGAAGGCGAATGGATGTCTGTTCGCGCGCCGGATTGATGTACATGGCGCGAGCGATCTGCAAGTAGTAGAAGAGCGCCACGACGGCGAGAACCGCACCGACGACGACGAGCCAGCCAAGACCCGCGTGCCATGCGGCGATGAAGACGTAGAGTTTGCCCCAGAATCCGACTACGAAGGGAATGCCCGCGAGCGAGAGCAAGAGGAGCAACATCGAGAGCGCCAGGCCAGGAGAGCGCTGCGCGAGTCCGTCGAAACTGTCGATGCTGTCGTCGCCTCCGGCAGCGGCGAGGGCTTGCACGATCAGAAACGCCCCCATATTGGTGAATGTGTACCCAGTGGCATAAAAGAGCAGCATGCCGAGACCTTCGGCGTTGGCGCATGCGAAGGCCATCAGCATGTAGCCAACTTGCGCAACACCGGAGAACGCCAACAAGCGTTTGACGTTGGTCTGGGACATCGCGAGCAGATTTCCAACCAGGATCGTTACGAGAGATAGCGCGGTGATCACCGGCAACCAATCACGGCTCCAGTCGCCAAGCCCCTCTAGAAAGAGCAGCGAGAGCGCAGCGAAGCCCGCCAGTTTCGGCGCCACCGACAATAGACTCACGAAGGGCGTGCCGGAGGCCTGGTAGGTGTCCGGAACCCACATATGGAAAGGCACTACGCCAATTTTGAAACCGAGCCCGGCGAGCACCAGCATCATGCCCAGGGTCGAGAGCGGTGTGGGGTCGGCAGTGCCGAGTTCTGCGATGTTCGTGGTCTGTGCCATCCCGAATAGCAGCGATATCCCAAACAGAGTAATCGCTGTGCTCGTGATGCCCACCAGATAGAACTTGAGAGCGCCTTCGGGAGTCCGCTGCCGACCGCGATAGCTGTCGTTTTTGTCGAAGGCGGCAAGGATCGCCAGCGGCAGGCTCATCAACTCGAAACAAACGAGCAGCAAGATCAGATCTTGACTGCCCGGCAAAAGCGTCATGCCGAGTAGAGAAGAGAGCAAGAGCAGGTAGTACTCGGCCTGGCGCTTGGGGTAGCAGTTGTCGACGTGCTCCGACGAGCCGAGTGTGGCGATGATGCCTGCGACAAGGAAGACGCGTTTGAAGAGCAAGGGCCAGGAGCCGCCCACATAGGAGCCGCCAATCGCGCTGCCGCTGGTGTCCAGTACGAACGAAGCGGCGAGCACGCTCACGAGGATCATTGTGGTGAGGTGCGCGCTTCCGCGGCCGAGGCGCGGAAAGAGCATGTCGACCGCTAGTAGTAGCAAGATTCCGCAAGCCAGCATCAAGTCGAGACTCAGTGGCGAGAGTTGATCCCAGCTCATCGCAGGCCCATCAACTCGGTGAGTGGTGAGAGGTAGTCCGGAGTCGCACGGTTGATGAAATCCAGGATCAGGGATGGCATGAAGCCGAAGAGCACGATGCAGCTGCCCAGAATGATGAGCGGGCTCCATTCCACTCCCTTCGCATCGCTCAGGTCGTGAAATTCTTCAGCCGGCCCCTCACCCCAGAAAATGTGGCGGGACGCGCGCAACACGTAGACCGCAGTGATGAATGCCCCAAGGATGCCCGGGATTGCCCACCAGGCGTGGAGACTCTTCCAGGCCCCGATGAAGACCAGCATCTCGGCGACGAATCCCGCAGTGCCGGGGAGGCCAAGCGAGGAAAGGCAGGCCAGCGTAAAGAATGTCGCGACGCCGGGCATGCGAGCTCCGAAGCCACCCATCGACGGCATGTCACGAGTGTGCGCACGACCGTAGACGAGGCCGACGAGCGCAAAGAAGAGGCCGGTCATCAGGCCGTGCGCGAACATCTGATAGACAGCCCCGTTCCAGCCTTCGACCGTCAGCGTCGCTGCGCCGAGCATCACGATGCCCATATGGCTCACCGACGAGTAGGCGACGACGTATTTCAAGTCTCGCTGGCTCATCGCCGCCAGCGCGCCATAGATGATGTTGATCACCGCCACACCGCCGACGAGCGGTGCCCACGCGATGGCACCTTCCGGAAGCATCATGAATCCGACTCGCATGATCCCGAACGCTCCGAGTTTCATCAGCACACCAGCGTGCAGCATCGATACCGCGGTAGGCGCCGATGCGTGTCCGTCGGGGGACCACGTATGGAACGGGAAAACACCCGCGAGCGACCCAAAGCCGAGCCAGAGCAGAGGGAAACACCACATCTGAAGATTGCGGTCATAATCGAACGAGCCAAGCACGTGCATGTCGAAGGTGTTCGCACCCGTCGCCATGTACATCGCGAGCATCACCGCGAGGATCAAAGCCGAACCCACCAGCAGCATCAAGGTGAGCTTCATTGCGGCGTATTCGCGGCCGCCGATATCGAAAAGTCTCCACACGAACCGGAAGGGGCCTGCCTCGGTCACCGCGTGGCTGCTGCCCCAAATGCCGATCAACAGATACATGGGTAGGACGGCAATCTCGTAGAACAAGAAGAAGACGAATAGATCCTGGGAGATGAATACGCCGAAGACCCCGGTGACCAGAACCAGAAGCGTGATAAAGAAATTTTTCGAGCGATCTTCGAGCGTCCAACTCGCGAGTACGCCGGCCACGATGACCAGGCCGGTCAAAAGAAGGAGAGACACGCCCCAACCGTCAACGGCAAACCTGAACGCGATGCCGAGGGTGGGTACGATGTCGTGTGTTTCGGCCATCTGGAAGCCGCCTTCTACGATGTCGTAGCGGACCGCGACCAGAATGCTGGCAAGCAGCGAATAGCTGGCACCGAGGAGCGCGATCATTCGCACACCGAGACGGTTTTGTTCGTGAATGAACAATAGGGCGACGGCCGCCAGAAAGGGCGTCGCAACGATGCTGCTCAGCAACGAGCCGTTCATCTCGACAGCCCCCAGAATGCAATGACGACGGTGCCCGCGACAACGGCATAGACGTAGTCACGAACATTGCCGGTCTGGGATTTGCGCAGTCGGCGTGCCGACATGATCGTCGTCCAACCGATCCAGTTAATCACGCCGTCGATGACATAACGATCGAAGAATCCGACGGCATCAGAGAAGGCGAGGGCACCACGGCGATAAGCGAACTCAAAGAATCGATCGACCAAGCCAGACTGAGCCAGTCTCTCGATCGGTGCAAGAAAGCTGAAGGCCTGCGTGGGCAGCCAACGCGCTCCGTAGATCAACCACGAGAGCAGCAAGCCGGCCACAGCGCAGCCGGCGCCCAGCATTCCCGACATGCCTACGTGAAAGTGATACGACCCGCCCGAAAGCAATGCGAATTCAGGGCCGAAGTAGCCGATCCCGAGCGAGCCGACTGCCAACAACAGGAGCGGGCCTGTCATGCTGAAGCCGCTCTCGTGCGCATTTTCGGACGCCTGCGAGAATGGACCGAAGATCGCCAGGAAAACCACTCGTCCCATATAGAATGCGGTCAGGAAAGCCGCGACGATCAGCATCGTCCATGGAACGAACAAGCCCGCGTCGTAGACCGCTTCGAGGATGAGGTCCTTGCTGAAGAACCCGGCGAATCCCGGGATTCCTGCTAGCGCGAGAGATCCGATGATGAAGACCGCGGAGGTGAGCTTCATGCGTCGCGCCAAACCGCCCATGGCTGACAGTTCGTTGCTGTGAACGGCGTGAATCATGCTGCCAGCCGCCAGAAAGAGCAGCGCTTTGAAGAAGGCATGAGTGGTCAGATGGAAATAGCCGGCGATCGGTGAGCCGGCACCAAGTGCGCAAACCATGTAGCCGAGTTGCGAGCAGGTCGAATAGGCGAGTACGCGCTTGATGTCGGTTTGAACGGTCGCGAGGACCGCAGCGAAGAGCGCCGTGAAGCCACCGAGCCATGCCATCAATAGCTGGGTGTTCGGGGCTTGTGCGAAGAGCGGATCGGCCCGCACCAGGAGATAGACCCCCGCGGCCACCATGGTGGCCGCATGGAGCAGTGCCGAAACAGGTGTGGGCCCCTCCATCGCGTTGGGGAGCCAGATGTGGAGCGGAAACTGGGCCGATTTTCCGACGACCGCGAGAAAGAGCAGGAGCGTGATCGTCGTCGCCCATTCTTCGGGCAGGATCGCGGTCCATTCGAATGCACCGCTTACCGCAAACAGACAGATCAGGCCTAGCAGCAGGCCCATGTCGGCAAACTTGGTCACCCAGAGGGCCTTGACCGAGGCTTTGGCGGCGCTGGGCTTCTGGAAATAGAAACCGATCAGCAGATAGCTCGTCAGACCGACCAGTTCCCAGCCCGCGAAGAGCTGAAGCAGATTCGGGGAGATCACCAACAGCATCATGCAGAAGATGAAAAATGAGTGGTATCCGAAGTAACGCCCGAGGGCGGCGGGTGGTTCGTCGCGCATGTACCCGAGCGAAAAGATCTGAACACAGGCCGCGACGACGGTCACGACCACCGACATCGAGATCGAAACACCGTCGAGATGGATGCCGACCTCTGCTAGGGAAGCCGACCCGTTCGGTATCCAACGCACGACTTCGTGAACGACCCGGTCCGGCTGGGCGAGTTGTTGCACCAATAGTACGAGCGATGCGCCGAGCGACGTCAACGCTGCAATCACCGATATCCAGGCGGCGGGCTTGCCCGCATGTCGCAGAGGGGGCACCGCTGCGATCGCGAACGCCGCGGCGAGAGGCACGAACAGAGCAGTCAATGCATAGTCGATGGGTGTCATCACGATCAGATCAGTGCCTGAGGTCGTTCGCGGAATCGACAGCGATTTCGCGACGCCAGCGGAAGAGGAGAATGACGATCGCGAGACCGACGACGACTTCCGCCACGGTGAGGGCGATTGTGAAAATCGCGAAGACCTGTCCGGTTACTCCGCCCGAAAACTGCGAGAACGTGACCAGATTGATCGTGACTGCATTGATCATGAGTTCGGTGGAAAGCAGCATTGCAATCGCGTTGCGATGGCTGAGGAGCCCGTAGATGCCGATGCAGAACAGACCGCTCGTCAGCAACAGGAGCGCTTGCACGGTCACCGGCGACCCTCCTTTTCGAGGAGGGGTTCGGGTGCCTCATCGAAGTCGCGTTGTCTGCCGAGAACGATCGCCCCGATCATCGCCGCGAGTAGCAAGATGGACAACACCTCGAAGGCCACGAGGTAATCGGTCAAGATCGCGCGGCCGATCTCGACGGTGGGAACCGGAATTGGCGACGACCAGACGGGTAGCTCTGTGCGGACGATCGCAGACGCCATCGCGACGAAAAGAGCCGCCGATCCGAGCGCTGCGGGCAGTCGTCGTGAGTTGTCGATTTCGACGCCCATCTCGTGGTGGCGACGCGTGAGCATCACGCCAAAGAGCATCAGCGTGATTACGCCACCCGTGTAGAGCAGCAGCTGCATACCGGCCAGGAAAGGGGCGCCTAGCATCAGGAACATGACGGCCGTGAGAACCAGGACGACGCCGAGCCAGAGTACTGCGCGCACCAGATCTCGAGAAGCGACAACCCGCACGGCGCCCAGCAAGATCAAGGCGGCGAGAACGAAGAACGGTAATGCTTCCGTCATGGGGAGCCTTCCGGGATCGGATCGACGTCCGGGGGTGGAGTTGCTTGTTTCGGTTCGGGTAAAGGCAAGCCGCGCTTCGGGTTCTGCATTTCCATCAGCCGCGTGCCCGTGCCCCAACTATGTGCGAGCGATTCGTTTTCGTAGAGGCGCTCCATCGAGAGGAAGAGTCCCTCGCGGCTGAGCGAGGGCTTGGCCAACTCGCGCAACATGATGATTGCATCCGTGGGACAAACCTGAACACAGAGTTCGCAAAAGATACAGGCGTTCAGGTCGAGCGTGAGGTCCTCGAGGTAGTTGCGCTTCTTGCCGGTCACGGGCGATTCGCGCATGCCGGAGGGTTTCACGGTGATGATGCGCGAGGGACAGATGCGCTCGCACGCCAGGCACGCGATACAGGCCTCTTCACCGTTCTCATTGTGAACCAGCGCAAAACTGGTTCGATAACGCTCGGGGCGTACGCGGTCTTCCGCCGGGTATTGGACCGTGGTCGGCGGGCGAAATACGTTTCGCATGGTCACGGCCATCGCCCGCGCGGAGTCGATCAGGTAGCCCATCAGGCGTTCACCACGCGGTAATGAACGAAGAGCGCCGAGACCATGACGAGCAGCAGGCTGAGCGGAAGCAGGTATGTCCAGCACAGCGCCATCAATTGATCGGAGCGAAAGCGCACCAGCGACCAGCGGATCCAGAAGATCATGAAAAAGATCGCGAACGTCTTGAGCACCATCCAGTGCAGGCCTGGAGCGAAAGGACCGTCCCAACCGCCGAAGAAGATCGCGGCGGCCACCGCGGACGAGATCAGCGTGTGCAGGTATTCCGCGATCCACAGCAGTCCAAAACGCATGCCGCCGTATTCGGTGGTCACCCCTCCGACCAGTTCGCTTTCGGCTTCGGGGATATCGAAGGGAATCCGGTTGGCTTCGGCGAGCGAACAGATGAAGAAAATCAAAAAGGCGATCAGGCCCGGACCGAGGGGCCAGAACGCGAACCAATGCGTCTCTGCCTGAACGGAGACAATGTCGCTGAGCCGCATGGACTGTGCGAGAACCACCGGAACCATGGCCGACAATACGAGTGGGATCTCGTACGAGATGCCTTGCGCAACCGCACGCATGGCACCGAGCAGGGCATACTTGTTGTTGCTCGCCCAGCCTGCGATCCACACCGGGAATACGATGAGCCCGCTGACGGCCAGCAGGAAGAGGACCCCGATGTCGAGATCGGCGGCGAGCACGTTTTCATCGAAGGGGATCACCGCCGCTGCCGCGAGGGTGATGATCACGGTGCAGGGAGGCGCAAGGCGAAAGAGAACCGGGTCCGCCTTCTGTGGGATGATGTCTTCCTTCTGCAGCATCTTCAAAGCGTCCGCAATGAGCTGCAAGACGCCGGCGGGGCCCACCAACGTCGGGCCGTAGCGGCTCTGCATGCGGGCGGCGAACTTGCGTTCGAACCAGATCGAAAACACCGCAACCGTGAGCAATACGGTGGCGATTACGAGTCCCCAGATCAGACCGTGGAGCAGCGACGTCATCGATCCACCTCGCCCATGATCGGATCGAGTGTCCCGAGAATCGCGATGGCGTCGCTGACCGTGTGGCCTGGAAACACATAGGGAATACAGGATGCGGCATGAAGGCTGGGAGATCGGATCTTGAGCCGATAGGCGCTTGCGCCGCGGTTATCCCCGCCGCCGATGATATAGGTACCGAGTTCGCCTCGAGGCGACTCGAGGCACGTGTAATGCTGGCCGGCTCCGATCTTGATATGGGTCGGCGATTTGCCCGGCCTCATGCCGAGGATTGGGCCTTCGGGCACCGAATCAATGATCTCTCGAACGATTCGGATGCTCTCTCGCATTTCGTTCAAGCGCACCAGCGTCCGCGCGAAACAATCACCAGCGCTCTCGGTAAAGACATTCACGTCGAGTTCGCCGTAGATGTGATATGGAGCATCTCGCCGCAAGTCGTGATCCACGCCGCTGGCCCGTGCCAGCGGGCCCGTAATTCCGAGCGAAACCGCTAGATCTCCGTCGAGTACTCCGACGCCCTGTGTGCGGTCGCGGTAGATCCGGTTCGAGCTGAAGATCTGGACGTATTCCTCGATCCGTTTTTCGATCACTTCGATCGTCGTCTTCGTGTCGCGGCTGAATTTGGATGTAATGTCGTGTCGATTGCCGCCGACCGCATGCGTGTTGTAGTGGAAGCGGCAGCCGGTGACTTCCTCGAACAAGGCGAGGATGGTCTCGCGCTCGCGGAAGCAATGCATGAAAAGCGACGCGCCCCCACCCATGGCGCCACCCAGATCCATGCCGAAGGTGCCGAGCCAGAGCAGATGTGAGGCGAGTCGTTGCAGCTCGGCGAAGATGGTGCGCATGTAGAGCGCGCGGCGCGGCACTTCGATATTCAGCATCGCCTCACAGGTCATCGCGATGGCCTGCTCGTTCATCATCGGTGAGACATAGTCGTTCTTGTCGACGACCGGAATGATCTGGATGAAGGTCAGCTCTTCGCACAGCTTTTCGACGCCGCGATGCAGATAACCCGCGTAGGGGACGGCCTTTACGATGATCTCGCCATCGAGGTAGAGCTTGATGCGAAAGACACCATGGGTGGATGGATGCTGCGGCCCAAGATTGAGCGCCATGAGATCCGCACCAGGATCGTAGGTCTCTAGGTCGAGATGGGGGTCGACCCGTGCGGCTCTAGTCAGCAAACTATCTCCAGGGCGAGCACGCCGTGTCGATGGCGTAGTCTTTGCGGAGGGGGTGTCCCTCCCAATCCTCGGGCATCATCAGTCGGCGCAGATCCGGGTGGCCGTCGAAGCGAACGCCCACCAGGTCGTATTGCTCGCGCTCCTGCCAGTCGGCCCCCGCGAAGAGCGGGAAGAGTGTGGGGATGGCTCGATCGAGTTCGATCCGCACTCGCCAGCTGGCCAGGTGCGCTGGCGCACCGACGCAGCGAACTCCGGTCGCGACCTCGTAGTGCGCGGCCTCGACGTCCGCGCCGTCGTTATTCGCATCCGCTGTGGCGAGGTGGTGGCTGGCGACGACGAACGAATAGATCCGATAGTCGAATTCTTCCTTGAGTACGCGGGCGAGTTCGAAGTGATGCCTGGCGTCGATCAATGGATAATTGCCATCGGGGATCTCAGCGACGCCGAACCGTTCTCGCAGCAGTGCGACAAATTGCTCCTGGGCTTCGTGTCCAGTCACCGCGTACTCTCGCCATCGCCATCTTCCGCCAGCTCCGGCTCGGGCCGCAGCTGGCGAATCTGGGACAGGTTCAAGGTGTCGCCGAGTCCCAGGCCTCCCGCGCTATCCGTCTGCTCTTGATTGGTGAGGGGATCGCGTTCGACATCCTGAAGCCGACCGATCGCCGGGCGAATGAGGTTCGGGGGCGATTCGGGACGAAGCTCTTCCTGAGTGAGCTTGCCCTCGCGGGACATTCGAATCTTTTCCTGCAACCGCAGAAGGCCGTGCATAAGGGCTTCGGGGTTGGGCGGACAACCCGGAACGTAAACGTCGACGGGAATGAAAGTATCGATTCCGGGAATGACCGAATAGATGTCGCGATAGAAGTCACCGGAAATCGCGCATGAACCCATCGCGACGCACCACTTGGGTTCCGGCATCTGGTCCCAGAGCTTCTTCACGCGCGGCGCCATTTTGACGGTAATGGTGCCCGCGACGACCATCACATCGCATTGGCGCGGAGTGCCGCGAGGAATCGAGCCCATGCGGTCGAGGTCGACGCCACTGGCGGACGCGGCCATGAATTCGATGCCACAGCAACTCGTCGCCATCGGGAAGATCCAGAGCGAGTTCGCCGATCCCCACGTCAGCAGCTGATCGATGTTGCCCAGAGCAACGCTGACGCCCGGTATGCGCTCGATTTGCTGATAGAGGGGGTGATCATAGGTGCGCTGGCTCTCGTCTACTGCCATTTCAGCGCTCCTTTTCGCAGCGCGTAGCCCCATCCCAAGAGCAATACCAACACGAAGATCAGCATGTCGATGATTGCGACTCCGCCGAGCTCCTCGATCGCGAGCGCCCATGGAAAGAGAAAGACCGCCTCGATGTCGAAGAGTACGAAGACGAGTGCCACCAGGTAGTAGCGGGGGTGGAACTGAAGCCAAGCGTCTCCCTCCGGCTCCTCGCCACATTCGTATGTCATCGTCTTGAGTCTAGAGCTGGATTTGGCCGTGACTGCGAGTAGCTTGGCCGCTCCGAGCATGCCCACTGGCACGGCGATCGCGACTACGAGAAACCCCGCTGCGGCAAGCCACTGGTCCAATCAACGCCCCCCCCGCAAAAAAACCACAGCATCCCTCGATCATCGGCCATCCCGCTGCGGGCCAGCCCTGGCGGTCTCCCGCCGACCGGCGCGCGCTGGTGACCTGGTGCCAAGGCACGAGTTCTTGTTCCGCAGATGCAACAGCAAAAGCAGGCCTTCAGTTTATCGAGTCTCGAGCATCATTTCGAGTGAAGGCGTCGTGCTCGATTGCGTCGCGCAGGGACTGATCGAAGTCGGAGTCGGAAGTCGCATCGGGAAACCGCTCCCTTAAGAAACCGGACAGACCGACCCCGGCGTGAGATGTCGCGAGCGGCGGTGCACGCGATGCGAGCGCGAGACATTGACGGATGCGGACGGGTACAGTCGGGTCAGTGATCGCAGAGAGGACTTTCATCCGTCCGCCACATTTCGGGCAGCCGAGTGCGTCGACCTCGAAAACGCGATGAAGCAGTTAGGCCCAGGGAACGCGGCGCTGCAGAACAGGTTCCGCCTTCAAGCCGCCAGCGGAGGCGCCGCAGCAGAGCGCAGCTGCTCGTAAACCGGCGGAGCGCCGATACCCAGCTTTTCTCGCACCTCGTCGATCGGCTGCTCGAGCAGGGCTTCCCAGTCCTGGTCGACGAGCCATTTCGCGCGCAATCCGCGGCGCAGGCCCTGGCGGATCAGACGGCCGGATTCTGACTTCCAACCGTTATTCGTGAACGACCGCCAGACCAGGTAGGCGATGCCGGTGCTCCAGGTTTGCGGGACCGTGAATGCGAGTACGGCGATCTCGCCGCGCATGTCGCGATCGTAACCGGTCAAGACGTGGAATACGTCGTGCAGATGGAGCAGGCGGGCTCCAAAGACCTTTGCCTCTTCGCCCGAATCCGCTGGGCGACGGTCCACTTCTTCGGCCGCGGCCTCGCTGGCCCCGGCGAGACCTTCGGCGCTGATATTTTCGCGGATGAACCATTCGCAGATCGTGCGGCCCAGCGAACCCTCGGGCATCGCGAGCATCCGTTCTTGATCGCTCAGTAATTGTTGGAGGTCGCGCCGCTCGTCCAGGATCTGCTGCCCTTTGGCAGATTTCTTGAAGCGCCTGAAGAGTCGCTCATTGGAGTTGCCGCTCATCGCGGCGATGGCGACGATCGCTTGCGCGGTGTCGTCCGGATTTTCGGCGAGGACTTCCATCGCGCGGCGAGCCAGTTTCAAGTTTCGAGATGCCATCGATTCTACTCCTCGCTCCAGCCGCTCTGAAGAAGCGACTATCCAAATGAGCCCAGCCGACAGTTTAAGCCTCCTCGAATCGAAGCCGATATGATCCAGGTCATAGTCGACTGGTCACGACCTCACGTTTCTGGTCGAGGTTCCAGCGATGTAGGCCGCCCGACTGATAGGCGATGACGAACACGCGACGGCTGGCCTCCGTACGATTGACCTGGGAGCCGTGGACCAGATCGCGATGGAAATAGAGCACACTCCCCGCTCGCAGCTCGACGGCCAGGGCCTCTCCGTCCAGGAGAGCCACATCGGTATAGAGCGCGCCGAGGACGCCTCGATCGCATAACCCCTGCAGATTCCCCTGCTTATGGCTGGCCGGGATGACCCAGAGACATCCATTCGCCTTCGTCGCATCGTCGAGATAGGTCAGCGTGCTGACAACCGACGCGAGATCCTCTGCGCCATTCTCCCAGTACAGGCCTTCCTGATGCCACGGAAAGGGGGCCCCGCCTGGGCGTTTCACGTTGAGCTTGTCACTGAAGACGCTGAGCCGATCACAGCCGTTGATGGAGGCGACCGGCTGGTGGAGACGGGGGTCGTCGATCACGACCTCGAGCCGCGCATCCAGGTGGCCTGTGGGCTCCATCGAACGAACGGCGCGCAGTTCGTCGTCCCATTCCCATTTGATCATCGAGCCGAGCACGCGTTGATATTTCTGGTTGTCCACCTGGTCGATGGGGTCTGCGCCGGGCCGACTCGCGGCGTCGAGGATCTGTGCGTGGACATTCTCCGCGCCGGATCGCATCGCCTCGATCTCGTCCTCGGAAAAAACGTCTTCTCGAACGAAGAACCCCAGCTCGTCGTATTGTTTCAGCTCGGCCTCAGTGGCTCGATACATCTTGATCCCTTCACCAGCCGAGTTCTCGGGTGTTTGAGCGAGACGGCTCGGCATGCCCGTAAGGCCGCGTTCGCAATCTGACCGCGAGAAACACGCAAGCGATGTGCCAAGAGGGGTGCCAAGAACGGGCGGACGATGACGGCCGAACCAAGCGAGCGACCCGGCGTGTACGCTTCCGAGAGCGGGGATACGGCGCACCCGGACTCGACTGCGCGAGTCGCGATGTGGCTTTGCGCCTCGGTGCACGGGGCGGATCGGCACAACTCCGAATCGGATGGGTCGACTGGGAGGACGCTGGTATCGGTCGCGACCTTGCCATCCGCTAGTTCGACGCTTCGTCTACCTGCCTCTCCTGCTCGGAGCCTTTTCACCTCATGTGAGAACGATTTGTGACCGATAACCCGTTTGGAAGCAGATATCCCGAGGGAGTGACGTTGTGTCGATCAGTGGCCGTGCCACCCGAAAGATGAGTGGCTGGGCGGCGGTCGTCGCTCTCAGCCCCTTTGCCCTCGGCGCTTGCGCGACCCACTACGTGCGGCCGCCCAACGTAATGGTGATCCACAACCAGCGGCCGTCGACGATCCAGTCGCTCGCTTGGGCGTCCTGTGATGTCTCGAACGAAACGCTTCGTCCGCTGCCCAACACGACCATCGAACCCTATCGGAAGATCGAGATCCCGCTGCTACCCGGCTGCGTGAACCTCTTCGCACTCGACGCCCAGGGCAATTCGGCTGGTGAGCAGTACGACCTTCGAATGCAACCTGGATCCACATGGAGAATCCAATGAAAATCGAGTCCCAGACCATTCCGTGCCGATCGCACGGTGTCCGCCTCATCGGCATGGCCGCTCTTTCGATCTTACTGTTAGGCCTCAGCGGCTGTGCCAAGAACTACGTCGTGACGTCCCGATTGGTCGAGAACACCCGGCCAGAGACCAACGCCGACGTCACCCAATCCCGTTCCTATTCGAGCGTGCTGAAGCGCACGAGGACCGTCGCACTACGCGCGCCCGACAGCTGCGCGAATGAGGGAGCGGCCAGGGCACGCGGCGAATCTTCGACCACCGGAGGGATCCTACAGACGGATTGTGGCGTCGAGATGTCCGAACTCGAGCGCGCACTCGCCCGCGCTGGCTTCAACGTGGTTTCCTGGGACGCCATCCGCAAAATGGTGAAATTCGAGAACATTACCCCCGTGGCAGCCTCGAATCGCCTGGGCGCCGATGTGCTTTTCATGATCAACTCGCTGGAGCGCACCCGCACCGACACTGGCATGAACGCGCGCTGGGAGCGTGAGTTCCACGCCGCAAACGCGCGCGGTGAAGTCATGGGCCGCACCGAGGTAGCCGAGTCCCGCGCCCTGAAGCTGGAAGCTCTGATGACGGGCCCCGAGCAGGCGCTGACGCCGGGCGCGCGCCTCTCCGCCACGATCAACGTCAGTGCTGTCAACGTGAAGACGGGACGAACGATCTGGTTCTACGAGTGGACTCATACCGAGCCCAAGGCGAAGGACGTCAAGGCGCAAGCGCTGATCCGCTGCGGTCGACACGCCTGCATGCACACCGATCCAGACATGCGTTCGACGACCAAGAAGATCCTCGACGCGACTCCGATCGTGGGCGACGTGGCGAATATCGGGATCGCTCTCGCAGGCAATTTCTACAACACCGAAACCGTGCGCGGCGGCAGCACGACCGCCGTGACAACGACCGGAGACGCCGCCGATCGCGAGATGCGCGTTTATCATGCGTTGGTGCGGCAGTCGGTCATCGATCTCGTGACGCAGTTCTCAGCAGGTGCGTCCTACCCGGCTTCGCGCCGCTAGCCCGTACGTTCCTTCAAAAGGAAGAGCCAAAGTTTGTGCGTGGACATTCTCCGCGCCGGATCGCAACGCCTCGATCTCGTCCTCGGAAAAAACGTCTTCTCGAACGAAGAATCCCAGCTCGTCGTATTGTTTCAGCTCGGCCTCAGTGGCTCGATACATCTTGCTCCCTTCACCAGCCGAGTTCTCGGGTGTTTGAGCGAAACGGCGCGCCATGCCCGTAAGGCCGTGTTCGCGATCTGACCGCGAGAAACCCGCAAGCAATGTGCCAAGAGGGGTGCCAAGAACGGGCGGACGATGACGGCCGAACCAAGCGAGCGACCCGGCGTGTACGCTTCTGAGAGCGGGGATACGGCGCATCTGGACTCGACCGTGCGCGTCGCGATGTGGCTCCGCGCCTCGATGCGCGGGGCGGATCGGCACAATATCGAACGGGTCCGAATGGGTCCGAATGGGATGGAGTGGCTCAGAGGACGCTGGTATCGGTCGGGAGACCGAGCAGCACACGGCCGACCAGTTCATAGGTCGGGGGGCTCACCATGATGTGTTGGGTGGCGACATGCGTGTCGCGAAAGATCCGCGCCAACGGGCTTCGGTTGTAGACGGACGTACCGCCCGCCGCGTTGTACATCAGGTCGACCGCTTTGGCCGACATCCGAGATGCGTTCGTCGTGGCCAGACGCAGGCTGGCACGATGGTCGAGCGAGAGTGGGACATCGCTCGTCGCGGCCTGCCAGGCGTCTTCGACACTCTCGTGAACCAGTGCGCGAGCCGAACGTACGGCCGCCTCCGCTTCGGCCACAGCCGACTGTACGTAGTTGCGGTTCGCGATCGTGCGGGTGCTGCCGGTCGCAACCTTGCCATCCGCCAATTCGACGAGTTCACGTATGGCGCGCCGCGCAAGTCCGAGCGAGATCGAACAGACGCCTAGCCCGAGCATCCCGAGCAATGGAAACTGGTATAGCCCGCCGAGCCTGGGCTGCGTGACGCCGAAGCGGATATAGCGGCCCTCCGGTACGAAAGCGCGCTCGACCTTGAAATCGGCACTGCCGGAGCCGGCCATGCCATGGACATGCCACGTATCCAGGATCTCGACCTCGGTTGACGGTACGAAGGGAAGGAGATGATAGACACGACCCTCTTCATCGAGGACCGGCCGCCCGTCCTCGCCTTCGAGCAGCGAGCCACAGACGAGCCAGTCAGCGTGATGACAGCCGCTGCCCCATTGCCAGCTTCCAGTGATTTCGATTCCGCCGTCTACGCTTCTGGCCCGACCGGTCGGAGCGGTCACGCCGGCCGTCCACACACCCGGGTTCTCTCCGTAGACTTTCGCGGCGGATTCGGAATCCAGGTAGCCACCGAGCAAACCCGTCGTACAGCCGACCATCGTGGCCCAGGCGCAGGCGCCGTCTCCTTCGGCCAGGGCTTCGATGATCCCGAGCGACTCGAGCGGGTGCGCCTCGAAACCGCCCAGATCCTTGGGGACGCATTGTCGAAGGAAGCCATGCTTGCGAATCGTATCCGCGAGATCTTGCGGTACCTGGCGTAGGGCTTCGATTTCATCTCCACGAGCGGGGAGCATCGTGGCGAATTCTCTTGCGAGTTCCAGTCTGGGGGTGTCCAAGGTGATCTCCGTCTTTTTCGAGGGGGGATGTGCGCGCTGCGTCAGGCGGCGGGGGTTGAATTCGGGATTTCGGGACAGAGCAATACGAAGAGGCTTCGGCCGAGTTCGGCCTCCAGGGCTTCGTCGCGTGGTGTCGCCAATGCGATGGGATTATTGAAACCCTGAGTGAGCACCATGAGCACGCGCGCCAA
>Ga0164315_10001660_pt1 | contig 16771 bp, 14 predicted proteins | sample GuaBasSedimGuay6_FD_113737 | JGI IMG/M metagenome (GOLD analysis project Ga0164315, IMG submission 113737) | Subseafloor sediment microbial communities from Guaymas Basin, Gulf of California, Mexico - Guay6, Core 4569-2, 0-3 cm | ecosystem: Environmental > Aquatic > Marine > Hydrothermal vents...
GAATCCTGATTTCACTTCAAGTCCAATTGTTTTTTCCAGGGTATTGAGCGTACTCCGGCACTCATCCATGGGGACATGGTGCATTTCAGCCTCTGCATGGGCAATTCTTAACGGGTTTCCTTTAATTAAAAGCCTGATTACCATATGATGTATAATACCCGGTTCCTTAATTTTTCCCATAATATCAAAAATTTTTTTTCCCGTTTATCAATAAGAGTCCCTTCTACCACTATCTCGGACTCCTTATGGGGATAGGTGGCAAGACCGATGTTTCTATTATGAATTATAGGTTTTTCACTGATGATTTTTTTTAGCATCTCAAAATTGTCCCATCAATCGCAAGCTATGTTCAGATAAATTTGTTTATTTTTTTTTTCAAAAACTTATCTTCTTGTTCCCTCCAGTCGCATCCCTGAAATCTTTTATCATAAAAACCTCCCAAGCGGTCTAATAACCGCTCCCATGGGTTTTTTTTCTTTTCAACTGCTTCGAACACATCTGCAACGAAGAGTTCTATGTCAACCATCTTATCTTTAGGTGCAAAATAGGCTGCCCCGTCTTCAATTGCTCTCTTAAGGCTTTCTTCTGTTAAGGCATGAGCTGTAAGCATAAGTGCTGGAATGCCTTGGCTGTTTGCAACCTTAAGCAGTTCAAATCCCTGTACCCCCATAATATCTAAGATCGTTATATCATAACTCTGATCTTTGAGCATCTGTCTGCCTTCTTCAAAAGAAGATGCGGTATCTATTTTACATGAGCTTAAAAGTTCAATTAAAGAGTCAAGTATATCCGGTTCATCATCCACAATAAGAATTTTTTTTCCTTCAAGTAACTTTTTGACTTTCATTCTGATTTCCTTATACTAAAAAAAATATTTCTGCACACTCGATTATTTCATAATATTAAAATGACTCAATAATGAATGTCGTTATTGATATGTGACTTTTCATTTAATTACATTTGGTAAAAAAAATCAAGTCCTGTTGCAGGCAAACAGACAGTTAGCCTCTGTAAAACTGCTGCCAGGTTTTTTGCAGGGATGGTCAATGGAATGATCCGTGTACCGGCAATGATCTCTCTCTTTTTACAGGGAAAATTGTTTTTCAAAGTGGCCACAATGATGCTTTCCATCTTATTGACCTGGAGCAGGCATCAACATTGATTTTACCTTCTCTTGGTTCGGAAAAATCAAGGTCCCTGTCTGAAATGGCCTTTGCTATTCTTTTTGCAGCATCATCTTCATCGCTTGCCGCCCCGGATATCATTAAACGTTATTCTGCCAGTTTCATCATTAGCTCGGGAAGCCACAGTGCGATCTGGGGAAACAGCATGAGCAGGCCCATGCCGACAATGAGCACCCCAATAAACGGCAGGACAGACTTGTAAATGTCTGCTGTAGATATTTCCGGCGGTGCAACGGATTTGAGATAAAACAACTGGTATCCGAAAGGCGGTGTGACATATCCCATTTGCATGTTGATGACAAAAAGAATTCCAAACCATACCGGATCAAACCCAAGATTTTTAACAATGGGAAAACAGATGGGAGCAAGAATAAAAATAATTGCAAAAGGATCAACAAACATCCCCATGAAAAAAGATAATCCCATCATTGACAGGAGGACAAGCCAGCGGTTCATCCCCGCTCCCATGACCAGGTCTCCTAAGAAGACCGCCCCTCCGGCCCTTGCATATACCGCACTGAAAAACATGGCCCCGTAAAAGATCCACATGGTCAAACCGGTAATTCTGAAAGTCTCGATGGTGACTGCTGAAATCAGTTTCCAGTTAAATCTCTTATGAATTGCAACAGCAATAAGAACAGCCACCACACCAAGTGCACCCGCTTCAGTGGGAGTTGCAATGCCGAAAAAAATTGAACCCAGAACAGACATGACAATCAACATTGGAAGGATGACCATCTTAAGAGATGCAAGTTTCTCCTGAAATGTAAATTTTTCGGGGTGGGCCGGGCATAATTCGGGGTTTAGCCATCCCCTGATGCCGATATAGGCAATAAAAAGGCCGGCAAGGAGTATCCCCGGTCCGATACCGGCCATGAACAGCTTGCCCACGGAGATGTTGCCTACCATGGCCAGCAAAATACTTATAATACTGGGCGGGATCAAAATTCCAAGGGTCCCGGGACCGGCTATTGATCCCAAAGCTATTTCCTTGTCATAGCCCCGTTTGAGCATGGCAGGAAGGGCTACTACTCCCATGGTCAGTGTTGCAGCAGCGCTTACACCGGTCATTGCAGCAAAAAGCACACAGATAATAACCACGCCCATGGCAATGCCGCCCCTCATCGAGCCAGACCAACGGTGTATGGTCTCAAAAAGGGCTTCGGCAATACCGGACTTTTCCATCAAAAGCCCCATAGCCATAAAAAGAGGGATAGCCACAAGCACAATGCTCCACATGCATCCAAAGGTGTTGTATACGACCATCATCAAACTGCCGGGTCCCCACAGAATAAAAGAGACCAGGACCGAAACGCCGCCTAAACTCCAGGCAAGAGGTATCCCTAATAACAGACAGGCAATCAGACCACCGAACATTATCAAAGTTACTAATTCAATACTCATACTTTTTCCCTGTAATAACGATGTAAAAACTGCGCCATAAATTTGCCAGCTCCTGGAGTATGATTAATAAAGCCCCCAGGGGAATCATCATTTTAACCGGATAGAGGGGGGCACGAAACGGCGTACCGCAGGGTTCCAGTCTGATCATGGATGACCAGGCATAACGGGACCCGAACCATAAAAGTGCGCCACAGAAAAAAAAGAAAAACACAAATCCGATAATATCCAGCAATGCCTGTATTCGCAGGGGAAAGTGGGCGTAAATCAAGTCCATGGAGATATGATCCTTGTAAAGGCTGACATATGCCCCGCAGATAAAATAATAGACTGCAAAAATCCGCTGGGTTGTCCCGTGGGCCCATATGGTAGGGGCATCAAAAAAGTATCTTGCCACTATTTCATATACCAGTACCGCAACACCGGGCCATAGAAGGTAAGCAAACACTATTCCCGACCACTTACTGATGTTATCAATAATTTTATGCAAGCGTTTCATTATTGCCATCTGAATTTTTTATTATTTAAAGATTGGGCAAGGCAGAGACGCAATGTCTCTGCCTTGTTGTCCCGAATTGGTATAAAAAACTATTTCAAGAGTCCAAGATCGGTCATGTACTTTTTAAGTATTTTTGTGGCTTCTGCAAAATCAGGATCTTTTGCAGAATATTTTTCAAGAACGCTCAGGGAATGTTTCCTCATTATCAGTTGATCTTCTGCAGACAACTTTGTAAAAGTGAACCCTTTTTTAGCGATCTGTGCCCGGTACTGGACATCGTGCACAAAATAGGAGCCCGTGAATATATCTGAGGCATAGGAAGTGCTTTGGACGAGAAGCTGCTGCAGGTCTTCGGGAAGGGATTTCCAGGCATCCAGATTCATATGCAGACTCCAGGCATCCATGGGAGTTATTGGAGTTTCCAAAAGATACTTTGTGGGTTCATGAAACCCGGAATCACACTGGCTGCTTAAAGGCCCTGCAATAACGCCGTCGATTACACCTTTTTCCAATGATCCGTAAATCTCTCCCCAGGGAAAGTAGGTCGCTGATGCCCCTGCCGCGTTCATAATCTCTGCATATAGACCTGTGGCTCTTAATTTCATGCCCTTGAAGTCAGCAGCTGTGTTAACGGGTTTCTTGCTTAAAAGGACTGCGTTACTTGAAAGAATTGCGCCGACATAAAAAATATTATGTTTTGCATAGGCCTTTCGAATAATCTCTTGAAGTCCCAGCTCATGATAAAGAACCTTGTAATTCTCTGCAGCCGGTAAGGTGAAAGGCGGCAGGCCGCTGGCATAAATCGCCATGGGCAGCTTGCCGATCCAATATGGACCATAGCTGAAATCTATCTTCAGGGTTCCTGTTGAAACAGCATCAAATGTTTCCATTGTCGGCATGATTTCCCCGCCTGCCATGGGAGTGAGGACAAGCCTTCCCCCGCTTGCTTTTTTAAGATCGGCACACCATTTTTCAAGGACCTTCCAGTCCCAGGTTCCACGGTAAAGCGGATATGTTATATCCCACTTGTATACTTTGTCTTTGTCACTTTTGGCTTCAACCGTGTTAAATCCGGAAATTAAAAAAACAACCACTACGGAAAACAATAAAGCAATCTTACAAAATTTCTTCATTTTAAGCTCCCTTTAATTAAATTTGGTTATGTTTGAACTGCCCCCTGTCCCTAAAATGTGTGAAAAATATATATAATACAAAAAAATTAAATCAGCGACTTTGCCATTTTTACAGCCGAACCGGCATCAGCAGCATACCCGTCAGCTCCCAGCGTATTTGCAAAATCCAAAGTCACCGGTGCCCCGCCAATCATTACCTTGACCTCATCCCGAAGACCACTTTCCACTACAGCATCAATAGTTGCTTTCAACATCGGCATTGTGGTGGTAAGCAACGCTGAAAGACATAAAAGATCAGGCTTATGTTCTTTTATTTTTTCAACAAATTTTTCAGGAGAAACATCAACCCCTTCATCAAATACCTGGATACCTGAACTCTTGAACATCATGGCCACAAGGTTTTTCCCTATGTCATGAAGGTCACCTTTTACTGTGCCGATAACTACACTACCCTGGCCTGCCGTCCCCTCATCACCCAGAAGGGGTTTTAAAACGTCAAGAGCAGCCGTCATGACTTTGGCAGCCATCAGCACCTCGGGAATGAACATTTCACCGCTTTGCATTTTTTCGCCTACAACATCCATACCAGCAATAAGCCCTTTGTTCAATATATCAATTGCAGGACTTTCTTCCTTTAAAGCAGCTTCTACCAACTCCAAAACCCTGATCTGATCACAAGCGATTAATGCATTTCCGATTTCCTGGTAATCAAACATTATATCCACCTTTTCTATTTACTATTGAGTATATCCTTCCCATTAAAAACAGCTGTTATCAATTCCATTTCAATTTTATTGTCCGAATCAAGCATCAGCGTTATCAACAATTTTTTGAATCTTTTTTTGTACATCCGGTTTAAGGGGTTTTGGCTTATGAGTAGCCAGGATTTGTTTTACTCTTTCCTTTGCCCTTACCTGAATATCCTTAGATCCTGCTTCCTCCCAGGGCTCTCTTCTCAATCTGTCTCCCAGCTGGGCATCCCATTGTTCATTCTTGAAATTGGACATGGTATGCGGATGGGTGAGAAATTCTCCGCCTGCGCCTACCTGCCTGATAACATCAAGGGCCAGAGTCTCCTCGTTAACATCAATCCCCCTTAGAATCCTGTTAATGCAACTGCATATCTCATTGCCTATAACTGCCTGCTCAGGATATGAAGTCTCCGTGTTCTCCAGAGCTGAAGAAGTCGCCTCAATAACAATGTCTGTGCCAGACAATGCTGCAAACAGATTAAACATCCCAGCCTCATATCCGACCTGAGCATCCAGTGCGTTAGAGCGTGACGTTGCACCATGAACTGCATTGGGCACCCCGTATAGTTGAAGCATCTGGGCAAGGGCGCCGGCCATTAATGTTGTTTCCGGTGAAGCAAAAGTAAAATCACCGGATCTCATATCCGAAGACCCGGCATACCCCATCAGCCTGACAGGTGCACCCGGGCTGACAAGCTGGGTTAATACAAGACCGGACAAAAGCTCTGCCACTGAAAGTGCCAGGGCTCCTGCAAGGGTTACCGGAGCTGAAGTGCCAGCACCGGGTATGGTATAAATCTGGAAGGGAATGCCGAAACGGCACATTTCCATCAAAGCGTCTATTCTGGCAGGTTCAAATACAAAAGGACTGATCATACCGAAACTACATGTAAACATGGGTCTTTTCTTCAGTGCTTCCTTGCTTCCTGCAATGGCTATTCCCATACTGATAAGATCTTTTGCTCCGGCACCATCATAAGCCGTTGCAATAACAGGCTTGAGTGTATTACTCAGCAATGCCTGGGATATATGCCTGTCCAGTGATTTTTCAGGAACATCATCCGGATAAATCTCAGGGTAAATCATATGAGTGTTTTCAAGGGCATCATGGATGATAACATTGTTTTCCAAATCCTTTTTTGCAGCAGGCCTCCGCTTTCCGGTCTCAATGTCCATGATAAAAGTGGCACCGTGTCCACCACTGTAATGAACACCTTTGTAAGATTTAAAATCATATTCTGGCTCCCTTCCGCACACCGTTATAAACTTTGGAGCACTATTCAAGGCCTTTTCTACAAGAAACTGCGGGATATGAACCATCTGTTTTTTAAAATCTACGTCCGCACCAGCTTGCTTAAAAATATTTAATGCTTCCTCATGCTGAATCTTAAGCCCCGGATCTTTCAGAATTGCCATGGCTGTCTCATGCACCATCTGAATATCCATTTTACTCAGAACTTTAAGGGTTCTTCCTCCCAATGGATTTATACCCATAGTAACTTCTCCTGTTTGTTTATGTTTCAATCCAAAAACAAATTTTTTCTACACTAATTGTATTGTTACAACTAAAGGACATCATAATGACAATAAGCTCTACAAATCCCCGGGTTGATACCACAATTCTTCATATAATTTTATATAAAGAGCCTTTCTTAAGAAATTTGATCTCAATTACTGGATTTAATATATGCAATACTGATGCCAGTATTTTCGACGATTGGAACAGCCCTGAACATAGGATTTTACGCATTTTTTAAATTTCATACAATAATTATTGTTTATATATTAAACATTTTTATATTACTAACTTTAAATATAGTTTAATTATTAAACAAAATTTGTTAGGCGATATTTTGAAAAAACCAACAACAACCAGTACATGGTGATATTCCCAGCTGTTACTGATCAAATCACTTTGAGGATAGAGGACTGGAAAATCCAGACGGCAAAAATGCCTTCCTTGCTTTGACCAGATGTCCTGACAATTCACGGCCGGAAATCTTTTGTGCCAATTGGGCAGATTCAGCTATTGCATCAATATCAATACCGGTATTCACGCCAAGTTGCTCAAACATGTATACCAGATCTTCCGTTGGCACATTCCAGGAACCGACTTTCATGGCAGGTGCCCCATAGGGCGTGCCGCTTAATCCACATATGGCTGCATCAAAAGTACGAACACCTGCTTCATAGGCAGCAAGATTGTTAACCAGGCCTAATCCGGTGGTGTTGTGGAAATGAACTGCTATATTTGTCTCAAGCTTGAGTTCCTGCAATGCAAGAACAGTTTCCTTGACCTGGTTTGGATTGGCCATTCCAGGCGTATCCACAAGGGAAATTTCATTTACTCCCAAAAAGGAAAGTTTACTTACAAGCTCTACAAGATCATTTATCGCAGTCCTTCCTTCAAACTGACACCAAAACGCAGAAGTCAGAAAGGCCCTGATGGTCTTGTCCCTTTCCTTACAAACTTGGATAATGGCTGGAATGGTTTTGAAAAGTACCTTTTTAATACTGATACCCAGAAGAGCCCTGTTGGATGACTCGCTTGCCGCAACCAAAACCCCTACCTCATCTATATTGGTGTCCAGAGCACGGCGACAGGCTATTTCATTGGGCGTCACGCCTATTATGGTAACCCCGGGTCTTTTGTCGATGGAATTGACAACCTTTTCTGCATCTGCATATTCAGGCCTGATACGGGGATGAGTAAAACCGACACAGTCAATTTTAGTCACCCCGCTTTCCATAAGACTGTTTGCAAGGGCAATTTTCTCGGTGGTACGTATTTTGGGCACCCCTACAGGTCCATCCCTGGGGCTGGAATCAACTATTGTAACTTCTGCTACGGATTTCACCTTAAGACTCCCATAAAATAAAATTTCATAAAATAATCGATTACTCCATATTATATAGTTTCAGTTTTGAGTAGAACGTTCGCCGACTGGTCCCTAAGACTTTAATGGCTTTGGATTTATTCTTTGTGCGCTTGAGTACATCCCTGATAATTTGTTTTTCCGCATTCTGAACTGCTTTGGAGAGCAGATTGGAATCATTTTCATCATCAAATTGAAAACTCTGAGTTTCGGTCTTCCCATTGACTACACCTTTCAAAGGAGATAGAAAGTCTGGAAAATGACTCTGTGAAATCATGGTCCCGGTTGCCATGGTTACCATATAGTCAATGACGCCTTTCAATTCACGAACATTTCCGGGCCAATGATAAGATTTAAGCCCTTCAAGACAGTTGCCAGAGAATTCTAAGGTTTGCTCCCTTCTTTTTGAATGCTTTTTCAGAAAAAATTTAGCCAGCAAAGGGATGTCCCTAAAGCGTTCCCGCAATGGAGGCAGGTTGATCGTGATAGTATTCAACCGATAGATTAAATCCTGACGGAAATGATTATCTTCTATCATTTGTAAAAGATCCCTATTGGTTGCAGAGATAATCCTGACATCAACTTCAATGTTCTTCATACTTCCAACCCGCTTGAAGTGTCCTTCGTTCAAAACCCTCAAAAGCTTGGCCTGCGTGGGTAAAGATGCATCTGCAATTTCATCTAAAAAAAGTGTTCCATGATTTGCTTCCACAAAGAGTCCATGACGACCACCGGGCAACGCTCCTGTAAACGCACCTTTTTCATAACCGAACAATTCACTGTCGATGAGCTGGTCTGGAATAGCGGCGCAATTGATATCCACAAATTTCTTTTTTCTTCTGCGACTGGCCCTGTGAATCGTGCTTGCCAGGATTTCTTTGCCAGTACCGCTTTCTCCTTTGATAAGTATGGGGTAATCGCTTTGGGCAGCTTTTTGAGCTTTGAACAAAACCGCTTTAAAATGGATATCTTCACCAATGAGCTGTGAAAATGCCGAGGAAAGTTTCACTTTGGGGGAATTATCAAAACCCACGGACCGTCCTGGATTAAAGTATGGAAAATCTCCGTCTGGTTCTTTCTTGGCAGTCACCAGAAGAAGGCTATTTTCTTTGAACTTAGGTTTGTTTAATAAGTATACAATGGTTTCTATTTTTTCAAGATTGGGAATCAATTCGATATGTTTTCGAATGGCCTTTTTGCCTGACTGAATGAGCTCGGAGTTCAACCGGGACAGCAATTGTTTGACTTTCTTCTTATCAGCTTTTTTTAAGGCATTATACAGTCTTTCAAAGGCATAGTTAGCATAAGAAATGTTCCCATTGCTGAACGTGGCGATAGCATTTGAATCATTTTCATTTAAGTGAAAGGGACGGTTATTTTTTTTCATTATTGACTGTTCCGCTTAGAAATTATTTTTTTTTGTTTACTAATTAGACACAATTGATTACAAAATTCAAGAGAAAAATCCAAACCCACTGAATTTTTAAGTTATTTTTACATAGTGAAATAATGGCATAAAATTTGCAGATTCATACTAATATGTGTATTCAAATAAAATTATTCTTGCTTATTAATAAAGAAGAAAAAAATTTTATCACAGAACCAAGAGTGCTGAAAGCAAAAAAAAATGATCGTTTTAATTAATAGATTCTATGTGTAGTGCCCATGTAATCAACAGGGCGGAGCTATAAAAACGGAGGTTGTCTTATGGCACCTGAATTATCAAAATTATTAACCCCTAAATCCGTAGCAATAATAGGAGTTTCTGAAAGTCCAACACGAATTGGGGGTCGGTTATTCAAGTATCTGACCAAGCATGGATACAAAGGGGAACTTGCCCTGGTAAATCCAAAATACAAAGAACTCAACAATGTTAAATGCTATCCAACCATCTCGGATGTCCCCATGGATATAGACTGTGCCCTTGTTGCAGTTCCGGGAAAATTTGTTCTTCCAGTATTAAATGAATGTGCTGAGAACAAGGTAGGATCTGTTGTTATTTTTAGTTCCGGGTTTGCAGAAATGGGTAGTGACGGGAAAAAAGCCCAGGACAAACTAAAAGAACTAGCCGAAACAAAAAACATGAGAATCTGCGGACCAAACTGCATCGGACTGGTTAATTTCAACGACAAGACCGCTCTTTCTTTTTCACAGTTTTTAGAAATAGATTCCTTAATACCGGGTAATATAGGGTTTATTTCCCAAAGCGGCGCTTTGGGAGGATCTATGGCTAACCGTGCCCAGGACAACAGCATCGGATTGAGCTATTTTATTTCCAGCGGCAATGAAGCAGACCTTGATGTCGCCGATTATATAAAGTATCTGGTTCTCCATGATAAAAAAACAAAGGTTATTGCAGCTGTTATTGAAGGGTTCAAAGATGGTGCAAAATTTATAGAAGCGGCTGAGTTGGCTCTTGAATATGCCAAACCCATCATTGTCTTAAAAATCGGAGAAACCGAAGTCGGTAAAAAAGCGGCTGCTTCCCATACAGGTTCCTTGACAGGATCTGATTCGGTTATTGATGCTGTCCTTAAACAGAAAGGAGTTATCCGGGTCCGCAATTATGATGAGTTGTTTCAAACCGCATCCCTGTTTTCAAAAAACCGGATACCAAAAGGAAACCGGCTTGGTATCCTCAGCAGTTCAGGCGGAGCCGGCATTATCATGGCGGATCATTATACCAAATTAGGACTGGCTGTACCTGAACCCTCGAAAAAGACCATAGAACTAGCTTCAAAAGAAATGGCCTCCTTCGGACAAGTGGCCAACCCCTTTGACCTGACCGGCCAAATCTTCAGTGATCCTAAAATGTTTAAGCGGTGCTTTAACTATTTTATCGATGATGAAAACTTTGATATCATCCAGATAAACATGTCCATGGTAGCGGGGCAGGGAAGTGTTGACAGGGCATTACAACTGCTTGAAGTTGCAAAGGGCAGCACAAAGCCCGTGGTTGCCTGGTGGGCTGCCGGAAGCTTATCTGACCCTGGAATACAGATCTTGAATAAAAGCGAGGTTGCATCTTTTAAGTCCCCTGACCGATGTGCTGCTGCCGTAAATGCTCTGGTGAATTACCATCATATGGCCAAAGAAGCAGTTGAAGAGATAAAAGATAGCAGTACTCCAGATGTGCTAATTGACCGGGACCGTGCAAAAAAAATACTGGATACGGCCGATACAAGTCTAAGTGAGCATGAAAGCAAAGTTTTATTAGAGCTTTACGGTATCCCTGTTACCAAGGAAAAAATAGTCAATTCTGTTGATGATGCAGTTAATTTTGCTGAACACGTTGGTTTTCCTGTCGTCCTGAAAATTGACTCCCCCGATATCCTGCACAAAACAGAGGCTGATGTGATCCGGCTCGGTATTGATTCAGCAAAAAATATTGCAACGGCCTATGAAGAAATATTGGACAATGCCAATCGCTATAACCCCGAAGCCAGGATCAGCGGTGTGGCTGTTCAGGAAATGGTTACCGGCGGAACAGAAGTGATTGCCGGCATGTCCCAGGACCCGCAGTTCGGACCCACCATTGCTTTCGGGCTTGGCGGAATTTTTGTGGAAGTATTAAAAGATATCTCCCTGCGGGTCACCCCTCTATCCAAATCAGACACTAAAAAAATGGTCAGGCAAATCAAAGGGTATCCTATTTTAGAAGGTATCCGCGGCAATTCCCGTGCTGACATTGAAGCTGTTGAGGATCTATTATCAAAACTTTCACAATTAGCCGAAGACTTTAAAGATTATATTGCCGAGATAGATATCAACCCGTTGATCGTTCTTGACCAGGGCCAGGGCGTAAAAGCCCTTGATGCCCTTGTTATCCTTAAAAAACAAAGATAAGGAGCGCTTATGCTTATAGCAGAAACATTTAGTATCCCCACATCAATTAATACGCTGTACAATTTTTTTCTTGATGCTGAAAAAGTCGGGCGTTGTATTCCGGGTTGTGAAAGTGTAAAAGTTGTCGGAGAGAATGAGTATGACAGTATTATAAAGGCAAAAGTGGGTATTATTTCAACAAAGTTTAAAGTCCGTACCTTGATAGAAGAAACCGTTCCAAATAGATTGATACGCACTGTCGGACACGGCAGGGAGAAAAGAAACCTGGGACAATTTAAACAAAAAACCGTAATAAAGCTTAAAAGCTTGTCTGAGAACGAAACCGAGGTTTTCTACCAGTCAGAAGTTTCCATTGTGGGTCGTCTGGCAACATTTGGAGACAGAATTATAAAATCAAAAGCAAAAACCATGGGTAAGGAATTTGCAGACTCCGTTAAGGCTAAGATAAATAATATAGACCAATAATATTTAATTCAGGAGAACTTGAAAATTATGGATCAATTTAAATACTTTCCTGCAAAAGACGTAGAGGAAGCTTGTGCATTACTTACTCAGTATGGAGAAGAAGCCAAGGTCCTTTCAGGCGGCCAATCCCTGGTCAGCATGATGAAACAAAGACTGATAAGTCCTCCTTTTATTATTGATATTAAAGGAATTTCAGACCTGGATTATATCCGTTACACAGATGATGACGGACTTCGGATCGGCGGGCTTACAACCCACAGGTCTGTAGAGAAATCAGACATCATCATAAATAAATTTCCCATGCTGGCCCAAATGGAATACACACTGGCATCCGTTGCAGTCAGAAATTGGGGAACTGTGGCAGGGAACCTGTGTAGTGCCGATCCTGCCTCGGATCTTGCACCAGCACTCATCGCCCTTAGCGCAGAAGTAACCTTAACCGGCGCTGCCACAAAGCGGACGGTAAGTCTTGACGACTTTTTTGTCGATTCCTTTGAAACCATAATAAAACCGGATGAAATACTGACTGAAATCCATGTTCCCAATGCTGTTATGGGTGGCGGAATCCATACTAAATTTGCCCTAAGGGAAACCGACCTGGCTGTTGTGAGCGTTGCAACATATTTGACTTTAAAGGAATCCAGCCATGACGAGTGTGATGATATTCGGATTGTGATGGGATCTGTAAATCCGTTTCCTTTCAGGGTTAACAGAGCCGAAGAAGCTATTCGGGGTCAAAAAATCACTGATGCCCTTATTGAAAAAGCGGCACAGACGGTATCCGAAGATATCGAGCCGACCGCGGACCTGAATGGCACCGAAGAATTCAAACGGGATATTACCCGGGTTCTGGTACAAAGAGCAATTAAAGAGGCTGTTGCCCGTGCCCGGACAATATAAGCGGTTTAAACAAAATTATATTCAAAAACTTTACATTATAGAGCTTTTTTGAAATTCAAAATACAGCATGACAGGAGACCCATTATGGAGAACTTTAGCTTAACGGTCAATGGTGAGCATATTGAGGCCGAAATCAACCCGGCAACAACCTTGCAAAATTTTTTGTATAAATACGTAGGGCTTACCGGAGTCAAAGAAGGCTGCGGCGAAGGATTGTGCGGATGCTGCACCGTGCGGGTAGACGGAGAAGCTGTTAAATCATGTATTATTCTTGCACTTCAAGTGAATGGGAAGCGTGTTCAAACAATTGAAGGGCTTGCCGAGGGAGAAACATTGGACCCGGTTCAAGAGGCATTTCTTGATCATGGTGCGTTTCAGTGCGGTTATTGCACACCAGGTATGATTATGGCGAGCAGATCATTCCTGGATGAAAATCCCGCCCCATCAGAAAAAGAAATCAGACACGCACTTTCAGGAAACCTTTGCCGTTGCACCGGATACCATAAAATTGTAAAGGCTGTCCTCAGTGTTGACCCTAAAAAAGAAATAGTTGCCAAATAAGGAGTTCTCACACATGAAAGTAAAAAATGAACATGAGTATAATAATGATTATGAATATATCGGAAAACCTGAACGTAATGTAAACGGTGTGGAAAAAGTCACCGGAGCAGCAAAATTCTGTTCAGATATAGAACGTTCCAGGATGCTTTACGGTAAAGTTAAACGAAGCCCCTACCCCCATGCCAGGATTATTTCCATTGATACCTCTAAAGCAAAAGTGCTGCCGGGTGTCAAGGTGGTTATCGTGGGTGACGAAGAAACCGCCCCCCTCCGTTTTGGAGCCGGTGTTGCCGATGAGTATGTGCTTGCCCGGGGTAAAGCGCTATATGTCGGGGATGCCGTTGCAGCTGTTGCTGCAGAAACCGAGGAGATTGCTGAAGCGGCGGTGGACCTCATAGAGGTGGAATACGAGGAACTTACCCCTGTATTTGACGGTGATGAGGCTTTCAGCCAAAATCCGCCTGCTATTCTTCATGAAGATTTGAAAAATTATACCACGATTCGATCAGTCCCGCCAAGGTATGCTGACAACCGTCCCAATGTTTTTAACTACTTCAGGATCAGGCGGGATTACGACAAAAATGTATTCAAAGATGCAGACATTGTTCTGGAGAACCGGTTTGAAGTGGCCATGATCCATCATGTCCAGATGGAACCGCATTGCGGGGTTGCCGAAATTGACGGGACAGGAAGGCTCACTGTAACAGGAACAACGTCAAAGCCTTATGGCATGCACCGGGATATTTCCGAATCAAGAAGGATGCCGTCATCCACTGTAAGAGTCATTGTGCCCACCCATGTGGGCGGCAGCTTTGGGGGCCGCGAGCCAAAGGCGGAACAGATTGCTGCCTCACTGGCTCTTGCCCAGAAAGGGTTTCCCAGACGGCCTGTTAAAATGTGGCTTACAAGAGAGGAGCAGCTGATGACCAGCACAACCCGGGCGAGATATATTGTAGAAATCAAGACCGGTGCCAAAAAAGACGGGACATTGGTGGCCAATGAAATGACAACCATTCTTGTGGGCGGAGCATACGCAGGGACTGGTTATCTGACCGCAAGAAACGGCTCTTTTGGACCTGCTGCAAATTATAAGATCCCTCACTTTAAACTGGATGCCTACGGCGTTTATACCAATCAGCGAATGGCCGGTGCATTCCGTGGATTCGGAAATGCTGAAACGCTTTGGGGTATGGAATGTAATATGGACATGATCGCGGAAAAATTAAACATAGACCCTTTAGAGTTCAGACTCATGAACTGTACTGATGAGGGGGACTTGAATGCTTTCCAGGAAAAAATGCACAGCGTCGGCGCAAAAGAATGTCTTCAGGCTGCGGCCCGGGACATTGAATGGGAAAAGAAACCCGAAACCCCAAAGGAACCCCATTTAAAAACGGGTAAAGGCATCGCCCTTGGTAACAAATATAGTCTTGTACCGACTGCCTCGGCGTGCTTTGTTAAAGTGCACCCGGACGGAAGGGTAGAATTAAGGACAAGTACTGTAGAACTCGGCCAGGGATCAAATACCATCTTTTCTCAGATGATTTCGGAAGAATTCAAAATCCCGGTTTCAAAAGTTCGGGTCTTGAATCCGGATACTGATTGTACGCCTTTTGACCTGGGTACGGCCTCGAGCCGCTCTACCTTTAATATGGGCAATGCCATCCGCAAGGCATGCGCAGATGCAAAAAAACAATTATTTGAAATTGCAGCCAAGGAACTTGATGTTTCTGCAGATCTTCTTGGAACTGCCCAATCCAGAGTTTTTGTAAAAGATGATCCGGAAAAAAGCCTTGATATCAGTGAATTATTCATTCCCATGGTCATCGGCGGTTATACCTTAAAAGAAGGTGGAGAAATCCTTGGTAAAGCAACTTATTACCTTCCCGGTGTCATGCCTGACCCCGAAACAGGCAAATCATCAAGGCCAGCGTCATTTTATATGTTTGTTGCACAGGCTGCTGAGGTTGAAGTCGATATCCAGACCGGCAAAATCAAGGTAACAAAGATGGTAACGGCAAATGACTGCGGAAAAGCCATGAACCCGATAATGGTTGAGGGCCAACAGGATGGCGGTGTTCTCAGCATGGGAATCGGAAGTGCCTTGCTTGAGGAAGTTATTGTAGATAACGGTGTCATGCTCAACCCGCAGCTTGCTGATTACAAAATTCCCACAACACTGGACTGCCCGGATTGTGATAATTATAAGTCTGCCATTATCGAAACAGCCCACAGGGAAGGTCCGTGGGGGGCTAAAGGTGTTGGAGAAGGTACAATGGTATCAAGTGCACCTGCCATTGCCAATGCTATCTATGACGCCATTGGTATCAGGTTCCATGAGATCCCCATTACCCCTGAAAAAGTCCTCGCAGCATTAAAGGAAAAAGAAAAATCAGGAAAGACTACATTCGGAGGAAACCATGATAAACGACTTTCGGATATAGAAAATAAATAATCGATAAGGATAAGGACCAGGCAATGGAATACCAGGAAACCGTCTCAGTCGCTTGTGTTAACTTTTCTCCTGAATGGGGAAATAAGACGGCAAATTTATCAAAAATCAAAGCTTTTTCAAAGCAGGCAGCCCATCAGGGCAACAATATCATTATTTTCCCCGAGCTGGCTCTGAGCGGTTATGAATGTGCCCAAATGGTTCAAACAGGGATAAAAAAGTCTGAAAAAGAATCCTGCAGCATGCATAAAGAACTTGCCGAGACCATTCCTGGTCCTTCAACCAACGAAATTATAGCGCTTGCAAGGGATCTGGATGTCTATATTATTTTCGGTATGCCGGAAAAAGATGAAAAGAACCCTGACACCCTCTATATTTCATCAGTTGTGACAGGACCCGAAGGGCTGTTGGGTGCATACAGAAAGCTGCACCTTGCCCCCTTGCCCCGGTTCACCGAGAGTCTTTGTTTCTCACCAGGAAATGAGATCCCGGTCTTTAAAACCCGATACGGGATTATCGGGGTTCTCATCTGTTATGATTTTTATTTTTTCCCTGAACTGGCCAGAATAATGGCACTCAAGGGTGCGAATTTGCTTGTAAATACCTCGGCTAGCACCACGGGTCCCGGAAAACCCTATTTTCTGGTTCAGCAGACCGGAAGCCGGGCAACAGAAAACTGTGTCTATGCAGCCAGTGCCAATC
>Ga0164315_10001662_pt1 | contig 16763 bp, 9 predicted proteins | sample GuaBasSedimGuay6_FD_113737 | JGI IMG/M metagenome (GOLD analysis project Ga0164315, IMG submission 113737) | Subseafloor sediment microbial communities from Guaymas Basin, Gulf of California, Mexico - Guay6, Core 4569-2, 0-3 cm | ecosystem: Environmental > Aquatic > Marine > Hydrothermal vents >...
AAGAATGGGACAATCTCATCTAAACATAAGTGTTTGCTGAAGGAATAGTATTAAATGACAGCATCCTAAAAACTGGGTAAACAGTTTTCACTTTGCCTTAAAGGGTGGGTTTATTCTATGTGGATTACAAATCTACTACCCTTTTCTTCCTGATTGCAAATCCGAAAGAGCGGGTTGAAGCCAGAGAAATCAGTATATTTTTTCTTGTTTATGTTAGTTTAGTTCGTTCTTCATTTCATCAGTTATTGCTTTCTGCATTCCTTTAATTATCAAACTCAATTCAGTTAGGAATTTTTCTTCGTCAGCTTTCAGAGTATAATCGTAAGACGATGAAATACCCCAATATGAGCCATCACTTTCAGCATCTTTGTCAATCTCTAAACTCCAATCGTTGTTTGCCTCAATCGGCTGTTTCTTAAAAGAAAGAATTGAATATTTACCCTTTGGAGTAATTATAGACATTTGAATACTTATAGTCATATAAGGTCCAGTGGAAAGGTATTTACTCGACTTTCCACGACTTGCATCAAAACCTGCAAATGTTACAGTATAATTTACCATGAACATATTAACATCCTCTTTCTTGGCCAGTTTCTGATAGTATGTTCCATATATTTTTTTATTGGTATAATATTGTGGTGCCATAGGATGGTAAATTGCATATTTTCCAATGCCCTCTATTTTACCATCTGCCAGTCGACCGCTATGAACTTCAGAGATATTCTTTTTACCATCATGTATAGACTGTGCGTTAGTCGAGTTAACAACCTTTTCTCCATCTGCCATCTCAAGACCAATCCCTTCAAGTTTGCTAAATAAATCTGCATACAATTCATTTATGGTTGCCTGATATGCATCTTGTGAGATTCCAGAGAGGCCAACGGTAGAAAACATAGTTGCGCCTCCTCCTTTGTGGTTACTTCCCTTTTGCTCAATGTATTGTTGAATTTTATAATCGGCAATAAAGGCCGGACTATTCTTCAAAGATTTGGAAACACTTTTAAATTTTGTAAAATTTACGCCATACTCTTTACCTATGTCAATCTTTTGCCAGTCTTTATGTTTTTGTGCTGTAACAATTACTACACTTAAAATAAATATTGAAATTAAAATGGATTTAATGTAGATTTTCATATTTTTTTGCTTTAAGATTTACTGCAAATTAAAGATATATGAATGGATCAAAACTAGGGGAAAAGTCGTATTTAAATAAGGTAAACTACAGAAAATGATAATTTTAGGACATATTAAAATAAAGACTACTTTTGCCGATCATTTCAAAACACAAATCTGGTGTTAAAGGTTTACGGGTTTTTATAGGCTGCGTTGCCACTCCTTTCACACCCGTAATTTATGAACCTTTGGAAATTAATTTTTAAGTTTCCGAATAAAAATTTTATATGACTACATTTGAAGAACATGGTCTTCGTAAAGAATTATTGAAGGCTGTAACCGAATTGGGTTTTGTAAACCCCACTCCTATTCAGGAAAAAACAATCCCAGCCATGCTGGAATCAAAAGAAGACCTAATTGCACTGGCCCAAACAGGTACAGGAAAAACTGCTGGTTTTGGACTTCCAATTATTCAGCAAATCGATCCAAATCAAAAACAAGTACAGGCAATAATACTTAGTCCTACACGTGAACTTTGCATACAGATAGCCAAAGACATTGATACTTACAGCAAATATATGAAAGGCATATCGGTTTTAGCTGTGTATGGTGGTGCACCTGTGGAGACTCAACTTAAGGCACTTAGAAAAGGTGTAAACATTGTAGTTGGTACTCCAGGACGTACGCTTGACTTAATTAAGCGAAGAGCACTAAAAATAGACAGCATACAATGGCTTGTACTTGATGAAGCCGACGAAATGTTAAATATGGGCTTTCGCGACGAACTTGATGGAATACTCGAGACAACACCTGAAACAAAACAGACACTGTTATTCTCGGCAACAATGCCTAAAGAGGTTAGGAATATTGCCAATAATTATATGAATAAGCCCAGAGAAATTTCTGTGGGCAAGAAGAATATGGGTGCTGATAACGTAACACATCAATACTATGTTGTAAAAGCACCAGACCGCTATTTGGCACTAAAACGTCTGGCTGACATCAATCCAAATATCTATGGAATTGTATTTTGTCGTACCCGTCACGAAACAAAAGATGTGGCTGCCAAGTTAATGAACGACGGCTATAATGCCGATGCAATTCACGGTGATTTGTCGCAGGCACAACGCGACAGTGTTATGCAAAGGTTTAGAAAGAAGCAACTTCAACTGCTTGTTGCCACCGATGTTGCAGCCCGTGGCCTCGACATTGCTGATCTTACTCATATATTAAACTACAATCTGCCAGACGATCCTGAAGTGTATATCCACCGTAGTGGAAGAACAGGAAGAGCGGGAAAGCATGGTATCTCAATAAGTATTACCCATGGCCGTGAGGGAAGAAGAGTTAATGAATTGGAAAAACTGGTAGGCAAAAAATTTGAACATGCCATGCTACCAAGTGGTAAGGAAATTTGTGAAAAGCGGCTTTATAACCTGATGGATAAAATTGAAAAGGTGGAAGTTGACGAGGATCAGATTGAGCCATTTATGCCAGCTATTAACAAAAAACTTTCCTGGCTTGACCGAGATGACTTGCTTAAAAGATTCGTAACAGTGGAGTTCCAAAGGTTTTTGAAGTATTACAAAAACGCAAAAGATCTTAATATAACTGCTGATAAAGGAGGTGACTTTAAAGGACAAAGAAGATCAGCAAATGGTTTTACAAGGTTCTTTATTAATTTGGGATCTAAACAAAGATTAAGAGTGCCACAACTAATTGGCCTGATAAACGACGAAACTAATACTCAGGATATTGAAATTGGGAAAATTGAAATCCTAAGAAACTTTTCATTCTTTGAAGTAGATAGTCAGTTTGAGAAGTTAATTATGGACTCATTTAAAAATTCACGTCATGCAGGAGTGAAACTTGCTGTCCAAATAGCCAAGCCACCATCCGATGGCGACCGTCCTCCCAGAAGAAGTAATAGAAGGGGTGATAGTTTTAGAAGCCACAGAAAGAGCGATGGTAAAAAAAGAAGTGACAGGGGTGACAGAGGAGGTGACAGGAGAAGAAGGCGGAATGATTAGTGATTGGTTAATTGGTCATTATTTGTCATTTTTCATTGATTGTTACTAGACGAGAATGTAACGGATTATTGTTCTAGTGGGATAATGGTTAATGACTGATGACTACCAACTGATAATCATGCAATCTTTTTTAGACGCGGATATCGCGGATGATTATTCTAGTGGAATAATGACTGTCGATTGAAGACTGTGGACTGAGAATCATCTCTCTCCCAAGGTTAAAGAAAGAACTTTCTCTTCTCCTTTTCTTAGAATTTTGAGGTCAACTATATTCTCCGGTTGGTATTTTTTTAATAAATCAGAGTACTGTTTTAAGTCTGTGATTTCAACACCATCAAATTCAATAATTATATCTTCAGCCTGTAATCCGGCTTTTTCGCCTGCGGATCCTCCAATTACACTTCCAACTTTAATGCCTTTTCCTTTATGTGCAAAATCAGGAATTGTACCGGTACTAACTCTACGATTTGCTTTTGGTTTTTCGGTTGTTTTTTTAACAGTATGTGATTTCCCAGTATAATTCATTGGTTCTTCTCTGTCAGCAAGATACACCAGAACTTCTTTTGTTACGATAGCGACTTTCACCATACCCTTACCATCTATTTTTTCAAAAACATCACTTGGTCGGTGGTAGTTTTCTGTTGCTCCGGTAAATAACTGAATGCCAGGTATGCCTTTCTCTATAAATGCAAACTGATCGCTGGCATCTAATTCCTGCTCAATAACTTCTGTTTTTATACCGGTTGTATAATCCGTCCCCATAAAAATAAATTTCCATTCACGGGCAGTGTTGCCATTTAATACCATCAACTTTTTATCGAATAAACTACCATCTGTATCAATATTTACATTGGCAAAAATCTCACCATTAAAATGGTCATTGCTGTGGGCCACAAAATATCTGGAACCAATTAATCCGGCCTCCTCAGCAGTACAGGCGAGAAAGACAATCGTTCTTTTGGGTTTTACTGTTTTTGCCATGCTGTGAGCCAATTCAATAATTGTAGCCACACCACTGGCATTATCATCAGCACCATAATGGATTTTACCCTCGTCGCCTTTATGTACATCCGGCCATCCCAAACCTAAATGATCATAATGTGCTGATATAACCACAATATCGTTTTTCAACTTATCATCTGTACCAGGAATTATACCAATAACATTTGTAAGATTTAATTCACCTTTATCATTGAATGTATGTTTAAACTTTTGATAATATGTTTTATCGAATGGCTTTAAGCCAGCCTCTTTAAACTCTTTGGCAATATATTCAGCTGCCAAATCAATTTCCGGAGTCCCCAAACCACGGCCTTTCAGTTCTTCAGAAGCCAGATATTCTACAGATACCAACATTCTTTTTTCAGAAAAAACAGGCTTTAAATTGGCTAATGCTTCTCTGGGCTCTATTACAGATAATTTTTGAGCATCGTCAGTAAAAGTTTTAACCAGAGGTGAATTTAACACTGCCCACTGCCCTTTTGCAATATTGGTCGGTTCATCGCCATTAAAAGCCAGGTAACTGTATTTCCCATAATGTGGTAATTTTCGTATAAGACCAGCAATGGCATCATGATTACCTACACTTATAAATATATTTTGTTTTCCAATATCCTCGACCTTTGACAGGGTAAACATGAAACTATTATCATTTTTGGTCAATCTTTGATTCTCAATTTTAACAGAATCACTACTAAAACTAGTATTGTAGACTGATAATTGATCACTAAATTCGTTAGCGAATTTATTTTCAAAACCAATAATCCATGCTGTTTTTTCTTGAGGAATTTTTTCTAAATCCTCATCATATAATATCGCAAACCTTTCGTCATCAGTCTTTTGCCATTGCTCTGCAAATTCCTTATAAAGACTGACATTATCTTTTGATGCATTTGAAGGAAGTATAATCACATCGTTTTTACTAGCCCATATTTTGGATAGCGTTGGTGGTACTTCTGCCGGATTCAAAATTCTAAAAACATCATACTGAGCATCAACAACCATTTTCAAAGGTTTACTATCCAATGATATTTGATAATCCTGTTGCCTTTTATCCATATTAAAAACAAAAGTCTCAATACCATCTTCTGTTGCAATATTTATTGGAATATCTATATTAAAAGGATCCGAATCCTGCTTTTGTTCAAGACTGATATTCAAACGGTATTTGCCCGCAAACATATCGTTACTTACGCTTTTAATGCCTATTTCAGGAGCACCTAATCTATTTATCCACTGATCAAAAAATGATGTCAAATCTACTCCTGACACCTCTTCCATAGCAATGCGCATATCATCATAAGATGCTATTTTATAAATATTATTTTCATTAAAAAGGCGCACTCCCTTAAGAAAGTTCTCATCACCCAGTTTCCTACGCAGCATCTGCCACATCATCAAACTCTTACCATAACCTATGGCTTCGCTCGGGCCGTCATGTCGTGAAAGAAATTCACTTAACGGAAAATCATTTTCCGGTGTTACAAAGTTTGTGAATTTTTGTAGTGTCGACCGGCGATACTCTTCACCTGCTCCTCTTTGCTCTTTTATTAAGTGATCAGCCATAAAAGCAGTTATCCCTTCACACCAGTTACCGGACTCAAAATCAACATATACACTATTTCCCCACCAGTTATGGAGTAGTTCGTGCGGATAAGAGGAATGTAAAATAAATGGGAAACGAATAATTTTTTCACCAAGAAGAGTAAAAGAAGGCATACCATATCCTGTCTCCCAGAAATTTTCTACCAAAGCAAATTTGGTATACGGATAATCCCCAATCATTTCAACATACATTTCCATATATTGCTCTGTCACTTCCAAATATTTATTTGCTATTCCTTCATCAGGAGTACGGAGAAAAGCCATTGCCTTAACACCACTGTTCATATCGTATGAATACTCATTAAACTTTGCAGCGATAAGGAAGACTTCCTCTTGTGGTTTATCGCAAAGCCAGGTATCAAGATGCTTATCCGTAATTATTTCTTCAAAGGTCCGTTTTCCGATTGTTACATTTTTCCAATCTTTGGGTAATTCCGTTGTCAATGAAAACGTGATTAATTTATCATCAAAAATAGGCACCCAATAGGTAGACCCTGCCAGATAAATACCTAATTCATTTATGATTCCAGGTGACTGTGCAAAGCCTCTTTGATAGTTTTCGTCGCTTTGTTCAATTTCATAATCAATTTTACCTTCATATGCCACCACAAAACTGCTGGCAGAACCTTTTATTTTCCATCTGCTTAATTCCAATCCCGTTTCACTATCTACATCATCTCTGTCCATTCCAACATCAGATGCATCAGCATCATCCGTTATTTTTTTAAACGAAATATTTTTTGTCAGACTTCTTGGAGTAAAAATGCTATTAAGTAAGAATTCCTTTTCAAAATCCCCGTCGATGGAAATGGTATCTATTACACTAATTTCAGATGTAAAAGGGTTAATAGTTACATTTAGATTGTGATTTACCAGATCATTCGTCTGCGAAAAAGACAGGCTACTAAATAAAACTGCGATGGTGAATAAAAGTACTTTGTTCATGTGTTTAAGATTTGAACCATTTAAGGCATATAAGGACATATAAGTTTTTAATCATAATCTTATTTGTCAAAACTCCCTACAATGCTAATTTAATGTTTTTGAAATTTTCTACAAAAATAGTATTTAGGTGTAAATAGGTGAACATTTATTGTGTCATTTTTAATACTTAAATACTCCAGACAATCTAATTACTTCAGGCACTTACTCCTACCCAATCATCAAAGGCTTAACAAACTTCTCCACATCTTCTTTTGTAATTTCATCACTACCCAAAATCAGGAGGCGTTCAATTACATTATGCAATTCACGAACATTTCCTGTCCAGTTAAAAGATTGCAGCAACTCGACAGCTTCTTCAGTAATTTTTCCGGGCATCTTCCCATTTGAGATGGATATTTGTTTAATAAAATAATTTGCCAATAACTTTATATCATCCTTACGCTCTCGTAGAGGAGGCACCACCAATATAATTACGCTTAATCTATGATAAAGATCTTCCCTGAAACGACCCTTAATTATTTCTTCTTTCAGATTTTTGTTGGTGGCAGCAATTACTCTTACATCAACTGAGATTTCCTTCTCACCTCCTACCCTTGTAATTTTATTTTCTTGTAATGCTCTTAGGACTTTTGCCTGAGCAGATAAACTCATATCACCAATCTCATCAAGAAATAGAGTTCCTCCATGGGCTAATTCAAAATCTCCATTTCTTTGTTTTATGGCAGAAGTAAATGAACCTTTTTCATGACCAAATAACTGACTCTCAATCAACTCAGAAGGAATAGCAGCACAATTCACCTCAATAAATGGTGATTTACTCCTTTCGCCTTGCAGATGAATTTGTCTGGCAACAAGTTCCTTTCCTGTTCCATTTTCTCCTGAAATCAGTACCCTTGCACTTGTTGGAGCCACTTTAGAAATCATGTCTCTAAGTTCCAACATTGTGGTGTTGTCACCAACTATTTCATATTTCTTCTGCACCTCCTTCTTTAATTGTTTAGTCTGGCTAAGAAGATCTGTTTTATCAATTGCATTCCGAAGTGTAATAAGTAATCTGTTTAAGTCAGGTGGCTTTACAATAAAATCATAAGCACCCTTTTTTATTGCTTCAACTGCTGTCTCAATGGTTCCATGCCCCGATATCATGATTACCGGAACATCCTTTATCCTCATCATCTTTTCCAGCGCATCAATGCCATCCATTTCAGGCATTTTTATATCCAACAGTACGGCATCAAAATCGTTCGCTTCAAAAATCTCGTATGCTTCAAGTCCGTTAGAAGCCAATTCCACTTCATACTTTTCAAATTCCAGAATATCTTTGATCGTTCTTCGTATACTGCTCTCATCATCGGCTACTAATATCTTTGGCATAAAATTATTTTTTTTCAAAAGTAATAAATTGGGATGGATTAAATGTAGAGTTTGTAAAATAATGCATCCGGATAAATTGGGGATGCCAGAAATGATTAAAGGATATAAGACTTGGAAATATGGAGGAAACATTCAATACAGTTATCATTTTAAAACACTTCTTAAATCAAGACAAATCCTCAACCTCTGTTTAATCTGCATCTAAAATAACAGACGCTGATTTTCGCTGAAAAGCGCAGATAGAATTTATAATAAATCCACTACATTGTCATAATCTTCATCTAACAATTACAAGCAACATTTTTCTATGGAAAATGCTGATAGCATCAAAACAAATCAGTCAAATCAGTACAATCCGCGTCTAAAATAACCGACGCTGATTTTCGCGGTAAAACGCTGATTTAATCATAATAAATTCAACCAAGCTGTATCTAAGATATTCCCGAATTTGTTTTATTTTTACATTCACATTTATTGCATATGAATAAGGTACAAAACACACTGGTAATAATTCTGTTATTTTTTTTAGCGGTCTCATACGGACAAAATTCACCAGAAATAATAAATAAAGATATTGCTCTCAAGTTCCCATGGGCTGGCGGAATGAATTCAATGCAGTTTGGGAAAATCGACATCAATATGGATGGTAAAAAAGATCTGGTAGCACTTAACAGAGATGAAGTTTTTAATGTATTAAATACTGATATAGAAGGTAATAAACTTTCTTGCTTTTTGAATAAAGGTTTTGAAAATGAGATAAATTATGATTTCGCTCCGGAATACGCTGAATTATTTCCATCTTTATATAATTGGGCAATATTTGTGGATTATAATATGGATGGTAAAACTGATATCTTCACTTATTCACCAGGATGGGGTGGGTTAAAAGTTTATAAAAATATTTCTACAGAATCACTTAAATTTGAACTTATTGTAAGTCCTTACCTGACTTCGTTTCAAGGTGGTGGCTACACTAACATTCTTGTCACTTATGCTGATTACCCTGGCATATATGATATTGACAATGATGGTGATCTCGACATTCTGACATTTAGTCCTTTAGGTTCTTTTGTTGATATGCACACAAACTTATCGATGGAAAGTTACGGACATGCTGACTCATTGATATTTGAACGGACGACAAAATGCTGGGGACATTTCGCTGAAAATGATGAGTCTAACGAATTATATCTAGACACTTGTAACAACAAAACTACAATTACTAATAATCCAGAAAATGAAAGACATACCGGATCAACTTTTCTTCTACTGGATCTGGATGCTGACGATGATGCTGATTTACTTTTAAGTGATATAGATTATCCAGGCCTCTATGCTCTTACAAATGGGGGGAACAGCAACGAAGCACACGTAATATCCTTTGATACTATATTTCCTTCAGGTACAGAAACAGCAAGTATATTTTCCATGCCGGTAGCCTCATATATTGACATAAACAACGATGGTGTAAAGGATTTACTTGTATCAACATTTGATCCAAGTATTTATAAATCAAAAAATAAAAGCAGCGTTTGGCTTTATCTTAACAATGGAGCAACAAATAATCCTGAATTAGAACTTTTTTCAAAAAACTTTCTTCAAAATGACATGCTTGATTTTGGATCTGGAGCATATCCCACAATTTACGATTGGGATGGTGATGGCTTGCAAGATATTATTGTGGGCAACTATGGTTATTACCGATATTCGTATTACAATGATGCAATGTTTTTGTATTCAGTTTTCAGGTCTAGAATGGATTTTTATAAAAATACGGGTACTGCTGAACATCCTAAATTCCAATTAATGATAAATAATTTAGGCGATCTATGGAATGAAAACCTTCTCGCAATTAGTCCTGCCGTAGCAGACCTGGATGATGATGGTGATGCCGATATCCTGGTCGGCAACAGTCTGGGTAATCTAATTTATTTAAATAATATGGGAAATGGGGATTTTGAAATTGTTAACGACAATTATTTAGATATTGATGTAGATGATTTTAGTTATCCTCAACTTTTCGATCTTGACAAAGATGGGCTTTTAGATCTTATTATTGGTGAAAAGAAAGGAAATATAAATTACTACCACAATGAGGGAAGTCTGGAAACACCTGAATTTGTTCATATTACAGATAGTTTAGGTAAGGTAAATGTTACCGATTATAATCTCTCTTACTTTGGTTACAGTAAACCCTGTTTTTTTCGTTTAGCAGATGGAACGACAAAATTAGTTGTTGGGGCAGAGCAAGGTCTTATACATTATTATGAAGATATTGATGGTAATTTGGATGGTGAGTTTACTTTGTCAGAAAATCTTGATCAGTTACTTGACACCTCTGATATTTCGTTCGACAGGGGATTTAGAACTGCTGCTGCCATAGCAGATTTTAATTCGGATGACAAAGTGGAAATGATTGTGGGGAATTGGGCAGGAGGACTTGAGTTTTTTGGCGGTGAAATTGAAGTAATGCCTGGATGGAAGGAAAACCATTCTTTGAATAATATGCTAAAAGTTTATCCCAATCCTGCTTCTGATTTTATTACGATTGAGAGTTTAGATGGCGAAAATATTCAAGGAGTTAAAATATATTCTTCCCAAGGATGCTTAATTGATAAAAACAATTATTCATCAATAAATCAATCTCAAAAAGTAAGAATAGAATCTCCTGTGGAAAATGGGATATATTTTATTGAAGTAGACTTTGGGAATAAAATAAAAAATCAAAAAGTGGTGGTTATTCACTAAATAAAACACTCTACCTTGTCTAAAAATTAGGCTTCAAATCATATTTCTGATAGAAATTATCAATTACTGCTACAGCCTCTTCAACAGTGTCAACCAGATGAAATATTTCAAGATCATCAGGGCTAATCATCTTATCCTTAAGCATTTTCTCTTTAATCCATTTTATAAGTCCACCCCAATAATCTTTGTTGATCAGCACTATTGGAAAACGTACGAGTTTATTTGTCTGGATAAGCGTGATGGCTTCAAAGAGTTCATCCAGTGTTCCAAATCCTCCGGGCAAGACAACATATCCCTGAGAGTATCTCATAAACATAAGTTTGCGGGTAAAGAAATAGTCGAATTCTAGTAGTTTATCAGGATCGATAAATGGGTTGGCACGCTGCTCAAATTCAAGATCAATATTAAGCCCTACCGACTTACCACCAGCAAAATGTGCTCCTTTATTGGCTGCTTCCATCACACCGGGTCCACCACCAGTAATAATACCAAAGCCTTTCTTTGTTAACAAATATGCCAGTTCTTCTGCCGTATGATAGCACTCACTACCATTTTTAGTCCTCGCAGAGCCAAATACTGCCACACATGGTCCAATTCTCGAAAGCTGCTCATAACCATCAACAATCTCGGCCATTATCTTAAACACCGACCATGAGTCATTAGCTTTAATTTGCATCCACGTTTTATGCTTAAACTCTTTTTTTATTCTTTCAATGTCTTTTTTATCCATGATATCTTTTATTATGGAGACGCACAATTGTGCGTCTTTATCTTAGTTCCTCCTTCAAATATCTTGCCGTATGGCTCTTCTTATTTTTCACTATCTCTTCTGGTGATCCCGCACAAACTATCTCACCACCAGCATCTCCCCCTTCAGGACCAATATCGATAATATGGTCAGCCACTTTAATTACCTCCATATTATGCTCAATTATAATTACCGTATTTCCCTTATCCACAAGTCGGTTTATAACTCCCAATAAAACATTTACATCTTCAAAATGAAGTCCTGTAGTTGGTTCATCTAAAATATAAAGGGTTTTACCAGTATCCTTTTTTGAAAGTTCTGAAGAAAGTTTTACCCTTTGCGCTTCACCGCCGGAAATAGTTGTTGATGACTGCCCTAAAGTAAGGTAACCCAGACCGACGTCCTGCATTGTTTTGAGTTTGATAAGTATTTTAGGGATATTCTCAAAAAACTCAACAGCCTGATTCATGGTCATATCCAAAACATCATTAATGGACTTGCCTTTAAATCTCACTTCCAGTGTTTCACGATTATATCTCTTGCTATAACACTCGTCACAAGGCACATACACATCTGGTAAAAAATTCATCTCGATGGTCTGCACTCCTGCCCCCTGACATTTTTCACATCTTCCACCTTTAACGTTAAATGAGAATCGTCCCGCTTTATAACCCCTGATCTTTGATTCAGGCAGATTACCAAATAACTTCCTTATCTCATCAAAAACTTTGGTATATGTTGCAGGATTAGATCTTGGCGTCCTTCCTATGGGTGACTGGTCAATACCAATTACCTTATCGATATTGTTCAGTCCTTCAATCTTTTCATATTTCAAAGGATCTTTCAATGCCCTGAAAAAATGATGGTTAAGAATTGGATAAAGGGTATCGTTTATCAATGTTGACTTCCCGCTTCCCGAGACTCCGGTAACACAAATTAACTTTCCAAGGGGGAACTCAACATCAACATTTTTAAGGTTATTACCCTGTGCACCTACTAATTTAAGTATCTTAGAATTACCCGGCCTCCTTTGTTTTGGAATTGAAATTTCCCTCTTACCATTTAAATATTCTGCTGTAATACTCCCATTCTTTAGTATCTCTTCCGGAGTTCCACTCGCCACAATTTTCCCACCATGTCGACCTGCTCCTGGCCCGATATCAATAACATGATCTGCTGCTAAAATTGTGTCCTTATCATGCTCTACAACTAAAACAGAGTTGCCAATATCACGAAGATCTTTTAAGGCATAAATCAATTTATGATTATCACGCTGATGGAGTCCTATACTCGGTTCATCAAGTATATAAAGAACAGATGTTAGTCTTGAGCCAATTTGAGTGGCAAGCCTTATGCGTTGGGATTCTCCACCGGAAAGACTGCGTGCAGGACGATTAAGATTTAAATATTCAATACCAACCTCCAAAAGGAAATCAAGTCTTGTATTTATTTCTCTGAGAACTTCCTTACCAATTTTCAATTGTTTCGCGCTCATCCCTGTCTCGACAGTTGAAAGCCACTCCTTAAGATTAGAAAGATCCATACGAGCCAGTTCAGATATGTTTTTTCCGTTAATCCTAAAATTAAGCGATTCTTTCTTCAATCTGTCGCCGTCACAATCAGGGCATTCATGACGGTTCATATAACTATCAGCCCATTTTTTTGATGATTGAGAATTATTATCTTTACTATAATTCTCAATATATTTGACAACTCCTTCAAATGACAAGGAGTATGTTCGGGTTATTCCCAGATATTCTTTCTTCACTTCAAATGACTCCTCTGATCCACGGAGAATTGTATCCATACCACTTTCAGAAATATCTTTTATGGGGGTGTTCAGGTCAAAACCATGCTTAATTCCTATGGTCTCCAACTGATTAAAAACCCAGTTGTTTTTGTAATCACCCAAAGGTTTTATACCGCCTCTCTTAATGCTTAGAGTCATATCCGGCATAACTTTTCTCAAGTCAATTTCTGCAATATTCCCAAGGCCATTGCACCTAGGGCAAGCACCATATGGAGAGTTAAATGAAAAAGTATTGGGCTCCGGTTCATCGTATGAAGTACCAGTTGTAGGACACATAAGTTTTTTACTAAAGTGCTTTACCTCATCAGAATCGTCTTCCTTAAGCATAACAACACCTTTCCCATGTTTCATGGCTGTCTCTATTGTCTTTTTCATGCGAAGCCTGTCCTTTTTTGCCACTTTCACCCTATCAATAACCACTTCTATATCATGAACTTTATATCTGTCAACCTGAAGTCCAAAGGCAATTTCCCTTATCTCCCCATCAATTCTGACACGTAAAAACCCCTGCTGTCTTACCTGCTCAAATAATTCCCTGTAATGGCCTTTTCTTCCTTTCACTAAAGGAGCAAGAAAGGTTACTCCTTTGTCTTGATATTTCTCTATAATGATATCAATAATCTGATCTTCTGTATATTGAACCATTTTCTCATTAGTATTAAAAGAAAATGCTTCAGAGGCACGAGCAAAAAGTAATCTGAAAAAATCGTAAACCTCAGTAATTGTGCCGACAGTTGACCTTGGATTACGATTAACAGATTTTTGCTCAATACTGATTACGGGGCTAAGACCATTAATCTTATCAACATCGGGGCGCTCCATATTTCCAATAAACTGACGTGCATAGGCAGAAAGTGTTTCCATATACCTTCGCTGACCTTCGGCATAAATAGTATCGAATGCCAACGAGGATTTTCCACTTCCACTTAAGCCTGTTATTACCACAAGTTTATCACGAGGGATGATAACATCGATATTTTTTAAATTATGAACCCTTGCCCCAAGGACTTCTATATTATTTTTGTCGTTTTGCACTTAATAATTTTATTTTACATCATCTGTTTTCCTCGCCACATGAGTCATATTATAAGGCGGTTCAGGAATTTCTATGAAATATATCTTTTTCTTTCTGTTTTTTAAATCCTTCTGCCTAAGCCACGGATTAAAATTCTTAAGTAATTTGTAGGAGATTCCATGCTCAGTTGCAAAATCTGCCCAACTATCAATACTACTCCTCACCTCTATAGTTTTAGTAGGAATAGGTTGGTAAAAATCTTTATCCTCAATATAAAAACCATATGATTTGGGTTCCTCAAAAATAAGTTTGACGGCCAGAATACGATAAATATACCTGGCGGTTTCTTCATTTAGCAATAAATCATAATAAGAAGTCTCATTTTGCTTATCCATTTGCCTCATTATGCCTGTTATACCAGCATTATAAGAAGCAGCGGCAAGTGTCCAACTGCCAAATTTTTCATGGGCATGCAATAGATACTTGCATGCAGCCTCCGTTGATTTTCTAACATTATATCGCTCATCAACATATTTATCTACTTCCAGACCTTTCTCCTTTGCCGTTGCTTTCATCAGTTGCCAATAACCCTTAGCTCCTGCCGGGGAAGTAACATTTTTCAACCCACTTTCAATAACTGCCAGATATTTAAAATCATCAGGTATATTATTTTTTCTAAGCATCTCCTCTATCATTGGAAACCACCGATGTGATCTTTTTATCAACTGAAGAGTTGAAGAATGCCAATAAGTATTTACAGAGAGTTCTCTATCAAGAGATTCCTTTACATAGAAAATATTAAGCGGCACCTGTTCATCAGCAAATTCCAGAGTATCAGGTATTGGTAGTGACACAATTTTATAATACTGCTCATTTGTGCCGGGTATATGTTTTAAGCGTTTCTCTTTCCAAAAATCAACGCCAATTACAAGCGCAATAACAACAATAGCAAGCAAAAAGTATGAGAGTAGTTTCTTCATTTAATATAAGTTTCAGGAAAGGCCAAAGATAAATGTCTTTGTGACACTAAAGTACTCTAAAAAAAGTAAATTAAGATTTCAAATAAACTTAAAACGGGCTCACAAAATCTTTAAAAAGCGGACTCAATTTATCTTTATCAGACAAGATTGGTTTTTCCACTTGCCAGTCAATATTTAAATCAGGATCGTTCCACAGAATTGAGCCTTCCGATTCTTTATTGTAGACATTGGTACATTTGTAAAAAAACACCGTATTATCTTCCAGGGTAACAAACCCATGTGCAAATCCCGGTGGAACCCAATACATCCATTTATTATCCTGGGTAAGCTCAACAGAAGCCCAATGGCCGTAAGTTGGAGAATTTTTTCTTATATCAACTGCCACATCCAATACTGAGCCCTGCATTACCCTTACGAGTTTCCCCTGGGCAAAAGGAGGTTTTTGAAAATGTAATCCACGAAGAACACCTTTAGATGATTTACTCTCATTGTCCTGAACAAAATTTTGGTCGATGCCATGATGAAGGAACTTTTCTTTATTATATGATTCAAAGAAATAACCACGATGGTCTTCAAAAACAGTAGGTTTGACAATATATAAATCTGGTATTTTGGTTTTTATTACTTCCATTTGCTTTTTGTTTTACGGCAAAAGTATGATTTTATAGGATACTATTTATACTTATCAAAATTGAAATGTAATGGGTAAACACAATTGATAACAACAATCCAAAACATTCAATTACCTATTTATCAAAACCTTCCAAAAAGAATTTCTCATTTTTTTTGGTATTTTTCTGGTCTTTGCCATTAATATTATAAATAAAACTCAAAATAAAATAACGAGATTCATTCTTCCTTCTGTTGGTTTGTCTGTAATGGTAATTGTTGGCATCAATGGCATCAAGGTCAAGTCCATAGAGATAGGTGTTGAACACATCTGAAATTTTGAAAACCACTTGTCCTTTTTTCTTCAAAATCTTCTTGCTCACAGCAAAATCCATATAGTACCTTGCAATATATGTGCCCATTACTGAAGGTAATTCTGATCTATAGTAAGCAGATAGTTGCAACCCAAAATTATGAGAAAACTTAAATCTATTAAAAACACTAGCGTTCCAACCAAATTGACTTTTATCGACATAGTTGTTATCATATTCTCCTTTTAAATTGGTGTAAAATAAATTACCTCCAATGTTTATACTCCACCATTTAAAGGGTTTATATAATAATGCAAGTTCACCTCCAAGTAGTTTTGCTTTATCCAAATTCATAAATGTTACAATAAGAGCACTATCATCTGCAGCCGATTTTACTCTTGAGATAGCTTGGTCAATATCCCGAAAATAGACTGAAGCCGAACCGGAAAATTTGTCAAAAACATAGTTATTTCCAA
>Ga0164315_10001663_pt1 | contig 16763 bp, 9 predicted proteins | sample GuaBasSedimGuay6_FD_113737 | JGI IMG/M metagenome (GOLD analysis project Ga0164315, IMG submission 113737) | Subseafloor sediment microbial communities from Guaymas Basin, Gulf of California, Mexico - Guay6, Core 4569-2, 0-3 cm | ecosystem: Environmental > Aquatic > Marine > Hydrothermal vents >...
GTCCAGAATCGGCTTCTAAAATATGAACATTAAAATATTCATTAATCAAAGTATGCAAAGTAAAAAGATTATTTTTATTGTCATCGACAATAAGTATATTAATTGAGTTAGTATTTGACATGTGAGTTATCAGTTATCAATTCGTCGCGAAAGTTTTTCTAGAAAAACTTTGGCGTGGAAATCAATTATCAGTTAGAAGGATTCAGTTATCCGCTTCAGGACACCGCGGCTTTTATAATAGACTTGTCCCTAAATAAACGTAACCAATTTAAAATATTATATATTAATAGATGAATAAATCAAGGACTTAGCTTATTAAGGGACAAGTCTAATGAAGAGCGAATGCGAGAAATCTGGAAGTCCTTAAGAAGTTCTTAAGATTTATGGTAACTACTCAGCCCTTTCTGGGCGCTTTATTAAAGCCCAGGGCTGCGCCCTTTTCACCTTGGAACCTGCGCCCTTTCAGGGCTATCACATCATAAACGCCTGCACCTAGGGCGTTGCCCTAGGCTATAATAATTCGCACCTTCGGTGCTGAGTAGTTACGATTTATGGTATGTAACTCACCCTAACTGATTGTTTTGGCGTTTATACGAAAAAATGCTTGTTTATCAAAGACTTCTGTGAAATATTATTTTCGCCTATTTACATGCAAGTTATTGATTATACGAACATTGAAGACTGAGCTTTCAAGTTCTGATGCCTATCGAAGATAGCCACGTTCGATAGTCCCTACAAACCGATGTAGGTGAGTTTGGACGACCCAATAATTCGTAAGAAAACCAAGCCTTGGATTTCTGAACATTGTTCAGTAAATGGGCACTCACGAGCGGGCCCTTTTTTATACTGGTTGTTAATACCAATTAGCGAAGTAGGGATTACCACCACGTTCTGATGTCGCCATGGCGGGACATTGGTGGGGCGATGGGTTGCTTTATACCTACCAGTTTAACGTTCCTCCGAGCTTTTATAGCAATAATTAATATAATAAACCAATTACGGGTCAATTGGTAAAAATATTTTATTTCGTCTAACTCTCTGATTAAAACTAAGTTAAGTTTCTAAAAAAAAGGCGGATATGCTTTAGTTATCATATTTATAATAAAAAACTTTTAGCTATAACTACAAGGATTATTTATAATAAAGGATTAAAAAATAGCCAGCGAGCCTCTTGCAAAACTCTACATTCCCCAGGTTTTACCTTTTCAGGTAAACGTTTTTATAGAAAAACGTTTACCTGAAAGCCTATTCGAGGCTAAAGTTTTTCTAAAAAAACTTTAGCCTCGAATTCAAATTCAACCCCTACGGGGTGAAACGAAGTTTCACTTGAGGATACGACAATCAACCCCCTCCTGCGGGGTTGCCCCAGGTTTCCTTTGTCCCTGAGCTTGTCGAAGGGGGCTATTCACTTTTAAAACTCTCAACCCCAAAGGGGTTTTCAGGCTAAAGTTTAGCGAAGCGAAACTTTAGCCTGAAAATGTGAATACCCCCAGGTGTCAACCTGGGGTTTTGCAAGAAGCTCCAGCTTTAATTCCTTAGTTTAGAAATTTCTGATTATAACGGATTTGGGGGACAGTAATAATTTAAAATAATTACGTGAGTTTTGAACCCGATTTTGAGTTAAAAAAGCCTCAAACAGTTCCTCCCCAAATCCGTGATAACTCCGGGCCTTATCGCCCAGATAAACGTTATATGTTACCAACCGGCACTGATTCAGTTCAATGTCACAGATAGGGTGAGATACAGGGGCTCGTCAAAGTCTGAAGCCACTTATTGATTTAATCAACAATAAAAAGCAATTTTTATTAAATTAAATTAAATTAAATTAAATTCTATTATAAAACAATTAGTTATAAATTATGGTATTTGCACACAAAAAAAAACACCAAAAATTCTTCACAGAAACACTTTTTAATCAGTGTGTTACTTTCAAGTTTGACGGTACCCAGCGTTGGCACAATGTTCGAGGCAAAAGTTTTTGCGTGCAAAAACGTTTACCTCGAAATCATTTTTATGAATTTTTATGAAAGTTTGGATTATCATTAATCAGATTTTTCTGATTGATTTTTCTGATTACTTACTGATGTTCGAGAGAGGGTTTCCAATTAGGGTAACCACAAGGGATTACCCCTACAATTACAATTTGGGTCTGTAGGGGCAATCCTTTATGGTTGCCCTAGTTGTATTATGCACGTTCCTTACTTAGCAAGGCACCCGTATTCTCTAAAAAATAGTTAACCGTTTATCGAAGTAATAGGTTTGAGGTTTAAGCTTCGCAATGATATCGCCAAGGATTTTTCCTTTAATTCAACTCAGAGGCGGTGAAAAAAAATTTCAAACTGCCGAGTTTGTGTTTGTAACTCATTGATTGATTTTTTTATAACTGTTCAAAAAACTACTGAATATTTTTACAGCCTCTTATTATACTTACCACCTTCATAAATTGAGCTGTTTTTATTTTTCAAGCCTAAAATAACTCTTTGAATTTTCATGACAAATTAACTCTGTGTCACTGTGTGTCACTCTGTGCCTTCTGTGTGTATACTCAACATGATTTATCCTTCTGCCCATTACCCGTTCCCCTTCATTCCTAACTGTCAACAGCTTTTGAAGAGTGCTTAGCAAACTTAGAAAGAAGAACGTTTGGCTCGCTTCGATCTTCAATGATAAATATTACCAGAGGTGATGTCATTCTTTGTGATTTAAACCCGGTGATGGGTACAGAACCGGCTGGAATACGCCCCGTTTTGGTGTTGCGAGTCCTCATACCACCATTGCATCCTTTACATGGAAAATATTTTATGTTATTTAATAATAAACTAAAAATAAAAAAAACTATAGTGATCAATAAGATATTGGGTGGTCCTGAAATGTGGGTGATATTTTTTAATTCCCCAGGTTTCACCTGGGGCTATTCACATTTTCAGGCAAAAGTTTTTCTAGAAAAACATTTGCCTGAAAGGCTAAAGTTTAGCGAAGCGAAACTTTAGCCTGAAAAACCCTTTCAGGGTTGTTTTGTTTGGAGTTTGGATTTTTTCTGAACAATCGCTTGAGTGTTTGTCAAATCACCACCAGATGTCGAAGATATAGAAAGGGCTGTCAACCCCGAAGGGGTTTTCAGGCTAAAGTTTTTGCTCGCCAAAACTTTAGCCTGAAAATGTGAATAGCCCTAGGTGAAGCCTGGGGAAAATCAAAAAATATCACCCACATTTCAGGACTACCAGATATTGAACATACATCATGTTCAGCATCAATTTGACCACTACCAAAAATAAGAAAAACCTATGACAAATAAACACTTCCTATATCAATCATTATACTTTGCTATGATAATCGCAGCCGGATTATCTAGCGTTTTAGGGGGAATAGTTTTGATTGGCTGGTACACTCATAGTATCACGCTTATTCAGGTATTCCCCAATTTTGTGCCAATGCAGTATAACACGGCTATAGGATTCTTAATTTGTGGCTTGGGAAAATTATTTTTATTATTTAACCATAAGCGACTGGCGATGCTTTGCGCTGGTGTTGCTGGGGCTATTGGTTTTCTGACTTTAGTCGAATATGTGTTTGGTGTGAATTTAGGCATTGATGAACTATTAATGCAACATTATGTCACTGTTAAAAGCTCACAGCCCGGACGCATGGCACCAAATACGGCCCTTTGTTTTATGCTCAATGGATTGGCTTTGTTGATGATGACTCATGTTGTCCGAATCAAGCTGCAATCTATGACGGTTGGCGTTTTGGGTTCACTCATTATCGCATTAGGAGTAGTGGCTTTTATGGGGTACCTGAGTGGCATAGAAACGGCTTATGGCTGGGGAAATCTCACTCAAATGGCTGTTCACACCGCCTTAGGATTTATCATACTCGGGGTAGGCATTTTAATGTATGCTTGGCATGAAAGCGCAATTGAAGAAATCAGGATGATTCCGCGTTGGTTTGTTTATCCTGCGGGTATTGGTATGACAACAATTACAGTCGCTTTATGGCAGGCCTTACGAGTTCAGTTAGGAAATGAACAATTTGCTCTACCGCAGGTTGTTCTTGGCGCGGGCATTTTGACGGCTGTGTTGTTGGTTCTTATCATCCGGTTTGCACAAATATCATCGGAGCGTGCCAAAGCGATTGAACGGGTTAACTGGAAATTGGAACAGGAAATTATCGAACGTAAACAAGCTGAACAAAAACTGACCCAACATCGTGATCAGCTTGAACATTTGGTTAAAGAACGCACAAGCGATCTGATACAGATCAACCAGAGACTTGAAAATGCCAAAAAAAAATCTGATGTGGCCAGTCAAGCTAAAAGCGATTTTCTGGCCAACATGAGTCATGAATTACGGACACCACTCAATGGTATCTTAGGCTATGCCCAAATTCTCAAGCGGAGCCAAGGATTAACAACGCTGCAAGCAGAGGGTTTGAACATTATCCAACAGAGTGGTGAACATTTATTGACCCTGAGCAACGATATTTTAGACCTTTCCAAAATCGAAGCTAACAAAATGGAACTTTATCCGTCCAACTTTAATTTACAGAATTTTCTGGCGGGTATTGTCGGTATCATCCGTATGCGCGCGCAAGAGAAAGATATTTCGTTTGATATCGAACTTTCTAATGCTTTACCCACCAGTGTGCAGGCTGATGAAAAACGGTTGCGGCAAATATTAGATTAATTAATTTATTAGATAATGCTATAAAGTTTACAGAAAAAGGCCAAGTCAAACTCGACGTGAGTGTGGTTACAGATAAACACATTATGGTTCAAAACCTGACTCAGATGAACTTTCAAGTCATAGACACCGGCGTGGGAATGAGTTCAGACCAATTAAAACATATCTTTCTGCCATTTGAACAGGCCGGAGAGCTTAAACAGCGGATCGCTGGCACCGGCTTAGGTTTGGCAATCAGCCGCAAATTGGTGCAATTGATGGGTGGTGAAATCCAAGTTAACAGTGAGGCGGGAAAAGGAAGTACTTTTTGGTTTTATTTAACCTTGCCTGTTGTTGAAGCCGTTGCCAATGAAAAACCGGCCAGAATAGGGAAAATCATTGGTTATAAAGGTAAACCGCGGACGGTATTGGTAGTGGATGAGAAACTGCCCAACCGTTTGGTATTGCTCAATTTGCTGGCTCCACTCGGATTTGAGGTGGTGTTGGCCGAAAATGGTCTGGAATAAGTGGCAAAGGCTAAGGAACTTCAGCCTAGGGTGTTAAATATAAGCTAATTTTCAGGTTCATTTTTAACTCTATTTTTGTTCCGGGATGGTGGGCAAGCGGGCTTTGATATAGTGGCATTTTTTGAGTTCTGAGCGACAGCGATCCCACCCTACAAATCTGGAGCCACTCGGATTTGAGGTGGTGTTGGCCAAAAATGGTCAGGAAGAAGTGGCAAGGGCTAAGGAGCTTCAGCCCGATTTGATTTTGACGGATATGGTAATGCCGGTCATGACCGGATTTGAAGCGGTGCAAGAAATACGGCAAATACCTGAATTAAAAGATATCATTATTATTGCGATATCGGCCAGTGCCTTTGAAGTCGAACGAGAGCAAATGCTGAGAGCGGGGTGTGATGATTTTTTGCCTAAGCCGGTGGATGCTTCTAAACTTTTTGCGTTGCTGGAAACTCACTTGAAGTTGGAATGGGTTTACGAGGCACCGGTGAAAGAAAGCGTTGCTAACAATAGGGTTGTTACTGAAAAGGTCGCGTGTCCCTTGATACCACCGCCACCGGCTGAGTTAGCTATCTGGTATCAGTTGGCCATGCTGGGGGATATACATGAACTGCAAAAACAGGCAACTCACCTTGAACAGGTGGATAAAAAATATCTTCCTTTTGCCCAAAAATTGCAAAAACTGGCCAAGACGTTTGAACACGAACAAATTTCAGCGTGGCTTGAACCATTGATGGCAGAAAACCACACGGCCACAACATGCCCAAGCCAACCACTTGATATAAAACATAATGTTATATTAGTTATAGATGATAATCCTGTCAATTTAGGAGTCATCGTGGCGTATTTGAAAAACGCCGGCTTTCAAATCCTTACAGCCCAAAACGGTGAAATAGGGCTGAAAATGGCCAAAATTGCCCGCCCCAACCTGATTTTATTAGATGTGATGATGCCGGGAATAGATGGCTTTGAAACCTGCAAGCGGTTAAAAGCCATTGATACTCTTGAAGATATCCCGGTGATTTTTATGACGGCACTCGCTAAGTACTGAAGCATAAGTTTTATAACATTATAAATGAATAATAATGTAGGAGGCCGGTAACGTCTTTTGGTTGCCCGCCTTAAGGGTGTGACCTCAATTTGATGTCACGTTTTTTTTGTAGGCCACCCAAGGCCTTTTCTTGCCCACCATTTTAGGCTTAATACCAAGGACCAGCTCAGAGGATTTGAGGCGGGCTGCGTAGATTACGTGACTAAACCCATACAGCACTAAGAAGTGTTAGTGACTACTACGATGTTCTTGAACATAATGGGCGTGTCAAAATCAGTATTGGTGATGTGACTGGGCATGGTTTAGAAAGTGGGGTATTGATGCTGATGACACAAACTGTCGTGCGTAGCTTGTTAGTCAGTGAAATCACCGACGCTAAAAAATTCTTAATAGCGCTTAATCGTATTATTTATGACAATATGCAACGGATGGGAACCGATAAAAATTTAACTTTGTCTTTATTAGATTATCAAGAAGGGCAATTACATATCACTGGGCAACATGAAGAAGTATTGTTGGTTCGCTTTGATGGCAATGTGACACGAATAGAGACCATTGAGTTAGGATTTTTTGTGGGAGTCGTAAAAGATATTACTCAATATATATCACTTCAAAAAATCAAGTTACAATCAGGAGATGGGATTGTGCTTTATACTGATGGGATTACCGAGGCACGCAATTTGACTGAAGAACAATATGGGGTGGAACGTTTATGTGAAGTTGTCAGTCGCTACTGGCATTTTTCGGCCGCCGAAATCCAACAGGCTGTCATTGATGATGTACACCAATTTATTGGTGAACAAAAGGTGTTTGATGATATGACGTTGCTAGTCCTCAAACAACAATAGGGAGAACAACATGGCATTTTTTAAGCGATATAACTACATAATGATGACTACGTTGATTGTGGTTTTGGTGGTTTCTGCTGGGCTTTTTTATTTGCAGTTTATTTCTCGTTACGAATACGAGGTGAGCCAAATCAAAAGCCAATTTGAAGAACGTGTGTTAAGCCTAGATTACATGATGAAAGCCGCTATCGATCAGGTGGATGCGATGCAAATTGCCGCGCAATCCTATTTGACGGCCCATCAAAACCACCGTTCACCTTCTTTGCTATTTTCACAATTGTCTGAAAAGCCAGAGCAAAAAATTTATCATCTTGATAATGTGAAACCGCCTTATACTCAAACGATGGTAGGAAACCTGACGGGAATGGGCTCATTAAATAGTTCCTCGACATTTTACCGAGAAATTGAGATGGCTTTAAGTCTCAACCCACATTTTCAAGCCGCTCTCCACAATATGCCTAATGTTGCTTGGGTTTATTACACTTCAGCCAATAGATTTATAAACCTTTACCCTTGGGTATTATCTAAAGATTTTAGGTTTGCAGATGAATTTTACACCCACGAATTTTATTGGCTAGGTTTACCAGAACACAATCCAGATCATCAGCGATATTGGACAAGTGCCTATATTGATGAAGGGGGTAAGGGGTTAATGGTGACCTGTGCTGCGCCGGTTTATGATGATAACCAGTTTCGTGGGACTGTCGCTTTAGATTTTACCCTTGATATTCTCAATACGTTTGTCAAAAACTTTGATTTTGAATATCAACACACAGTCCTGTTTGTTAGCAACCAAAATAATCAACTATTGGCTCACCCGACTTTAGTCAGTTCAAAAGACAAAACCGTGAAATTTGCTGAAATGGCCTTCCCAAAAGCCATTCGTTATCAGTTTCATCAACTCTTGCAAACCCAAGAAGGCAACATCCACGAACTAGATTCATATCTTTTTCTCTATCAGAAACTCCAAAATGTGCCTTGGAAACTGGTTTCGTGGACACCCAAACAAGAGATAGTGTTTGATGCAATTTATGGCACCAGTTGGGGATTTTTAGTTCTGCTCCCAGGACTGATTTTTATACTGGTTATGACCACTCGTGTGACTCGCCAAGAATTTATTAGGCCCGCTGGACTTTTGGTGAAGCATATAGAAGCAAAAAATAAAGGCATCGTTTCGCCTATTCCAAAGGTACCTGTGGGCTGGCAGAGTTGGTTTGAAACGGTTTCTCAAATCTTTCAAGAAAACCGCAGTTTATTCAGCGAATTGCAAATGTCATTGACGGCCTTAGAAACCAAAAACGTCGAGTTACGACAATTAGATCAAGTCAAAAATGAGTTTTTAGCCAATACTTCCCATGAACTGCGTACCCCGCTTAACGGGATTATAGGTATTGCAGAATCATTGCGAGAAGGGGTGGCTGGTGAATTATCTGATCCTGCTAAAGCCAATCTCACCATGATTGTCTCAAGTGGTAAGCGACTTTCTGCTTTGGTCAATGACATTCTGGACTTTTCTAAACTGAGACATAATAAGATTGAATTACAACTTAAGCCAGTTGGCTTGCGAGAAATCGTTGATGTGATACTCACTTTGAGCTTGCCACTGGCATCAAAAAAAAATGTTGAACTCATCAACGCGCTTACGCTCGATTTGCCTCCCGCCAAAGCGGATGAAAATCGCTTGCAACAGATTCTACACAATCTGCTCGGTAATGCGATTAAATTTACAGAAAAAGGTAAAATCAAAGTGTCGGCCAAAATCGTTGAAAATATTGAATCTTTTCAAGAAAATCGCGGTTTTGTTATCACCGTTTCTGACACTGGGATCGGCATTCCAGAAGATAAGTTGGACCGTATCTTTGAATCCTTTGAACAACTGGAAGGTGGAATAGCGAGAGAATATGGGGGTACTGGTTTAGGTTTAGCCATCACCAAACAATTAGTGGAACGCCATGGCGGCACTATTTATGTTGAATCTCAGTTGGGGGTTGGCTCACGATTTATCTTTACTTTACCAATCTCTGAAGAAATCTATTATTCACAGTTAACAACCATTTCAGCCGATGCCAGCACTGATATTTTAACGGGACAAGCGTCCGTCAATGAACTTCCATCGACACTCGGACAATTCCAAATTCTGATTGTCGATGATGAATCTGTGAACTTACAAGTGGTTGCTAACTTTTTATCCTTACAACGCTACAATATTATTCAAGCAACATCGGGTATGGAAGCTATCAACCTCATAAAAGAGGGTTTAAAACCCGATGCCATTTTATTGGATGTGATGATGCCACGTATGAGCGGCTATGAAGTCACTCAAAAACTGCGTGAAAAATGGTCCCTCAGTGAATTACCGATTTTACTCTTGACGGCCAAAAATCAAGTAGAAGACTTGGTAACAGGCTTAGAAGTTGGTGCTAATGATTACTTGACTAAGCCAATTTCCAAAGATGAATTGTTAGCTCGCCTCAAAACCCATTTAAGCATTAAGCATCTCAAAGCAGAAAATTTGCGAATGAGCGCGGAATTAGACATCCTTCACCGTTTGCAAAAGATGCTGTTGCCCACCGAAAAAGAACTCCGTCAAATTGACGATTTGGAAATAGCGGGTTTTATGGCACCTGCGGATGAAGTTGGCGGTGACTATTATGATGTGCTTCAACAAAACGGGCGTGTGTTGTTGAGCATCGGCGATGTCACTGGACATGGGCTAGAAAGTGGTGCATTAGCCATTATGGTGCAATCGTCCGTGCGAACCTTATTGGCTACTTACCATGAACTGGAACCGGTTAAGTTTTTAAGTGCGTTAAACCAGATGGTTTATCACAACGTCATTCGGATGAAAACGGGAAAAAACATGACATTGGCTCTGTTGTCCTACCAACAAGGACAACTGGTTTTAACCGGACAACATGAAGAAATGATTGTGGTGCGAAATGGCGAGGTGGAATTGATAGACACTGTGGATTTAGGTTTCCCGATTGGCTTAGAAGAAGACATTGCCGATTTTGTGTCGCAGACATCGGTGTCACTCAATCCGGGGGACGTGGTTGTGCTTTACACCGATGGTATTACCGAAGCTGAAAATCTGGCAAGAGAACAATACGGGCTAGAACGATTATGTGAAGTTGTCCAGCACAACTGGCAAAAAACGGCTGATGATATTCAACAAGCCGTGATTGACGATGTACACCAATTTATTGGTAAACAAAAAGTGTTTGATGATATTACGTTGCTTGTTTTGAAGCAAAAATAATTAACCATAACGGAAAGCGATTGTATATAAGAAGGAATTTAAACCTAAACATTTACACACAATAACTACAGGGATTGCTTATAAGAAGGGATAAACCCAAACCTTACCACGATCTAATCCTTTTTTATAAACAATCCCTGTAGTTCACTTTAGGAGAAACTCTCACTATGCTAACTCTACCTAACTATAAAATAGGTAGTCAGATTGACGAAAGTGCCAACTCCACCGTTTATCGGGGAATACGAACAAAGGACAATCAACTGGTTATCCTCAAAGTTCTGAAAGCAGACTATCCCATGCCCGAAGAATTGACGCGCTATCGGCAAGAGTATGAAATCACAAAATACAATAACTACAGGGATTGCTTATCAGAAGGGATAAACCCAAACCTTACCACGATCTAATCCTTTTTTATAAATAATCCCTGTAGTTCACTTATAGGAGAAACTATCACTATGCTAACTCTACCTAACTATCAAATAGGTAGTCAGATTGACGAGAGCGTTAATTCGCTCGTTTATCGAACAATAACTACAAGGATTGTATTTTAGAAAGGATTAAAAGCAACTACAAGGATTGTATATAATAAGGGATTTAAACCTAAACATCTACACACAATAACTATAATTGTTATATATAATAAGGGATTAAAACCCAAACATGACTACGATCCAATCCTTTATTATAAACAATCCTTGTAGTTAGCTTTAAATCCTTTATTATAAACAATCCCTGTAGTTCACTTATAGGAGAAACTCTCACTATGCTAACTCTACCTAACTATAAAATAGGTAGTCAGATTGACGAAAGTGCCAACACCACCGTCTATCGGGGAGTGCGAAAAAAGGACAATCAACCGGTTATCCTCAAAATCCTCAAAGAGGACTATCCCATGCCCGAAGAATTGACGCGCTATCGGCAAGAGTATGAAATCACAAAATACCTCAATTATGAGGGTGTTATTAAAACGTATGATATTGAAAAATATCAAAATACACTCGTCATTATTTTGGAAGATTTTGGGGGCGAATCCTTGAAAGCGATTTTTGAGAAAAAGGAACCTGCGATGATTTCGGTTTCAGACTTTCTCCCCCTCGCCGTTCAAATCGCCAATGCTTTGGGTCAAATTCACGCGGCTAACGTCATCCACAAAGATATTAATCCCGCTAATATCGTTTGGAATAAAGCCACTCATCAATTGAAAATTATCGATTTTGGCATTGCCAGCCGCTTACCGCGTGAAAATCCCACCCTCAAAAATCCAGAGCAACTAGAGGGAACATTGCCCTATATTTCACCAGAACAAACCGGGCGCATGAATCGAGCTTTGGATTATCGCACTGACTTGTACTCATTGGGCGTGACTTTTTACGAATTGTTGACTGGAAAAGTGCCGTTTGACGCAGAAAGCCCTTTAGAACTGGTCCATTGCCATATTGCTAAAATACCAAAATTTATGCGTGAAATCAATCCCGGCGTGCCAGCTATTATCTGCGACATCGTGATGAAGTTGATGGCAAAGAATGTCGAAGATCGTTATCAATCTGCTTTTGGTTTAAAGGCCGATTTGGAAAAATGTTTAGCATTATCCAAAAAAGTGTTTGGCAAAAAATTAGTTTTTACCCATTTTGAATTGGGCCAAAACGACTTTTCAGGCAAATTCCAAATTCCTCAAAAGCTCTATGGTCGCGAAAACGAAGTCAATACTTTATTACAAGCCTTTGAACGTGTCAGTCAGGGTTTAGGCGAAATGATGTTAGTCGCCGGTTATTCCGGCGTGGGCAAAACCGCTCTAGTGCATGAAGTTCATAAAGCCATGACTGAAAAACATGGCTATTTTGCTGCCGGTAAATTTGACCAATATCAGCGCAATATTCCGTATTCGGCCCTCAGCCAAGCATTTAACGAGTTTTGCAACTATTTGCTCACTGAAAATGCTGAGGTTTTAAGCCAATGGCGCGATAAAATCAGGAGTGCTGTTGGCAACAACGGTCAAGTATTAATAGATGTGATTGACCAATTAGAATTAGTGATAGGTCCACAATCAGCCGTAGCCCAAGTAGGGTTCAGTGAAGCGCAAAATCGTTTTAATCTCGTTTTTCAACACTTTTTTCAAACTATTTGTCAGAAAGAACATCCACTGGTTTTATTCATAGATGACTTGCAATGGGCCGATTTGGCTTCTTTGAATCTGCTCAAAACTCTAATGACAGATACGGATAGTCGTTATTTTTTAATTGTTGGTGCCTATCGAGACAATGAAGTGAATGCCAGCCACCCGTTGGTGATGACAGTCGAAGAAGTACAAAAAGCGGGGACTTCGGTGAACACCATTGCATTAGCCAATCTTTCCCCAAATGAGGTCAACACCTTAATCGCTGATGCCTTAGCGTGTGAGCGAGCGGCTGCACAATCTTTGACTCAGTTAGTCTATGAGAAAACCCAAGGCAACGCCTTTTTTACCCACGAATTTCTGAAGTCCTTATATCAAAATGAATTATTGGTTTTTGATATCAAGGGACAAAAATGGCAATGGGACGTTTCCAAAATGACCGCTCTTGGCATAACTGACAATGTGGTGGAATTGATGGCTGGCAAAATCTATAACTTGTCTGCCGAAACACAAAAAACGTTGAAATTAGCCGCTTGTATTGGTAATCAATTTGATTTAAAAACCTTGTCCATCATCTATCAACACGCCCAACCCAATACTTTAGCTCATCTTTGGCAAGCCATAGAAGAAGGCTTGCTTGAATCATTGGATGAGAATTATAAACAACCGGAAAACCTAGAAAAGTGTGAGGCTAACCCGCTGTTTAAATTTCAACATGATCGGGTGCAACAAGCCGCTTATTCCTTGATAGCCGATGCGGATAAAGCATCTATTCATTGGCAAATTGGACATTTATTGTTAGACAATACCCAGAACCGAGAAGAAAACCTTTTTGAGACAGTTGATCATCTCAATCTAGGCATTTCACTGGCTCGTGATCAAAGCGAGAAGTATGACATTGCTCAACTGAATTTGAGGGCCGGTCAAAAAGCTAAAGCCGCGATGGCTTATGAACCTGCACTTAATTACCTCAATGCTGGACGCAAGATCTTGGCTAAAGAGAGTTGGCAGACTGAATATTTATTGACGCTTCATCTCTACGTGGAAACGGCGGAAGCCGAATTATTAAGTACTCATTTTGAGCAAACGGAAACCCTTGCTCAGATGGTTTTGCAACAAGCTGAAATTATCCAAGATAAGCTAAGAATCTATGAGGTTCTTATCCGGTTATCTATTGCTAAAAACCAACTCCAAACCGCATTAGATACAGCGTTGCAAGTGTTAGACAGGTTAGGTGTGCATTTGGAAACACAACCACCACAACTCAATATTGATACTTGTTATGAACTGCCAGAAATGACCGATCCCGATAAACTCGCCGCCATGCGAGTCTTAAATTTTTCGATTTCTCCGTCTTATACAGTTGCACCGGCACTCTTACCGCAGATTATATTTACGATGGTCAATCTTTCCGTCAAATACGGCAATTCTGGACAGTCGGTTTTCGGTTATACGATGTATGGTCTGCTTTTGTGTTCCACACTTGGAGAACTAGAATTTGGATATAAAGTCGGTCAATTGGCTATCAGCTTGTTAGATAAATTTGATGCGCGGGAATGGAAAGCAAAAGGATTTGCGTCATATAACGTCGCCATTCATCATTGGAAAAAACCGGCAAGAGAAACGATTGCGCCGTTGATAGAAGGTAGTCAAAGTGGCTTAGAAACGGGTGATGTGGAATTTGCAGGGGTGACAGCGATGCACTGTGGTAGCTATTTATTTTGGATCGGTGAATCTCTGGAGTCTGTCGCGCAAAAACAAACCCAATTTGTTGAGATGATGCAAGCGGTCAAACAGGAATACCAGCAGACTTACCTCAATCTTTGGCGACAAACCGTATTTAACCTGCAAGGGCATCATTCAGAACCATGTCGTTTAATTGGCACCGCATTTAATGAAGATGACATTTTGCCCAAGGTGCTTGAAGCTAATTATGGTATGGCCATATTTGGTATTTATTTAGCAAAATCAATGCTATGCTATTTGTTTAAAGACTTTACTCAGGCAGTGGCTAATGCTGAATTGGCTGACAGTTATGAACCAGCCAATGCTGGTATTATGGTGGTTCCGATACGCCAGTTTTATTACTCTCTCGCACTATTGGCAACGTACCACAACGTCTCTTCTGATAAGCAACGCGAGATAGTTGTTCAAGTCGAGTCCAATCAGAAACAGATGAAACGCTGGGCTTTTCATGCCCCGTCCAATTATCAACACAAACATGATTTAGTCGAAGCTGAAAAAGCGCGAGTCATGAAGCAAGACTTGACGGCGATGGACGGGTACGAAAAAGCCATAGCTGGGGCCTTCGATAATGAATATCTCAATGAAGAAGCTTTAGCTTATGAATTAGCCGCCGAGTTTTATTTCGGACGTAGCATGGCAAAAATTGCTGGACTTTACATGAAAGAGGCTCACTACCGCTATCAACAATGGGGGGCTTTGGCTAAAGTTGAGGATTTAGAAGAGCGGTATCCGCAATGGTTAGCCCAGAAAAGCATGCCTGCTATGCAAACCATGCTCACCAGCACTTCAACCGCAACCTTTATGGCTACCGCCACTCGTCGAATAAACATTTCAAGCGTTTTGGATTTAGAGAGTGTGATGAAAGCGGCTCAAACACTGTCTGGAGAAATTGTGTTAAACCGGTTGTTAGAAAAAATGATGAGCATTGTGATTGAAAATGCCGGTGCTGAGCGAGGTTTTCTGATTTTGCCGCAAAACGAACAGTGGGTGATTGAAGCCGAAGGCGCAATTGATAAGGAAGATGTCACTGTACTGCATTCTCTGCCGGTTGAAAATCATCTCCCCGAAGCGATTGTCAGTTATGTGGCTCGCACCCATGAGAATGTGGTGTTAGCCGATGCGAGGCTGGAAGGATTTTACACAGATAATCTCTACATTAGAACACATCAAACCCAATCCGTTTTATGCTTTGCTATTGTGTATCAACAACAACTGCGAGCCATTCTCTATTTAGAAAATAATTTGACAACTGGTGCGTTTACTGAAACACGTCTTAATGTGTTAAAAATGCTGTCCAGCCAAATTGCCATCTCATTAGAAAACGCTCAATATGCGACTCAATTAGAAGACAAAGTCAGGCGGCGCACCATTCAACTGGCCCAAGCGAATGAGGAATTAGCAGGGGCGAATGTAGAAATTAAGATACTGAATGAATGTCTAAAAAAAGAAAATCTGCGAATGAGCGCTGAACTGGATGTTGCTAAGCAACTGCAACAGATGGTATTGCCAAAAGAACCAGAACTCAGGCAGATTAAAGACTTAGATATTGCCTGTTTTATGGCACCGGCTGACGAAGTCGGTGGTGACTACTACGATGTCCTTGAACATGATGGGCATGTCAAAATCGGTATTGGCGACGTAACCGGACATGGTTTAGAAAGTGGCGTGTTAATGTTGATGGTACAAACGGCGGTGCGTAGTTTATTAGTAAGCGATATAGCTGACGCCAAACAATTTTTAACGGTCCTCAATCGTATTATTTATGACAATGCCCAACGCATGGGAACCGACAAAAATTTGACCTTGTCTTTATTGGATTATCAAAACCATCAAATCAAATTGACAGGGCAACATGAGGAAGTGTTATTGGTGAAGATCAATGGTGAAATTGAGCGAATTGATACCTTTGATTTAGGTTTCTCGGTTGGCGTCGTAAACGATATTGCTGAGTTTGTGTCCGAAACTGACATTGCATTACAATCGGGCGAAGGTATTGTTTTATATACAGATGGCATCACCGAAGCCCGTAACTTTGAGATGACACTTTATGGGTTGGAACGCTTATGTGAAGTTGTGAGTCGCAACTGGCATTTGTCTGCCAAAGAAATCCAGAGAGTCGTTATTGATGAAGTGCAGCGGTTTATTGGAAAACAAAAGGTATTTGATGATATTACGTTGCTGGTTTTGAAGCAAAAATAACAATCAAGAATGACAATATGTATAGCTCGTAACTCATGTTACGCAGTATACTTCTAACAAACAGTGTTCAATAGTTGCATAATCGATTTAAACCAACTCATCTTGAAATTTTGATGGATTGTCCCAATGATGTAAAAGTGAAGAGTTTACCCGGCGCGTTGGCACAAATTCTGACCAATTTGCTGATGAACAGGATTAAAAGCAACTACAAGGATTATATATCATAAGGGATTTCAACCCAAACTTCTACACACAATAACTACATGGATTGCTTATAAGAAGGGATAAACCCAAACCTTACCACGATATAATCCTTTTTTATAAACAATCCCTGTAGTTCACTTAACAATAACTACAAGGATTGCTTA
>Ga0164315_10001664_pt1 | contig 16761 bp, 10 predicted proteins | sample GuaBasSedimGuay6_FD_113737 | JGI IMG/M metagenome (GOLD analysis project Ga0164315, IMG submission 113737) | Subseafloor sediment microbial communities from Guaymas Basin, Gulf of California, Mexico - Guay6, Core 4569-2, 0-3 cm | ecosystem: Environmental > Aquatic > Marine > Hydrothermal vents...
ATATCATCAGCAGACTGATCTGACGGTTCGAACTTATCGGAGTGTACATGCACCCATAGTATCAGATCCGTTCCCGCCAGTTTTGGAATGGCTTCTTTCCAATCCTCCAGATAGTGTGGTTCCCTGTCAATGTCAATCTTTAAATAATCGGCAAATATCCTTAATCCTTTTCGGTCGAGTTCCTTCTTCAGATCAAAGATCCCCTCCACCTCCCGGTGTTCGATCCCATTGTAGCCCAAATCTGCCAGCAGGTCTGCGATATCAGCATAGGGAGTCCCTCTTGTATTGAAGGCATTGTTAAAAACAAATACCGGATTCTCAATGATCCGCGTTAGCTCCTGGCCCCGGATTTGGGATGTGCTCAAGGATTGAGCTGCCTGGTCGGAACCTTGGGGTCGTTGGCAACTGCTGATAACCAGGATCAGAAATAATAGAGTGGTGAGTTTCATTGAGCTTCTCATATCAATTAGTAGGTATTGGGTTCAACAAGAGGACCATCAAGGAGATTCATATCCTCTGAGGTCAGGCTGATGGAGACTGACTCAAGGTTCTCATTCAACTGTTTTTCATTGCTGCCGGTTACCAGTGGGATCACCTGCGGGGAACTATGCAGCATCCAGGAGAGGACCAACTGGTTGGCTGTGAAGGGAGTTTTGGAAGTCAGAGCCCTCAGGGATGCCATTTTTTGTTCATTGGCCAATGATTGGTATTGCAAGGGTAGTGCAGCCTTCTGTTTTCCATAGATCCCTCCTAATAGAGGTGAGTAGGCCATCAGGCTAATCTCTCTCTCTCGACAAAAGTCGACTTCCCCGGGCGTCAGCACCTGCTGATTGCCAAATTCGGCTCTGATGGAAGGTTCCAGGTAGGTATATCGTTGCTGCAGACAGCAAAACCCCTCCCAATCCTTTGAGGTGGCCTGTGAGTTGGCCTCTTCAAGTCGCCAGGCCAAAAAGTTGCTGGCTCCAACATGCCTGATTTTCCCAGCCTTCTTCAGCTGATAAAATGCTTCCATGCTCTCCTCAATCGGAGTTTCCGAATCATAGGCATGAGCGAAATACAAATCGATGCACTCCACTCCCAGCCTCTGGAGACTAAGCTCACACTCAGAGATGATGATCTCCTTCTTCAGAGACCGGGGTACATCCCCATAGGGAAATCCTACCTTGGTGGCTACCACCAGGTCAGCTGCCCTGCCTTTTCGTTTTAACCACCTGCCGATAAGCATCTCACTCTCACCTCCCTTACAACCCGGGAGCCAGCTGGCATACTTATTGGCCGAGTCCAGAAAATTACCCCCATGCTCCTGGTAGAGATCCATTAAACGGAAAGAGGTCCGCTCATCCAATTTCGATCCGAAATACATGGTTCCCAATCCCAAAACCGAGATTTCAATTCCTGTCTTACCAAGTGTAATTTTTCTCATTGTTTCTGAGTTATATTTCTAATCCCTATTCTATTGGCTATCCAATATAATTAAATTCTGCCGTCTGGATTCAGGCCTGACTGTGAAGACAAAAGTATTTCATTCTTTGCAGAATTCTTAGAAAGGGTTCTTTACTACCCTCTGAACGCCACATGCTTTATAAGTAAAACATTCAAAACATAATCGATTCATTTTACTTATATGTAAAACTTTGGTATTTTTGTGTAAATTATAGGTCACTTTATTGCGCGTTACTGTACCGTCCTGGTAGGTGTCTCCGTCCCTTTCATAACTTTATTTTTCAAGCAGATATTTGGAGACTTCCAGCCCGGCCAGCATAAAGGCGGCGGTTCCATATACATCATTACTGTCTGCTGATACATTTTGCGGGGTATCTCCGATGGCCTGGACATATCCGAGTTTTCCTGAGCGCTGTACCGCTTTTACCATGGCCTCCCATGCTCTGCTTGCAGGTTCCAGGTAGCTTTCCTTATCAAGTAGTCCCTTATTTATTCCCCACCATAAGGCATAGGTATAAAAGCCGGTGGCACTGGTTTCTACTGAAGGATAGGATTCCGGATCCAGCAGGCTGCTGCGCCAGTATCCGTCCGCACCCTGCAACTCCACTATCCTGGAGATAATCTGGACAAAATATTGTTCGTACTTTTCCCGTGAATGATAATCCGCGGGAAGAAAATCCATCACCCTGGCAAATGCTCCAACAACCCAGCCGTTCCCTCTACCCCAGAACACTTTCTCACCATTGGCCTCTCTTTCTGTTATAAACCTGGTATCCCGGAATACAAGCCGCTCTTCCTTATCATATAAGGTTTCCATGGTAAACCAGAATTCCCGGTTCATAAACTCACGATATGCATCATTTCCAGTGATATTGGCAAATAGAGCATAGGTCGGGGCTGCCATATAGAGGGCATCACACCAGCACCATCTCTCCTGGTTCTGAGCGATCTCAAATTTTATATTGTCAGTTTTGGGATAATATTTCATCTGGTAATCAAGCCTTTCGATGGTAGGAATCAGCTCTTTCCATCCCCCTGCCAGAGCACTGATGGTTTCCCCATCCCATTGCTCTATTTCAGATATTGTATAGCGGGGTTGTTCCTCTTTCTGCCAGATTTTAGCATACATCACTGCCACCGAAATATCATTGGCTGGATTAAGGCTCCTGTGGCCCACCTCCCACTGCTGCTCTTCGGCAATCTTTTCATACCATTCCACCAGCATCCTGCTGTTATCGTATTCTGCCCAATCTGCAAGGGCACTTAAGAATACCCCATCGGCCCATCCGGTGTACTTTGGATTATATGCCGGATTCCTGCCCCTGTCCGGCATATGAGTAGCCTGCCACTCCGCGGCATCATTAACCACCTTTTTGACGGATGCTAAATCCAATTCAGTTGAATATTTTTTAGCGATAGATTTTGCCTTGGAACCTTCCATCAGGAAGAGTATGGCATCCGACCCCCAGTGCCAGGCACCAAAAGGCATGATAAAATCCGCATAGTTGTTCCCATCCAGATCGACCTGCCTCCGTACACCTTCGTGCCCGCCTGGCATGGCGTGGCTCCAGCTGCCGCCGTACCCTTCTCTCCAGGTACGATTGGAAGGACCGGGTAAAAAGCTGATTGCATAAAGGCGTTCGCCCCTGCCATTCCATACAGAAAACATCCCGTCCACATTAGCTCCCAACGCAAAGCAGGCAATATCTTCCACACCATCTCCGTCCCAGTCGCCTTTACTGAGCAGGGAAGATGGCACATTACGGTTCCAGAGGAGCTCTCCGTCACCACCCCAGACAAAGAGATTTCCCATTTTTCCGCACAGGGCAATTTCCAATCCTGGTCTCTCTGGATCAAAATCTCCCACGGCCAAGTTTTGGGCATGGCTTAAGCCATCCCCCCGATAATCGATTTTATTTTCGATTGTTCCTGTCATGGGATCGACAATATAGACGGGACCTTTCTCTGCGGCGCAACCTTCATGATCGTAGATCAATTCGACCTTCCCGTCGGCATCCACATCGGCACATACCAGGTAATCGCTGTGATGTGCCTGGGTTTGATCTTCCCACAGTACCGTTCCATCACCTTTCAGCGCCATGGTCAGCTTCTGCCAGTTGGCAAATATCTCATCCAGACCGTCGCCATCGGCATCATAACGATAGGCCTCATGGGAATAGGCATCGTCTCCTTTCAGTCCTGTTTCATGCCTCCATTCCAGTTTTCCTTTTTCATTGTAACAGCGAAGGGTCCCCTCGCTGCGCACCAAAACCGCCTGCTTCTTTTTATCCAGGAAATGCCCGACGATGATATCGCCCCTGGCCTCTTTGACCGACCACTCTGTTTTGCCTGTTTGGGCATTTATACACCAGGTACCGCCTTTGGTGGCGTGCAGTACAGAATACACCCCGTCGCCATCCAGGTCGAATACCGGCAGACGGCTCTCATCACCGTGAAGTGCCGCCATGGGCTCGCTCTCCCAGACCACACTTCCGTCATCGTAGTTTAGCCGCTCAATTCTTGCACCCTCATGCTCGGACCGACAGCGAAAGACATCCAGTATTCCATCGCCGTCCACATCTTTAACTTCTGAAATAATGGGATGCCAGGCCATGCCTTCTTCGCCTTCAAATCCTTTCATGATCCAGGCCTTTTTAACCCCGGGCACGTTGGGCATGTCCTTGATTTTAAGCATATTTACACGGACAATATCCCCCCATTGGTCTCTCCCGACTTCAAACTCACCCTCAGGCAATAGGTGCATGTTGACCGTGGAGTTCGTATTGCTTTTTACTCCGTACTCTCCGAATGGGTCGTATTCCTGCGCATCCAGGGATTGTAGGCCGAGTATCAACAGGGAAACAATAGCTAATATGAAGTTACTTTTTCTCAATATTTTCTGTACTATCATAATTCCTTGATTACTTGTAACTGCCATATTCCTGCAGGGTATCCCACATGGCCCAGAAATTTTCAGGGCTTACATCGTCCTGTATGTTATGCACCGGGGCAAATACAAAACCTCCGCCAGGGGCCAGAATATCCAGAATACGCTTGACCTCGTCTGAGACCGCCTCCGGTGTTCCATTATTCAGCGTGGATTGGGTATCCACTCCCCCGCCCCAGAAAGTCAGGTCCCTGCCAAACTCCTTCTTCAGACTAACAAGGTCCATGTTTGCTGCGGTGAACTGCACCGGATTCAGAATATCCAGTCCGGCATCAATCAGGTCGGGCAGCAGCTCCCATATGGATCCACAGGAGTGCAAAAAGGTCTTCACATGAGGCAAACGACGCTTCACATGGGAAAAGAGGATCTTTAATTTTGGGATAACCAGTTCCCGCAAGGCCTGGGGATCGATAATGGTGGAGGTCTGGGTACCCAGATCGTCGCACTCCGATATCACCTGGATTTTCTTTTCATGGCCTTTTTCAATGGCCCAGTTTATCACTTCATCCCAGTATTTTAGTTTATCCTCCAGGATGGTCTGAATGAGCCGATCCACCCCCTGGTAATCCATTACCGTATCCATGTACCAGTTCTCATAGCCCCTGATGCGGACCGAATTCTCGGTAAAACCTGCCGTATTGCGGTCTGCCAGACCACAAAAGTCACCCACCTTTTGAATTTGAATATCCAGATCTTTTCTTAAGATCCGGGTATAGTCCTGCCAGTCGGGACGCGGAAGATGGGGTAATCCTTCAGACATGCTTGCATACCCCTCAAGGGGATAACTTTTCTGGTTAAAGTAAAGATCATGCCCCCCCACCAGTTCCCAGTCGCAACCGTAGTAATCGGTTACCATGGTGCTTTTCCCATCCACCCGTTTCCTGGAATGATACTCCGGTATACGCATGGACCCGATGCGGCGGGTATCTGATCTCAGTGCCACCAGGTTTTCTTCTACCGGGGTGATTATCTGAGAGATGGGATCCACCTCCTCGTACTCATACTCTGTGCTCAATCCACGAGCCTGCATCGCACCTACATAAGCATTTTTAGTAATCGCGGTAACAGTGGTACCTGCCAGGTCATAAGGGATCCGGTCAGCTTCTTCGAAATTCAAAGCTTTTGTTACTCTCTCTTTTCCAGTCATTTCTATAATTTCAATGGTTCAATTTTTGGTATAATCAGGTGGATAAGCAATAAAGCTATCAGGTATCCACACCCGGCCACCAGGAAGGGAATAGCATATCCATCCACACCTACATTCTGCAGAATTTTCCCCACTCCAAAGGCTGTAATGGCACCACCAACAGCTCCACAGAAGCCTCCGAATCCAGCTACGGAGGCGGTTGCCTTTTTAGGGAAAATATCTGACATCAGGCTAAATACATTGGCCGACCATCCACAATGTCCTCCTGCAGCCAGAGAGATTAAGGCTATGGCCAGCCACAAGGAATCGGTATGGGGTACAAATACAACCGGGATGGCGCAAATACCACAGGCCAGCATGCCCAGCTTCCTCCCCCTGTTAATGCTCGATCCTCTCTTTAACAACCTGGAGGAAAATCCTCCCAGTAAAATGCCCATTCCCCATGAAACGAGGTAGATAGTAAAAAAGGGAAGACCGATCTCCTTCAGGTTTACCCCGAATTTCTCATTGAGAAATTTGGCCCCCCAGAACAGGTAGAACCACCAGATGGGATCGGCCATAAACTTGGCCACAGCGATGGCCCATGCGCCCTTGTGGGGAAGGATGGCTTTCCAAGGTAGTCGTTCAGAGGACTCTGTGCTTTCCGAGTCGCTGTTAATATGGGAAAGTTCCTCCTTTGAAACCCGTTTGTGTTGTCCGGGCCGGTTATAGTTAAAAAACCACAGCACCATCCAGATGAGACTGATGGGAATGGTCCACAGAAAAGCTACTCGCCAGGTGCCGGCCATTAGTACCAGACCGGGAATAATCAGGGGTGCCAGGATGGTTCCCATGTTGGCACCACCATTAAAAATACCCACTGCCAGCGCCCTTTCCTTTTTTGGGAACCACTCGGCAACCGCTTTAATGGCCGATGGAAAATTGCCCGATTGGCCAACAGCCAGGCTGAATCGGGCTATGGCAAATCCGATCCACCTTCCTGCAAGCGCATGTGCTGCAGTTGCCACGCTCCATATTCCAATGGAGAGCAGGTAACCCTTCTTGGTACCTATACGGTCTATGATAGATCCCATCAAAAGGAAACAGATGGCATATGCGATCATAAAGGCCGTATTGATATAGCCATACTGCTCTTCGCTCCAGCCAATGGATTTCTGAAGATCGGGAGCCAGTATTCCCAGTGCAGCACGATCGATATACAAGATGGTGGTGGCAAGGAACAGTAGTACAAGGATAAACCACCGGAATTGAATTGATCTCTTAGTAGGATTCATGTTATAAAGATTTACGTAGTATTATTTTTGTCTCGATGACCTCTTGGATGGGCCTGCGGTTCAATGCAAAGTCAGCAGCTTTTCTTCCCATAAGCTGAAAATCTGTACTGAGTACGGTAATGCCTTGGCGGATGATCTCTTTGGTTGGCGTATCGTTGTAAGATAAAATACCGATATCCCTGCCCAGGATAAAACCTGAGTGTTCAGCACTCTTAATGAGCTTGATCAGGTGACTGTCCTCAATCACAAAATAGGCTGTGTTTTTTCTAATGGAATTCAAGAGGGGTTTCTCTTCAATGGAATGGCTGATCCTGTTCTCGTCACAGAACCTGTTGAAGGCCTTTTTAATATCCGCGGAGTGAAAGCTTCCTTCTGGATAAATCAGGATAAATTCGTCATAAGATTTGATCCTCTCGCTGATCCCGTTTAAAGCAGTCACCACCTCCTCATAGAAATCCTGACTGAGAAATGAGATTTCCTTTTTGCTGCATACAGGTCGCATAATCTGCAGCAATTTATCACCGGGAATCTTGTCCAGTAATCCCAATACCTTCCGGTCCTGGATCGGTGTGATGATATAGAGCCCGTATTTGCCCATATGCTCCTTAAGCACAGTTCTGAGCACATCTGGATTGCCATGGTGAAAAAAAAGATCGACAGATACATTTTTGTCCTTGATCTTATCCAAAAAGGTGTTGTACAGGATCTCGTGATACTGATTAAAGGCCGTAAGAAATAATAAAACTTTCAGCTGTTGTTTGATATTTTCACTCTTCACAAAGTACCCTATCCTGTTACGGGATTCAATGATACCCCGGTCCTTTAGTTCGTTAAGAGCCTTTAGAACCGTCATCCTGGATATAGACAGCTCCTGCATAAAAGAGCTGACTGGAGGTAGCGTCTGCCCACTTCTGATTTCCTTTGAAGATATAGCTCTGATCACGCCACTCACCAACTGTTCGTGCTTGGTATGCCCGGGTTCGACTATCTTAAAGTTCTTGAAAAAAACACTCATTGCTCTGGTCTAGTCTGGTCTACTATGCAAGTATACAAAATTTCATTGATCCTCTACCGTATGAAAACCGAAACTTATATAATTAGCTGTATTTCATCTTTATTTCCGAGAAGCTGAAAGAGGAAAACCTGTAAGCTTTATATAATAAGATCATTCATCCTTCAACCCTACAACTGGATTCTGGGTGGCTTGTCAGCTTACTGAAACTAAATGTATCACCAAATATTTTATGTCAAACCATATATTTTCGCGCTAATTTACACGGTCTACCAGAAATATTCACGATATTTGATCTATGTGGATAAAGAGATATTTGAGACAGAGTATTCAGGATGAATTGATAAAGGGACAGAAACTTGTTGTTTTGTACGGTGCCAGACAAACAGGAAAAACCTCTTTATTGACCAGCATCACAAATGAGTTGCCCTATAAAACAATTCGAGTCAATGCTGATCAGGCTCGGTACCAGGAGGTATTTAGTGGCCAGGATCTTAAAAAAATGCAGGATCTGGTCGACGGATATGAACTACTCTTTATCGATGAAGGTCAGAAAATTCCAGATTTGGGAATTCATTTAAAGATACTTCATGATGAGTTGCCCTCATTACGCATAATTGTTACTGGTTCATCATCCTTTGACCTGGCGACAAAACTTGGGGAGCCAATGACAGGTCGCAAAAGGGTCTACACTCTTTTCCCCTTGAGTCAGGAAGAGATGGGCTCCTTGTACAATCCTTTTGAACTAAAGAATCTCCTTGATGATTTTTTGATTTTTGGCTCATATCCAGAGGTTTTAACACAAACGAATCGTGATGAAAGGTTTGAAGCCCTGAGAGAGATCAGCGAATCATATCTGATGAAAGATATCATTGAAATTAGTCAGATCAGGCATATTCAAAAAGCCTATCAATTGTTGAAGTTACTGGCATTTCAAATTGGATCTGAGGTTTCAATACACGAACTGAGTCAATCCCTGAAATTAAACCATGAAACAGTAGAATCTTACATTGGTTTATTTGAAAAGGCATTTGTTCTTTTCCGATTAGGTGGATTTAGTCGTAATCTGAGAAATGAAATTAAGAAATCCAGTAAAATCTACTTTTGGGATACTGGTATTCGGAATTATTTGATTGGCAATGTGAATCGCCCTGATCAAAGAAATGATAAAGGAGCCCTATTCGAAAATTTCCTCATTGCTGAACGTCTAAAATGGTTACACAATCACAGATCGTTGTCGAATTCATATTTCTGGCGACTTTACACTGGAGCTGAAATAGACTATGTAGAAGAAAATCAAGGAGTATTAACCGGGTATGAGATCAAATGGGGAAAAGGGAAAATTCGTGCCCCAAAATCCTGGACCGAGACCTACAAGGCAGATGTGGAATTGCTAAACCGTGAAAATTACCTGGATTTTATCATATAAATCAAGCCAAAGGGCTAAAGAAAGGCTTGTTCCCCTTCTTTCCGACTAAGCTCCATATATTCTCTATTGCACAAGAGATTCCCGTACGATTTTCTGTTGAATTCTGAACAATATTCCAAGGTAGAACCTGGACTTAAGACCTATATTTGAACTAACCTGAAAACTAAATCTTTGATGAAGTATTTCCTTACAGCCATCATAGCCATTATGGCATTACATGCAAGAAGTATTGATAAACCCCTCGATTTCTGGGATGAGGAGATACGTCTATTCGGAGTAGCAGCTGCAGGCAAGCATGTGGATTCCGATTTATCCGAAAGAATTGCGATTTCATATGTATCACCATCCTTTGCCATGGACCATTCCACAAAAAAGGAGGGCGATTTCAGTGTACTCTATGTTCCCGGCAAATCAGGCCACCCTCCGATTTTTGGATTTGTATCTAACCTGTGGCTTGATGTTGGGTGGAACCTAAGTCCTTCCCACCAACTGAATTTCTGGCTGAAAGTGGATGATGACCAGGCCCCTTCGAAATGGAAGATGCGTCTAATTGACTCCAACGGAGCTGAGGCTGTAGGAACCATTACAAAAACGAATACTTCAGGTGAATGGGAAGCATTTTCCATCAGACTGAAATCACTTAAGGCTCCAAAAGAGTTTAACTGGTCATCGGTCAAGATGTGCGAATTTGATGCAGTATTTGGCAAGGAGGCAACAATATGGCTGGATGGAATCAGATTTGAGGGCCAAAATAGAGTGATAGGTGTTACCGATAAGTCACTTGTCCAGCGCATGGAAGAGGCTGAGGCCAGTCGGAATACGCGAATCGGAATCGCATTTAAACAGTCCACCAAAACAGATAAAGATTTCCCTGCTCTAAGTGCATTTGCCAAAATGTTCTTAAACGAAGATCTTGAGACAGCCAATCAGTTATTGGTGGATGAACTCAAGAAAAGCTCGGATGCCAATGCCTGGAGCCTGTTCCACACGCCCATCTATTGCCGTTTCTATTATTTCTTCTCAAATCGCAATGGGAAATACCCCGGTCGCATGACTCCCGAAACAGAAAAACTTCTGCTTGAAACCCTCTGGGACCGCACCGCAGCCAAGAATGATATTGCCTGGGCCAGGCAAAGTACCTGGTACCTGGATGGAAGCGAAAACCATGATCTTAATGCAAAAGCCTGTAACCTGGTTACCTCACGCATATTTATGGACGAGCCGAACTACAAAGACCGCATTTATCCCGATTATGGGTTTGGTGGCAGCTACCACTATGGGCATGCGGGGTACTACGGACCCGGAATTGATCCGGAAAGCCGTCATGGTGGAGGTCGTGCAAACCTGGCTGATGGTAAGGAATATAAGGCCAGGGATCACTACGAAGCATGGCTTGTATTCCTTAAAACATACTTCCGCGAACGCGCTGAACGGGGTTTCTTCCTTGAATATGCTTCCAATACCTATACCAAGCACTCGCTGAATATGGTGGATTTAGCCTACCAGTATTGTGGGGATGAAGAACTGCATCATATAGTTGGCAACTTCCTTACTCTCTTTTGGGCTGAATGGGCACAGGTATCCATCTCCGGCGAACGTGGCGGGCCAAAAACCAGGCACCACCATACCGTCTTTGGTAAAGGCGACTCCACCTACCGGCTCATCAGCTACCACATGGGCGGACCGGCCACTGCCGGGGTTTGGTGGTACTGGAACATCATAAATGATTATAATCTACCTCCCGTTGTCTGGAAAATGGCAATGGATCGTGAAGGGATGGGATGCTATACCTATAAGGCCAGGGGCATTGGTGAAGAAGAAAACGTTTTGCCGCGACCACCTGGTACGGAACGCTCCCTGGTGGTTGACACAGATGCCCGCTTTCTTAAGAATACCTATGTTACTCCAGACTATACCCTTGGCACGCAAATGGATCATCCCTCTGCGGTTCACTCCCACCTGAGCAACGTTGGCCGGTGGCACGGTATGACCTTTGCTCAGTCGGCAAAAGCCCGCATCGTTCCTGTCTGCCTTCCGGGAAAAGCAAATAAAAAGGGGCAGACAAATCCCTACGAACTGGAAGCCATGTATCAGACCGTGCAGCATGAACAGACTTTGATTGTTCAGCAGTCCAGGCGCTGGTACGCGGTTCACCCCGAATGGTATCTGATCAATGCCGATTACAATCAACCCATAGGTATCTGGTTTGGGTTGGAATGGGATCAGCGCATTGAAACCCTGGGCTGGATCTTTGTTCAGCGAGGTAATGCCTACGCTGCAGTCCGTCCGGTCATGTGGGACGAACAATATGAGAAAGAAAAGAAAATCAAGACATCAGGTACCCAGGCGATTTTCAATGCACCGGATGATGCCCCCACTGTCAAACTTCGTGAAGATTGTTACCGGTGGAATTCCGATAGCACCATCATACTTCTGGAAGACAATCACCTGCCTGTCATCATCCAGGCCGGACGTGTTGCCGACTATCCTACACTGGATGATTTTATGCACGATGTACTTGATAATCCGGTGGCTCTGTACAAAACCGTTGTGCCGGGAAATCACATTCTGGTCTATTCCGAAAGCGGAGCAGATGCTAAAGAGATTGTCTTTAATGCCAGTGTCCCGGAGATTCCAACCATCGGAAACGAAGCGGTGAACTACAGCCATCCGATGACCTTCGATAGCCCTTATATTAAATCTGAATATAAGAGCGGAAAAATACATATCGAATATGACAATGAAATACTCGACCTGGATTTTAATTAGCATTCCCAATGAAAATTTTCAACTATCTCGTATGATTTGCAAGCCGAACCTGAGAAAAAATGAGAAAAACATGAAAACGATATTTATACTGGCAGCCCTGATATTGCTTGTGTCAAACCTTCAGGCACAGAAGAACAGGCAGAAAGAACTGGCCGAATTTGAAAGTTTTGTGATTAAAGCCAAAGAACTAGGCGCTACGCATGTGAACATTACATTTAATGTTCCGCCTGCACTCTGGCAGTACGATGTTCCCAATGATCCATATCCAGAGTGGTACGTGATCCAGCCCAGCCTGATGAAGATTTTTCCAAATTCCGAGATACAGCCCTACGTGGATATGGAGTATGCGGAAAGGGTCGCTTCCCTATTTGAAGCGAGATGTGCTGTTTTGCGAAAGCACGGTCTAAAAGGGGCCTATTCAGCCAATGAGCCATATGTCTTGCCGGAGAAGTTCTTTACGGATCATCCTGAACTCAGGGGAGCACGTGTCGATCATCCCAACCGTTCAAGGACTGCAAGGTTTGCTCCTTGCGTGGATGAGCCAGCAGTACTAGCCATGTACCACGAAAGCATGAAGATATTACTTAAGCGCTGTCCGGAGATTGAGAAATTTGATTTCCTGACCTCCGATTCGGGATCCGGTTTTTGCTGGTCGCCTGCCCTTTATTCCGATCAGAATGGGAATGCCAACTGCCAGCATCGCCCCATGTCCGACAGGGTGGTTGGATTTATGGAGAATTTGAAATCTGCGGCTGAAGAAATGGATAAACAGATCCAGGTCAATATCAGCCCCATTGAACCCAGGCAGTGGATGATTAATACATTTGATCACCCTGAATTGATCACCTCCAGACTTTCGGACGGCCTGACCATCGGGGGTGCTCCAAATGCTTACGGTCCGGAAGCTGCAGGATGGGGTGTGGAAAGTTTCAGACCCATTCTGGGATTGTATAACCCGGTTTTCAGGGCCAGGAGCATGGTTGGTGTGTTTGATGAAAAGAAGCCTGCCGGAAGCATGGTTGTTTCCTTTGACAATCCCGCAAGCGCAGAGTTCTATATGGATCTGTACGGATTCTTTAAAGAAGCAAAACCCGGGAATACGGCTGAAATGATGCAGCTTATGCGTGATTTTGCAGCGACCCTGGCCGGAGAGGAAGGAGCCGATGATCTCCTGGAGGTATGGCTTGCCCTGGAGGGTATATCAAATGACCTGCAGGTACTGCACTTTGGTCCTATTCTGAATTTCGGGCCGGTAATCGCCAGATGGATCAATCGCCCCCTGGTACCCTTTCCTGAAGATTTACTTCCAGAGGAAAAGGAATACTATCGTCCCTATTTGTTCCAGGCCAAAGGAGAAGAACAGGCCAATAATCTTATCGATATCCAGGCCATGCGGCCCTTCGAAGGTTATGGTGCAAGGCTCCTGGTACAACGGGTCTATGAAATGGTTGACGCAAAACTTAAGAAAGCAGAAAGTCATGTAGACAAATTAATAGAGATGCAGACAGATGCCCATGCTGCCAAAGAATGGGAAGACCTCAGAACCCGGCTGGCTGTCCTTCGCAGTTTCATCAGGACAATTAACAACGTGGTGGCCTACCAGGCACTGCTGGATCTTGTACACAGCAGGAGTTATAAACCGGAAGTTAATCCAGTACTGGGCACCAGGTCCATGTGGGACCGCACTGAGATTATGCGCATTGCCCGGAATGAGATAGACAACGCGGTTCTTTTGAAAAAGATCCTTGAATCCTCGGATGTGCCTTTAATAACAACTGCTGAAACACCCGAAGAAGAAACCATCAGGATGCTGGGGCCTGATATCACCTTACAGCTGAAACTGAAAGTGGATATTATGAATGCCCACTGGGAGGACTATAAAGAGTTGTATACTTCGCCTAATTTCTAGAGACCTGGTATGAAGAGGATATATATTATTGTGTGCCTGTTGCTGCTTGCCCCGGTCCTGTCGTGGGCTCAAGGGCACACAAATATCCTTCTTATCATTGTTGACGACCTGCGTCCGGAGCTTGGCTGTTACGGACACGAACCGATCATTACACCTCATATTGATCAGTTGGCCTCAGGGGGCATGGTCTTTGACCGCGCCTATTGCAATGTGCCGGTCTGCATGCCTTCCAGGGTGAGCATGCTCACCAGCCTGCGCGTCGACCGTACCATGGGGCGTACCACTGCCGTAAGGCGTGAGTTTGTCACACTTCCGGAATTTCTGAAGGATCATGGTTATACTACCATATCCAATGGAAAGGTATTTCATCATTTGGATGATCGCGCGGAAGACTGGTCGGAAGCTCCATGGCGCTCTGTACCCATTTACCACGGTGAAGTGCCATGGGCAACTTACAACACCTACGGACTCTGGCAAAATGAGGAGTCGGGGAAATTAATCAATTCGGAAACGGGATTCGGCCCCTTTTTTGACTCAGCAGATGTTCCCGATGATGCTTGCGACAATCGATCACCTGAGTCACCGGATAGACGTTTTTATGGAATCATCTTCTTTCAGGAGGCGTGAGAAAAATAATTAATGATAAAGCAAGCCCTATGAAAGGAATAAACTCCATCCTATTAACAATCCTTGGTCTGGCATCTGTATTTTCTCTGTCTGCTCAGTTTGAAAATCCACTGGAAAATCTGGATTTTGCCTTTTCTGAAAAATCCGTAGAGAAGTCCATCCAAAAGGCAGCCGATAGCAGGCAAATCCGCATAGAACAAGCCTTTCCAAATGCCACGGGTGAGGGATTAAGAGAAGGAATGGTCCCCTATTTTGCCAATTTATGGCTGGGTAAGGATCTTAAGAAGACAAATGAAATTCTGCTTGATATTCTTACTACCGAGGATACCGGGATCCAGGAGAAGTACAGACTGAATGATCCCTGGTGCCTGGCTACCAATCAGCTGCTTTATCACATGTATTATTCCTTTGGTAGTAAAGGGAAGGTTTCCCCCGGCCGGGTATATCCCAACACAGAGAAAGCGATGCTGGAATTCCTCTGGGAACATCTGGAGTACAAAAATGACATACATCTCGCCCGAAAAAGTACCTGGTGGATGATCGGCAGTGAAAATCACGATTTGGTGTCTAAAGTCAGCAGCCTGATCTCTTCACAAATCTTTATGAACGAGCCGGAATTCAAAGATCGCATCTATCCGGATTTGGGCGCCGGCGGTGGCCATGCCTACTGGTTCCACCACATGTACGGTAATGAAGAAATCGTGGGGCCCGAGGGACGTGCAAATTATAGGGATGGAAAAACTTACACAGCAGCCGATCATTATCGGGAATGGCTCAACTACTTCGATGTCTATTTTTCTGAAAGAGTAAAAAAAGGATTTTTCCTTGAAAATGCCTCACCTGGATATATGGCAGTGAGCGTTTCCTATTTGACGGATATATTTGATCTCTGCCATAATCCTGCTCTTTCTCAGAAGGCGGAAAATTTTCTGGATGTGGTCTGGGCAGACTGGGCGCAGGATCAGCTTAACGGTGTACGGGGAGGTGCAAAGACAAGGGTCAGTGATGGCAGCCGATGGGCCGATGCCATGTATCAATTTGCCCGGTTTTACTTTGGCGGAAAGGGAAATGCGCAGACTCATTTTTTCGCACAATTGCTGAGCAGTTATAAATTAAAACCTATCATCTGGCACATGGCCCTGGACCGACAGGGGCTGGGCGAATTTGCCTACATATCACGTAAACCAGGTGAAGAGGAGAACATCTGGCCCAGGCCTCTGGGAGCAGAACGTACCCTATTATGCGATACCGAGTCTCGTTTTGTAAAATACAGCTGGGTTACACCCGATTATATTCTTGGTTGCCAGATGGATCACCCCGGTGCCGTCCACAGCCATCTGAGCATTCAGAAACGTTGGCAGGGAATCACCTTCAAGGGAGAAAACGGACCCAGAGTATATCCTGCTGGTGCAGTCAAAGAGTCAAAGGGAACCATTAAAGATGAAGTCCCCTTTTACAGGTGTGTGCAGAATGAAAATGTGATGTTGGTTCAACAGAGCCGTGGTTTTTCACTTATTGATCCAGACTGGTTTCCAACAAAAAACAGGGCAAACCAGGAGTGCGCTGTTCATTTTGGAGACAATCTGGACAGGATCGTTGAAAAAGAGGGTTGGATCTTTGTGGAACATGGAGATGCCTTTTTTGCTGTGAAAGTAGTGATTGGTGAATATGCCCAGGGCTGGACAATCCTTAAGGATCAGGCAAGTCCGGGGCAGACCAGTGAATTGGTAAACGACAGTTATGAATGGAGTGCAGATAAGAAATGGATCCGCCTCAAAGACAATTATGCAGGAATGATATTTGAAGCGTCGCGGCGCGTTCACCATCATACGCTTGAAGATTTCATCACGGATATATTGGACAATTCCCTCGCTCTTGATAAAACCGTGGTTCCCGGATTTCATGTATTGCGATATAAAGGGTGTGGAGAAAATGCAAAAGAGATCTATCTAAACCTTGCAAACAATGAGATGTCCATGGTTGGCGGGAAAAGAGTCGACTATTCACCCCAGACCGTATTTGACAGCCCCTTCCTCAAATCCAAATACAATAGTGGAATCGTTAATATAAAAAAAGGAGATCAGGAAATGGTTCTGGATTTTAATTAAATCAACAGGTGCAGAATTTTAAATTGAAACTGAATATTTTATGAAAAAAATTATCTGTGTATTGGTTTCTTTATTGACTTTTGGGCCATTCCTTTG
>Ga0164315_10001665_pt1 | contig 16758 bp, 14 predicted proteins | sample GuaBasSedimGuay6_FD_113737 | JGI IMG/M metagenome (GOLD analysis project Ga0164315, IMG submission 113737) | Subseafloor sediment microbial communities from Guaymas Basin, Gulf of California, Mexico - Guay6, Core 4569-2, 0-3 cm | ecosystem: Environmental > Aquatic > Marine > Hydrothermal vents...
CATGCCGCTGTTGCGAGGCATTGGTTGATTGTACCGTATGTGCAGTGCTCACACTTTCATCTGCACTCAACTGCTTCTGCTGAATATCATACCGTTGCTTAACATTGTTTGGCTCAACACTGCTTTGATCAACTACGGCTGTATCAACCGGCACAGTAACAGAATCTATAACAGGCTCTATAACAGAAACGGTTTGCCAGCTAACTGGAGAAGTCAGTATATTTTCAACTGGTTTCTTCTGTGCCGCATGCGCCAGGGTTTCAGATGAACTACCCGGTTTCGTTTCCGGTTTTATTTCCGGTCTACGCGGCACGTCGGCTTCCTGCTGATCTGAAACCAGAGCCGAACTGATCAACTCAATTTCCACACCACGGCCAACACCCCCATCCGGGGCCGTCACCTGATCAAAAGCCAGCAATAACCCCGCAAATGCCACACCGTGCAGCATAAATGACAGCGAGGTAGTTGCAATAATAGGTTTTGCTGTGGTGTCCATCTGTCTAGGTTATCTGAAATTCCATGCTGCTGTCAGCAAAAAGTTGATTTCCGGTGACGGATAGAAAGCTTCGGCAGGTGCAAAACCGGCGTTTTGGTCAAAACCTAATTGACCAACATCAGAATATTCTTTATTGAGTACATTGTTAACACGACCGCTAAAAGTGAAATCACTAACGTTGTATTCCGCTTTAACGTTGAGTAAACCATAACCTGGCAGCTTACTTAGCGTATTGTCAAAATCCCCCCCTAAAACTCGATCACTAATGGCAACAACTTCAGCAAATACCTGCCAGCTTTTAGATATTGCATAATCACTACTTAGCAGCGCTGAATGTTCGGCCACTAACGGAATATTTTTCCCTGCCGCAAAACCACTGGTCACTTCTGCATCAGTATAGGTATAACTGGCTCCGAACCCTATACGCTTGCTGCTTTGCCAGCGACCGCTGGCAATAAACCCGGTGCGGCGTGTTTCATCCAGGTTAACATTGATAAATTTACTCGGGTCATATGTAATCTCATTGTCCAGGTCAAGCTGATAAACCAGAAATTTTGCATTGCTGTTACCGCTCACCCATTCAACGCCTGTTTCCAGTGACAGCCCTTCCTGAGTTTTCAGAATAACTGTACTCGGAGGTGCCGGGAATGGCTGAGCATTAGTGTACTCATCAACTTTGACAAAGCGATAATTCTGATCAAGCCTGACCAGTACGCGCCAGTTTTGGTCTGCCTGGTATGACATGCCAAAAGTACCGACCGTTATATCATCATTTATATTTTCGTTATTAAAAGTAAAACCATCGGTCAGCTCATTTTTAACTTCGGCGTAACGGGCTCCTATTGTGATATCAAGTGATTGCGCTGCTGGAATCACCGCCTGCACGTATAATGATTGCTGAGATTGATCATTAAATTGATCACCAAATGAGGTGCTTAATTCATATTCGCTTTCTACGGCATCCGCACCGATGGTCAACATGGTGTTATTCAAAGCCGGAATGAAGCCGATAAACCGGGGGGTGAATTCCTGAATCTTACGGTTTTGTGTGAAATTATCTGTAGAAGGCGGAGCCCCGGCAAAACTGATTCTAAAATCACCGTCTGTCTTACGGCTGGTAACTTCACCTTCAAATGACCAGTTACTGCTGAGCTCCTGCACCAGACCTACCCGTCCAACCGTGGTTTCTGAATTTGAATAATCAGTGGCAAAACTCGGGTTAACCTGTGTACGGTCATCCGCAACCTCACTGGCAAACAATGCACCCGGTGTGTTCAGGTCATTATCGATATACTGTAATTCCGCAAAAACAGAACCACTGCTGTAGTCATAAGCTAATTTACCAAAACCATTCAGGTAGGATAATTCATTGTGATCACGGTAATTATCAGATTCTCGTACATCCAGAGAAACTCGGTAATTGATGCCGTTATCCAGCGCCTGTGACGTCATGGCGTGTACGCTAACGGTGTTATAACTGCCCGCAGATAACTTTAATGAATGCCTTAACGCACCGGGCTTGCGGGTAATAATATTTATCACACCGCCAACGGCCTGGTCACCGAATAAAACACCCGCACTGCCTTGTACAAGTTCAATGCGTTCAACATCATCGAGTGCAATACTGTTCAAATCAGGTGAACCGATATCTGGATTATTTAACCGTCTGCCATCTATCAATATCAGCGTATTGGAACCAGCAGAATCGCCGAAGCCGCGCATATCAACCGTTGCACGGCTGCCATCACCATAAAGATCATTAATCTGCACACCGCCCTGGCCACGCAATACTTCAACAATGTGCCTGGAACCACTATCATCGATCTGTTTACGCGTAATAACCGTAATACTGGCCGGTGTCGTTAACGTGCTTTGTTCTGTGCGGGCAGCACTAACAACGACGGCGGGTATTTCTGATGCTGTCGTCTTCGCTTCTGCATGGGCGGGCAAAGAAATACCCGTTGTTATGGCGAATACACCAAGAGATAAAAATTTGTACATAAGATCCTCCAAAATTAATGGAGGCAACAGGGAAAGAGCAAACCGGAGAAACAGCAGGACGCCCTATACCGTGCCGCCCGCCGCGACTAATGTATGAATACACCAGGCCGGTCTCCGGGCTTATGGTGAGTATCCGTAGGAATACATGATTCATCCCCTTCCCACGAACCAAAGTTGTTAAAACAATGGCATTCGCAGTGGTTGAACAAATCTCACCAATCACCGTTGCGGGGGCAGCGTTGGATTAACCAGTTAACTGGCTCACCAACTTCCCGATTATCTTCCTCATAAGAATTAATCTTGATTGGAAGCACCTGATGTTGAAAATTCAAAATTCAGGCACATATTACACCTCAATTAACGATAAGATACCCCTCCCATTTGGGAGTGAACTTTCATGGCCTGAATGCGTCATTAAAGGTGAAGGCAACTCTGACTAATTATCATAATAAAATACTAGAAGCAAATATGTCTAATCTGAAAGCAATACTTAGCCTCAAACAACATGTACAAAATCACATCATCGGCCAGGAAAAACTGGTCGACCGCCTGCTTATCGCATTACTGGCCGATGGCCATTTACTGGTAGAGGGCGCTCCCGGACTGGCCAAAACCAAGGCGATAAAAGTTTTAAGTGACGGTATTGAAAGTGATTTTCACCGAATTCAATTCACCCCTGACCTGCTGCCCGCAGATCTGACCGGAACTGAAGTTTACCGCCCACAGGACGGTTCCTTTATTTTTCAGCAAGGCCCGTTATTTCACAACCTGGTACTGGCTGATGAGATCAACCGGGCACCGGCAAAAGTACAGTCTGCGCTACTTGAAGCCATGGCAGAGCGCCAGATTACAGTCGGAAAAGTCACCTACCCCTTACCTGAACTGTTTATGGTGATGGCAACACAGAACCCGATTGAGCAGGAAGGCACCTACCCCCTGCCCGAAGCTCAGCTAGATCGCTTTTTAATGCATGTCAGCATTGATTACCCCGAAGCGTCGGCTGAAAAACAGATTCTGCAACTGGCTCGCCAGGAAGCAAAACTGGAAGCCGGTGAATCCACTATTGCCAATGAAAAAATCAGCCAGCAAAGCATCTTTGCTGCCCGTAAGGAAGTCCTTGACGTTCACATGGCTGAAGAGCTTGAAGAATATTTATTACAGCTGGTACTGGCGACCCGCAACCCTGCTGCCTATGGCGATGACCTTGCAAACTGGTCATTGTACGGTGCCAGCCCGCGCGCCAGCATCGGCCTTGACCGCTGCGCACGTGCTCATGCCTGGTTAGATCAGCGCGATTTTGTCAGCCCGGATGATATTCAGGCGGTTGCTTTTGATATTTTACGTCATCGTGTCATCCTGAGTTATGAAGCTGAAGCTGAAGGCATTACGCCCGACAGTTTTATTCATGAATTAATCACCCGCGTTGCCGTGCCTTGAAATTCTTCCGCAAATGCACGCAAATAAACGCAAATTAAAATAAAAACCAAACATTATTGTTATGTTTTTATTTGCGTTTATTTGCGTGCATTTGCGGAAAAGTAAATTCTATGAATAACAACACCGATAAACAAGGCGAAGACATTACCTGGATAAGCCCGCAATCCCTCATTCAGCTACGTATACCCGCCAGCCAGTTACCCCTGGATAGCGGTAAAATACATGCTAAACAGGGCGGTGCGTATATATCGTCGTTCAAAGGTCGCGGCATGGAGTTTGATGAATCACGCATTTACCAGGCCGGTGATGACATCCGCAATATGGACTGGCGAGTCACCGCTCGCACTGGTACAGCACATACAAAAGTGTTTTGCGAAGAGAGAGAAAGACCGGTACTGCTATGGCTTGATCTCAGCCCTTCCATGATGTTCGCCACGCGTAACAAATTCAAATCTGTCATCGCCAGTGAAATTGCAACATTAATTGCCTGGAGTGCAGCAAAAAATAATGACCGTATTGGCGGACTCATTTTTTCAGCTGACGATCACACTGAAATAAAACCCCGTCGTGGAAAAACTGCAGTGCTGGATTTTATTGGCCGCTGCACAAAACACAGTGCCTGGAGGCCCGAACAATCAAAAAGCAAATCAATACCGGACAAATCATCAGCTGTATCTCGTTTGCGAACAGTGACCCATCCCGGCAGCTTGATTTTTATGATCAGTGATTTTCGCGATATGAATGAAAAAACCTTTGCCCATATAGCAAATATATCGCGCAGTAATGACATCATAATGATAAAAATTTCTGACCCGATTGAAATCAACCTGCCAACATCCGGCAGCTACAAATTAACTGATGGCGTAAAAGAGCTGCAGATACAAACATCCAGTAAAAAAACCAGAAACGAATATCATCAGCGCTATGTAAACCATAATGAACAACTGGAAAGATTTTGCCGACAGCATCGTATCCACCTGGTAAACATCTCAACCGACGATAATATTATCGATACGCTAAAAAAAGGTCTGGGCATAAACTCAAATACAAAAGCGCAATTCCGTTCTGCTCCGCAAAATATCTAACATTATGAATGAGCAGAGCTTAGCACCGCAAACCCTGGATCTTCGAGATATACATCTACCCGAGCCCATTTCATGGTGGCCGATTGCACCTGGCTGGTGGATGCTTATCGCCAGCCTGTTTTTAATTATTGCTGTTATTTTTATTTTAAGAAAAATCTACCTGGGCAGGCAGCTTAAAAGAGATATCACAGCTGAACTTGAAAATATTAAACAGCATTTTCATAAGACACAGAACAAATCACAACTGGCAAAATCATTATCAATATTATTACGCCGTGCCAGTATCAGTTATTATCCAAAAACAAATATCGCCGGGTTAACCGGTGAGCACTGGCTTGCTTATCTCGATAAAACAAACGTTAAACGCTCAAAAAATAATTCGTTTAAAAGTAACACAGGTGAAGTTTTGTTAAGCGCGCCCTATCTGCCCGACAACACAAAACTTGATTTCGATACGCAGTCATTAATTGAACTATGCGAGTCGTGGCTGCTGGCACCCCACAAAAAAATAACCAGGGTTCCACTGCCATGATGACGTATCTCTGGCCCTGGGCATTTGTAATTTTACCGCTACCGTTTTTATTGCGTTTTATTTTGCCACGTGCAAAACAAAGCAATGATGCAGCGCTTCATGTTCCACACCTGGCTGATTATCAAACAAATGAAAACAATTCTTTTGTCAGTAAAAATTCGCGCTGGCCATTACTGCTATACAGCCTTGCCTGGATCTGCCTGATCATAGCAACAGCAAGACCGCAATGGACTGGCGAGCCGATCGAACTTCCCGTCAGCGGACGCGACCTGATGCTGGCCATCGATATATCAATGAGCATGGACCACAAGATTCGCCACAATTTACGCTCGGTAAGCAGGATTACAGCAACCAAGGCGGTAGCCAGTGCCTTTATAGAAAAACGAGTAGGCGATCGTATAGGCCTGATTTTGTTCGGTGACCAGGCCTATGTGCAATCACCTCTCACCTTTGACCGCACCACGGTAAACATTTTATTGCAGGAAGCGGTTACCGGCCTTGCCGGGCAGGCAACAGCCATTGGTGATGCCATCGGCCTTGCAGTCAAACGCTTTGATACTAATCAGAACAAACAATCAGCTAACACTATTCAGAAAAACATCAGCGATGATCGGGTATTAATTTTGTTAACCGATGGCGTCAGTAACCGGGGCGAGATTACACCGTTAAAGGCTGCTGAGCTTGCTGCAAAAAAAGGTTTAAAAATTCACACTATAGGTATTGGTGATCGCGGCTCAAGAGAGCTAGATGAAACCACCTTACGCAAAGTTGCCAGCATCACTGGCGGACAGTATTTTCGTGCATACAATACCAGTGATTTAGTCAATATCTACGCTTTACTTGACGAGCTCGAACCTGTCGAAAAAGATGTAAAAAGCTATCGCCCGATAAAAGCGCTGTTTTATGTTCCTTTAACAGCAAGTTTTTTGCTTGCCGCTTTACTTGTCCTGTTTTTATACCTGCCACAGTTTAGCCAGGCAATTTTTAAACACAAAGCAAATCGTGCAGAGAAAAAACAAGCATAATGAACGATTTATTTAATATACCAATGCAACAGGCCATTGATGAAGCTTTGATCATACAGAACAATCTTCACTTTATTCGTGCCGACTGGTTTTACGCCTTTATTCCTTTATTACTGTTTTTGTATTTATTACACAAAACCAGGCTTAATAATAAAAACTGGCTAGGCGTTATTGATCAGCAACTACTACCCTTCGTCCTAAGCTCTAGCGCCAGCAAACAACGCCTCTACCCATTGTTATTAATTTTTATTGCCTGTAGCTTGTGCATAACCGCGCTTGCCGGACCGGTATACAAAAAGCTACCGCAACCGGTTTACCGTGAACAGTCCTCACTTGTCGTATTACTGGACCTGTCACAATCGATGAACGCGACCGATATAAAACCTTCACGTTTATCTCGTGTAAAACTTGAGCTACTGGATTTATTAAAAACCAGAAAAGCCGGGCAGACAGCACTTATTGTTTACGCGGCCGACGCCTTTGTTGTCACACCGCTAACGGATGATAACGCCACAATTGCCAACCTGGTGCCGTCGCTGGAAACCGATATGATGCCTGCACAGGGCAGCAATTTATCAAATGCTTTAGACAAAACATCTTCGCTGTTTAGCCAGGCTGGCATAATCAATGGCAATATCCTGGTAATCACTGACGACATACACCAGCGCGATGAACACACTATTAAAAAAATTGTTGCCCAGGGCCACCGCCTGTCTGTTTTTGGTATAGGCACTACTGAAGGCGCACCGATACCGCTTGATGGCGGCTTTTTACAAAACAGCGAAGGCGCCATTGTTATACCCAAACTGTATCCCGCTAAATTACAAAGCTATGCATTAACTGGCGGTGGTTTATATTCTTCACTGCAGGCAGATGACAGTGATATCGATAAATTCACCACCTTATTTCAGTCTACTGAGGTTTCTAAAGATATTGATAGCAAAAATTTAAATGCAGATGTCTGGCAGGAAGAAGGTCACTGGTTACTGCTGCCTGTTATCTTTTTCGCTGCATTATGGACAAGAAAAGGCTGGCTAGCCACGCTATTGCTTTTCGTCTTTTCTTTCGTCGCTCCGATAACACAACCCGCTTACGCAGACAGCGCCAGCACACAGACTAATTACTTTGATACTAAAAATTTATGGAGCAGGCCCGATCAAAAAGCAATGAACGCGTTTAACAGCGGCGACAATGAAAAAGCGGCTGAGAATTTCACCCGGCCCGAATGGAAAGCCAGCGCACTTTATCGTAATGGTGAGTTTGAAGCGGCCGCTAAAACACTGGAAAACACTAACAGCGGTGATGGTTATTACAACAGGGGAAATGCGCTAGCTAAGCTTGGCAAGTTTGAAGAGGCCATCAAAGCCTACGACAAAGCACTGGAACTCAATGAGAGTAATGATGATGCCAGCTATAACCGTGAGCAGGTAAAACAGGCGCTAAAAAAACAACAACAGGAGAACCAGCAGCAAGATAGCCAGAAGCAGGAAGGTGAAAAGCAACAACAGGACGATCAAGCGCAAGAATCTCAACAACAAGATGATCAACAACAGGATAATCAACAACAGGAACAGGATTCCGAACAACAAGGTGACCAACAACAGAAATCACAGCAGCCAGATAATCAATCTTCTGAGCAATCGGAAGATGAGTCGAACGATGAAAGCGATAAAAACCAGCAGCAACAATCCTCATCCAAAAGTGACTCGAAAGAACAGCAACAGATGGAACAGGAGCAGCTAGAGCAGCGTGACGCTAAAGCAGAAGCCGAACAACAAAAGCAGGAAGAACAGCAATACCAGCAGGATCAGAAAGAAAATCAGGACGAAACACAGCAGCAGACCCCTGATACTGCTGATAAAGAAGTCGAAGACAAAGATTCTGAAGAAAAACCGATGGACATTGAAGTCAACCCGATGGAAGCATCAATCACTGAAGATGAAAAAGCCACCGAACAATGGTTAAAAAGAATCCCAGATGACCCTGGCGGTCTATTAAGACGCAAGTTTTACTACCAATACAAAAAGATTCCTAATCAAAGCGATGACAACGAGCCGTGGTAATGAACAAACTCAAGACTAATACCAATACTAAGGCAGGCATATTATTTTTATGCTACAGCCTGCTGTTTTTTAGCATGCTGGCAACTGCGACTGCACAGGCCGCCAACATCACCGTAACAACCAGTCGCAACCCGGTCACTCTGGACAGCTCATTTCATTTGATCTACGAAGCGGACAGCAGTGTTGACGACGACCCTGACTTTTCACCTATTTATAAAGACTTTGATGTATTAAGCAGCAGTCAAAGCACCAACATGCGCTCTATAAATGGTGACTGGAGCCTGAAGAAAACCTGGGACCTGACTCTTATTTCCAAAGAAACTGGCCGCTTTACTGTTCCCGCTATTAATTTCGGTAAAGACCTCAGCCCGGCAATACAACTAACCGTAAGCAACAGCACATCACCGAACCAGTCCTCACCCCAGGGACAGGCAAGCATCCCTGCAAAAATATTTCTTGAAGGCTCAGTCAATAAAAAATCCGGCTGGATACAATCGCAATTTATTTACAGTATTCGATTATTTCGTACCGTCAATATCACCGGTGCTTCTTTAACCGAACCGGAAACCAGTGATGCCGACGCCATTATTCAGCTACTCAGTGAAGACCGCTACCAGAGCACACGCCAGGGGCTTCGTTATGAAGTAATTGAACGCCGTTATGCTATATTCCCGCAAAAAAGCGGCATTTTAAAAATAAAACCCATTACTTTTGAAGGCCGTATTAATGCAACACAACCCAGGTCCATCTTTGATCAGTTTCGTATGAGCGGACAGTTAAAACGACTTCGCAGCAAAACCATCGAACTCACGGTTAAAGCCGCACCCAAAACCATTAATTTACAGGACTGGTTACCCGCCAGCGATGTGCAGTTAACCGAGGAATGGTCAACTGATATTCAAAATTTAACAGCCGGCGAACCGGTTACCCGCACGATTATGATTGCAGCAGAGGGGTTAACCGGCCTGCAACTGCCTGACCTGGTATTCGACGACATTAAAGGTTTAAAACAATATCCGGATAAACCGGTTATTGAAAACAAACAAAGCAGTACCGGTATTACCGGTTTCAAGCAGGTTAAAGTTGCGCTTATACCAGCACGTGCCGGCACTTACACACTACCTGAAATAAAACTGCAATGGTGGAACACAAAAACCAATAGCAAAGAAGTCGCCATCATTCCACCAACGCTTATAACTGCCATAGCAGGCATCGATACTGACAATATCACCACAACAGCGACACCCGAAAAAATCATAGCACCGTTAAATGAGGATGTGTTTACCGACAACAAAACAGCGATTCCTGTAACAACTGTTTACGGCGACCTGGTTTACTGGAAAGGATTAACTGCAGTTTTTGCTTTTGCCTGGTTAGTCACACTTATTTTACTTTTAAAAAAATCTAAAACAAACAGAAGCACAGATAAAGCTAAAACAGGGAGCACCTCCAGCTCTGTCAAACCAGCCATCTTAGCTGTTAAAAAACACGCTAAAAATAATGACGCAGAAAAAACCAGGACTGCGCTTATTGCATGGGCAAAAACAGTTTATACGGACAATGCGATAATCAATTTATCGCAAATAACAGAATACTGTTCACCGCAACTAGCCGAGGAAATTCGGCATTTAAATGAATCCCTTTACAGCCAGGAACATTTGACCTGGAACGGAAAAGAGCTGCTTGCCTCATTTAAAAATGAACCCTCCCGGAATAACAAACAAACAGGAAAAATAACAGCAGCATTAAAACCACTTTATAATAAATAAAAACCCAATCATCTGTCATCCTGAGCCTTAGCGAAGGGTCTTGTACAACACAGCCTGCTGTTTACAGTCAAGATCCTTCGCTAAGGCTCAGGATGACAGCATATTATTCTGTGAGTTGCATTTAACCGGACACTAGCGTCGACTGCGCTCAGACTGACATAGTCACTAACACCTACTAATAAATACATTGATTATGCGACCTGCTATTGCAGGTCCGTCAGCAGCAGGGATGCCATGTTTTTATCTTCCTGGACAGCGTGACCTGCAATAGTATGTCGCATAATTTATACTCCCATAAGTAAAAAACTTCCGTTTATTTATTTACCGCGTATAATTTCGCTTATAATTAAAGCCAGAGCGATGGACTTGCATTTTTATTAACGTTATCCACAACAGGTGGCATCATGGTCTTTGAATCATTCGCTGAAAGCCTTTCCTTCTTTTTATGGTCAACCTTCGTTATCTCCGTCATTCTCGGCGCTGTCGTCAATAAAACGAATTTCTGCACCATGGGCGCTGTTTCCGATATGGTCAATATAGGGGATTATGGCCGTTTTAGAGCCTGGATACTTGCCATCGCAGTAGCCACTCTTGGCGTTAGCCTTTTTGAATACATGGGACTGGTAAACGTCACGGAAACATTCCCGGGCTACCGTGGCTCTCAGCTTATCTATGTAGAAAATATTCTCGGCGGTATTTTATTTGGTATCGGCATGACCTTTGCCAGTGGCTGTGGCAATAAAACACTGATACGCATTGGCGGCGGTAATATCAAGTCCATTTTAGTCTTTGCCATTATCGCCCTGATTGCTTATTACATGACAAACCCTTTTCCTGATAGCGACAAAACCTTATACAGTGTTTTATTTTATGACTGGGTTAATCCGTTAGCTGTCTCTTTAGACAACAACCAGGATATAGGCGCACTGATCGGCAATCTGATTAACAGTGAAAATAGTCAGACACTGCGCCTCATTGCCGGTCTGGTGATTGCATCCGCCATGCTGCTTTATGTTTTCAAAGCGGCTGATTTTCGCAGTAGTAAAGACAACATCCTTGCTGGCATAATTATCGGTTTAATCATTCTTAGTGCGTGGTATACCAGTAGTAATATAAATGTCATTGCTGAAGACGAATATTATTCACTGTCTGATTATTATGCAGAGTGGGACATGCTGGCAGAAGATGATGAAGGCAGGCCAGCAACCGGCCGGACACTGAATGCGCAATCATTTACTTTTATCAATCCGATTGGCCAGACCTATGGCTACATTAAAGGCGCTTTCGACTCTGCTTTATTAACCTTTGGCCTGATTTCAGTGTTTGGGGTTATTCTTGGCTCATTCCTGTGGTCGCTTATCACCCGGTCATTTCGCATTGAATGGTTTTTTGATTTCAAGGATTTTCGGAATCATATTTTTGGCGCCATATTGATGGGCTTTGGCGGCGTGTTAGCACTCGGCTGTACTATTGGCCAGGGCATTACCGGCATGTCTACCCTGGCACTCGGCTCGATATTAACCTTTATATCAATTATTTTTGGCAGCGCTTTAACCATGAAAATACAGTACTACAAATTAGTCTATGAAGACGAGGCCAGCTTTGGCAAAGCTTTTATCACTGCCCTGGTGGATATGAAACTGCTGCCAGCATTCATGCGTCGGCTTGATGCTGTCTAGATGCAATCTAAGGGATGCCAGCTGATAAGCAGACAAGCATTGAGATATCGTGGGTTGTTTACATCCTGCGTTGCGCAGACAATAGCCTGTATACCGGCATAACCACCGATATAAATAAACGCCTGGACCAGCACAACGGTGTCAGTGAAAAGGGCGCCAAATACACACATGGCAGACGGCCGGTAACACTGGTTTACCAGGAAGCCTCAAAGTCACGATCCACGGCCAGTAAACGCGAATATGTGATCAAATCATTAAAAAAGCCAGAAAAAGAGCAACTGATCAAACAGCAGTAATAAAACACAGGAAGCAGATCAATTCTGAATAATCAGACTGCAAGCCCGCCTCATTTAGAACCAATCCGGAACTACTTGAAATAAATGCGCATTTAATTGACATGAATCAAGTAGAAAAAAATCGACAACTATTAGTATATCCCTATCGTAGGTTTTCATAGTTCCTGCGATTATGCCTCGCTAACTCTCTCCTCCTGGAGGTTAGCCAGCAGCGTGAGCTGGTTACTCACGCTGCTATTTTAATTCCCTGCTTATTTTTTTTGAATATTCTCTGTTGTTCGTTCGTCTAATACATTAATGTATTAGCGTTCTATCAGGAGATCACTCATGCCTAAATCACTTATATATCTGTTGATATACCTTGGACTTTTTGTCAGCGCGCCATATGCTGGTGCCTCATCCGCGCCCTGGGGCGGGGCAAAGCTAACAGCGACCGAATATAAACCACAAAAAGTAGTTTATGATGTTCATGTAAAAACAGTTGAAGCCGTTGAAAGCGTATTAGACCGGGCCAGTTATCTAAGCGCAATCACTGGCGCCGACCCCTTTGACCAGTCCATCGTGCTGGTATTACACGGTCAGGAACTCAGCTTTTTCGCTATCAAGAATTACAAAAAATATGAAGAGCTGATGAAACGCGCACAAAGCCTGGTAGAAAGTGAAGCCCTAAGCATAAAAATGTGTAAAATCGCAGCCCAGAGTCAGGGATTTTCACCTGATGATATTCACGGTTTTGTCGAAATGGTGCCCATGGGTGACGCCGAAATCATTCGTCTGCAATATGAGGAAGCTCATGCTTATATGCAATAGATCGCTACTCGTTTTCACACTTGTCTTTATGAGCCAGGCACTGTCTGCCGAGACAAACTATGCGCCCACATCGGTCGACATGGAAATCAAAAAAGTCTCCGAACATGTTTATTATGTAGAAGGCATAGCCGGTATCGCCACCGACAACGAGGGTTTTATATCCAATGCCGGTTTTATCGTTACCGCTGATGGCGTGGTTGTTTTCGACTCTTTAGGCACACCTTCACTGGCTTATAAACTGGTGCAAAAAATTAAAACGGTCACCAACCAGCCGATAAAAAAAGTCGTGGTCAGCCACTTTCATGCTGACCACATTTATGGCTTACAGGTATTTGAGGAGTTAGGTGCAGAAATTATCGCCCCCTATGGCGCACAAAAATACATACGCTCTGACGCTGCGAAAGAACGTCTCGAAGAGCGTCAGTTCTCGCTTGAGCCATGGGTAAATGAAAACACGCGCCTGGTGTTACCTGATACCACGATTTCAAAATCTACTGCATTCACACTGGGAGGCTTAACCTTTACCATTAACTTTATGGGTAAGGCACATTCTGACGGTGACCTGACGATGTTGGTTGAACCCGATAAAGTTTTATTTTCAGGCGATATTATATTTGAAGGGCGTATTCCTTTCGTTGGCAGTGCCGATTCAAAAAAATGGCTGGAAACATTAACCCGACTTGAAACCGGAGGCCTGGCCGCACTGGTCCCCGGCCACGGACCCGCTTCAAACAACCCTGCAAACACCATTTCGTTAACACGCAGTTATCTTGCGCATTTACGCCAGGTAATGGGCGCAGGCATTGACGATTTCACCCCATTTGATGAGGTTTATGCCGACGCTGACTGGTCAAAATTTAAAGATCTACCCGCGTTTGATGAAGGCAATCGCATTAATGCTTACCAGGTATATTTATCGATGGAAGCGGAATTACTGGAACAGTAAAGCTGCTACAAACATTGGTCTGCTCAAACAGTTACGTTGCCTACATGTGCGGTATACGGTATCAGTCATCGACCCCATGCCGCTAACAGCTAACGGGACAGCAGCGAGTAATACTACTACCAAAACGGAAATAAAGGATACCCTTTGTTCAAGACCGTCAGCCGCAGGGATGCGGATGTCGAGCCTACATGGACGTATTTACGGCGTGTCTTGAATAATGGGTATCCTTTTCACCCGACCTGTTAGTATAATATCCGGCGCTTTTCACCTTCACCTTTTTAAAACAAAACAGCCACGTTCATTCTCAATATACTCAGACCGAAACTCCGGATACGCCTGCAGCCAATGCCCAACCAGTTCCTGCTCATCTTCTCTCGCAGCATCATCTAAAAATATAACACAGTGTTTTGCTAGCAAACCGTATAACAACGGTAATGCCGGATAACGAGAATGTTTCTGTAAAAATCCCGGCGGCCCATCTATAACTAACAAATCAATTTTAATTTCAGGCAATTCAGCAAGATCGTACCATTGAAAAGCCTCACCATTTAACTTTACTTCACGCAATGAAGCATGAATAACATCACTAAAAGCTGACAGCAAAAAATCATTTAACTGCTGCTGTGATTGAGTGACATATTCTTCAGCATTTTCCAGGCTATAAACATGGCCGTGCTGATTTAGCTGACAACATCGAGACAGCACAAGACTACTGGTGCCACTACTGCATTCGACGATAATCCCAGGTTTGTTTTCTAAGCAAAAATCACTAATGAGCTTAAGAAAATCAGGCGCTGCAGACCAGTCCTTGGTTACCGGCAACTTTTTTTCAAAACCAAGCGACTTTTCTAAATTCTGGTATGACAACATAAACCAACGACTACAACTTCGGATATAACAAAGCAAAAAAGCTGCTTTAATTCATAAGTACTATTTATTGTTACGCCTGGTAGGTCATATCCTGACCACAGCACATTGGTGATTTCACCATGCCGTGTTCATCAGGACATTTAGATACATATATTGTTGTACCATCATCAGTTTTAATCTCATCATGCACCAACTCTTTACCACATTCAGCACATGTCATCGTGCCAATACCCATACCACATACTTCACATTTATAAATCATTTATATTCACCTTTATTTAAATTAGTTTTATCACTGCTAATGTCCCGTTAACTCGTAGAGATATGGATTGGGAACACCAGCCCGAGACCGTCTCCCGCATGGCAGATTTTTGCTCCTGCAATATCCCCATTTCCTACATCCGTGTAGGTCGGTTCACGGCGTGTCTCAGGCTGGTATTACCGATTCATGTCTCGGACCACATCGTAACACGCCAATCCTTGTCATATAGCCAGTTGGCAACAATATGTCATCCCGTTAACGGGACAGCAGTGTGGTTTTATATATTATTAAGCAGCATCTATTCTATTAGAATGAACAAACAATAAACAATAGTAATTACCCGGACTATTCTGTTTTTTCTTGCAAGTGAAGGTAAATAAAAAAGCCGTCGCACTGCGATGGCTTTTTTATTCCATATTGTTATTAAATTATTATGCGGCTAAGGGCTGTGCCAGTGACTCCAGTATCTGCTGTCTTCTGTGTAATACGGTCTCAACCACCTTTTGATAATCGGCACCCACTGCACTAAACATAGCAGGCACATCAATACCCAGGCCATGCAAGGTATCATCAAGAAAATCCAGCCTGGATTCAATGGTTTGCAGATATGCATAACTTTCAGCTTCAGGCAATTTGGCAAGCTCATGGTGTAATCTGCCCAAACCAAAAGCAACATGATCAATTTCATCCTGCAGCGGTACTTTTAGCGATTCTCTTGTACCCGGGTCAGCCATTGGCACAATTTGTTCAACAGCCTCCCCGCCTAATGCTTCGATACAAACATACATATCGGTTAAAAAATCCAGCCAACTTAGTGAACGAAAGTGGGCAAGAAACATTTGTTGCTGTGTTTCATTAAATACCGGTGTGTCATCAGTACCGAATTTTTTAATCCACTCCTGCTGAATGCGTACATGTTTACTTTCATCACCGACCTGTTTCGCCATAAATAATCGGCTTTCATCATCCGGTGCATCGGCAATACGCTCGGCAACGGCGCGCATGATCAGGTAGTCCACCTGGGTATACATCACCAGCAGACGCCCCATAGCAACTTTGTATTGCTGGTCCGTAATACTTTGATTTTGTTTCATTTTTCGTCCTCCTCAGTAAATAATTGCATTAACCTCAATATGCAGACCGAAAACTTTGTCACAGGTTCATTGAACTGGAGTTTTACGCTTAAATTACGCAACATAAAGCTACCATCATTACTGAGGGCTTCCAACAAAAACCAAGTGATGTATTTTTTGTCGTCAATTTCTTTTAAAATATGCGTTTTATATAAACAACATCACTGCTGCTCCGTAAACGGGATGACATATTGTTGCTAACTGGCTATATGACAAGGATTGGCGTATTACGGATGATCCGAGACATGAATCGGTAACACCAGTCTGAGACACGCCGTGAACCCATCCATGGGGGCTCGACACCCGCATCCATGCGGGAGACGGTCTCAGGCTGGTGTTCCCAATCCATGTCTC
>Ga0164315_10001666_pt1 | contig 16753 bp, 12 predicted proteins | sample GuaBasSedimGuay6_FD_113737 | JGI IMG/M metagenome (GOLD analysis project Ga0164315, IMG submission 113737) | Subseafloor sediment microbial communities from Guaymas Basin, Gulf of California, Mexico - Guay6, Core 4569-2, 0-3 cm | ecosystem: Environmental > Aquatic > Marine > Hydrothermal vents...
GTTCCACATAAACAATATCATTTTGAGATAAATAATACACCGGTGAAGTAAACAATTCATTCGTTTTCAGGTTAACTCTGGTATAGGTTTTTTTACCGTCGTAATCCTGAATGACCAGTACATTTTCACGTTGACCATAAATGGTTAGATCTCCAGCCAAACTCAAGGCTTCAAGTATGGTAATGCGCTCATTTACAGTTGTATATGTTCCTGGTCTATTTACTTCTCCCAGTACAGTGATTTTATAATTGACGGTTCTGATATTTACAATAGGATCCTTAATATAATCCTGTAGCAGCTCTTCGATATGATTATTTGCCTGATGTCTATTTAATCCAGCTAATTTTATTTTACCCAAAACCGGGAAATCTACATTGCCATCAGGGTCAACAATATAAGTTTGCATCGTCTCCCTTCCTGTTGCAAATCGAACATCTTGAGCAACCGCGACTGAAGTCATATTAAAAGGCTTGGCGGCTTCAGGATCCAGAGCATTTACGACAATAATTAATCTATCGTCTATATGAAATGTAGGTGAATAACTTTCTAAACCAATTAAATTATTTGAAGAATCTATTCCCTGAAAATAATCAACATCTTGTTTTGTTGCACAGGAACTTAAAAAAATTACTGCTAAAATAATTGTAATAAAATTTTTCATAACGAGGGTCTTTTTTTTAACGAATATACTTATTTAATTTATAACTCAAAATTGTACTCAACTAATTCATAGAAATTTAAATCAGTTATAAACTGATCTTTTTCCTATTTGATAGTATTCAAATCCTTTTTTCTCCAGATTTAAATTACCATATTGATTTCTGCCATCAAAAATTATAGCATTCTTCATCTGAGATTCTAACTCTCCAAAATCCGGTGAACGGAACTCTTTCCACTCGGTAAGCAACAGCATGGCATCAGCATTTTGTAAGGTTTCGTACTTAGAATTATAGTAACTAACTCCGTCAATTCCTTTTAAATAATGATCTTTAGCTTCATTCATCGCCTTAGGATCATATGCCTTTATCAATGCGCCTCTTTTAACCAGGTCTTTTATTATATATATGGCTGGTGCTTCCCTCATATCATCAGTCTCCGGTTTAAATGCCAGGCCCCAAATTGCAAAAGTTTTCCCTGATAGATCTTCTCCGAATCTTTTAACTACTTTATTCGCAATGACCAATTTTTGCCGATCATTTACTTTTTCAACAGAAGAAATTAATTTTGCATTATACCCTTTTTCTTCAGCTATCTTTTTTAGAGCCTTGACATCCTTAGGAAAACAAGATCCACCATATCCACTTCCGGGGTAAATAAAACTATATCCGATTCTAGTATCTGAGCCAATGCCAATTCTAACCTGGTTCACATCTGCACCCACCAATTCACAAATATTCGCAACTTCATTCATAAATGATATTTTGGTTGCCAACATGGCATTTGCCACATATTTTGTCATCTCCGCCGACCGAACATCCATAGTAATCATTCTATCATGATTATGCGTAAATGGCGCATATAAATCTTTCATAAGGTCAAATGCTTCTGTATGCTCTGCACCAATAACAACTCTGTCGGGTTTCATAAAATCCTGCAAAGCTGCTCCTTCCTTCAAAAATTCCGGATTGGAAACTACATGAAATTCAATATCAGATCCTCTCTTGTCTAACTCCCTTTGTATCACCTCCTTTACTTTATCCGCAGTACCGACTGGTACAGTAGATTTATCAACTATCACTAATGGCCTCTCCATTTCTTGTCCTAACTGTTCAGCAACACTCAATACATATTGCAAATCAGCGGATCCATCATCACCCATAGGTGTACCTACGGCTATAAAGACAATCTCAGCCTTTGACAAACCATCTTTTAACGTCGTACTAAAAAGCAAGCTTTTATTCTCTACATTTTTTGAGACCATGGCTTCTAAACCAGGCTCGTAAATAGGAATAATTCCTTTTTTTAAATTTTCTATCTTGATCTTATCGATATCAATGCAGGTAACAATATTCCCCATTTCAGAAAAACATGTACCGGTAACCAATCCAACATAACCTGTTCCTATGACCGTTAAATTCATAATTTTACTTCAAATTTTCCCAATACCAACTTGTGGCCTCTTGCAAACCATCCTTCAAAGAAAATATTGGATGATAACCTAATAATTCTTTGGCCTTGTCAATAGATGCCAATGAATGGGGTATATCACCAACTCTATTGGGTCCGTATTTAATATTAATGTTTGCTATTTTATTATCAAACTCACTTAAATTCAATTTCAAATATTCAACCAATTCGTTTAAGGTTGCTCTTTGACCATAAGCCACGTTATAAACTGTGTTCATCGCCTTCTGATCTGTAGTAGAGATCGCTAGTAAGTTCATTTGAATAACATTGTCTATATAGGTAAAATCTCTCGAATAGGTACCATCTCCATTAATCACGGGTGATTCATAATTTACCAACTGCTTAACAAATTTTGGAATGACGGCAGCATAGGCACCATCAGGGTCTTGCTTTCTGCCAAAGACATTAAAATACCTCAGACCAATTGTGTTTAATCCGTAGGTTTTAAAAAATATTTCCGCATATAATTCATTGACATATTTTGTTATTGCGTATGGCGACAATGGGTTTCCTATTATATCTTCCACTTTAGGTAAAGCCTCAGAATCACCATATGTAGACGAACTCGCCGCGTAAACAAACCTCTTTACGCCGGCATCTCTTGAGGCTACAAGCATATTTAAAAAACCTGAAATATTGACGTCATTTGTTGTAATTGGATCTATGATCGACCTTGGAACAGAGCCAAGAGCCGCCTGATGCAAGACATATTCAACACCCTCACAGGCCTTTTGGCAATCTTCTAAATTTCGGATATCCCCCTCAATTAAAGTAAAATTAGGGTCTGACAAGAAGTTTTCAATATTGTGTCGCTTTCCTGTGGAAAAATTATCCAAACATATTACTTCATTCTCTTTTTCTAATAATTCCTCACAAAGATTGGAGCCAATAAATCCTGCTCCACCGGTTACAAGGATTTTCTTATTTTTTATTTCTTGCATTAAACAAGTACTTTATTTTCTATTTTTCTTAAATAACTTAAAGGAACATTAACAACAACACAGCTTTGAAGGGAATCTATTTTTACTATAACCCGATGATTTCCACATTTTTTTTCACAGGTAGCAATCAATCCTGTAAAAGGACCTTTTTCAACCTCAACAACATCTCCTTCAATCAGTCTTTTACAGTCCTCAACCTCATATTTATCGCCGGTACCACTTAATATTCTAAGATTTTCAATCTCAACATCTCTTATTTTAGCCGGTTTTCCCAAATGTTTTAAAACATTGACAGTTCCTGGAATAGGCAGGGTTTTTGCCAAATCCTTTTCGGGCATGTACACAAAGACATAGGAAGAAATCAGAGGTACCTGGACTGTCTTTTTTCGATCACTCCACTGTCGGATAGTTTTAACCAAAGGTAAAAAAGCCTCTATGTCATGATCAAGCATCCGTTGAAATACTTTTTTTTCTGATCTTGGTTTGGTATAAATTGCATACCAATAATTTTGATTTTTAAGTTCACTAGATTTCATAGTGGTACTTTCGTTTTTTTAATAACCCCTTTAAATTAGAGTATTTTGGTTAGTTTAGCAAATATAATATGTTTTAACAAAAACATTATGTAAATAACATTTTTAAAGCAAAAAAATTGCCTCGCATAATTATATCTGCAACAAATGATCTATCAACTGACCAGCGCATTAAAAAGATTTGCGAAACGCTTCTTGGCTTGAATTATGATATTGTCCTGATCGGAAGAAAGTTAAAAGACAGCTTGCCTTTAAATAGAAAATACAGGACAATAAGAATGAAATTGCTCTTTAATAAGGGTTTTCTATTTTATGCCGAATATAATGTTAGATTATTTCTTCAACTTCTCTTTTTAAAAAAGGACATACTGCTATCAAATGATCTGGATACCTTACTGCCTAATTTTTTAATCAGTAAAATATTTTCTAAAAAACTGGTTTATGACAGTCATGAGCTATTTACAGAAGTGCCCGAGTTAATATCAAGACCAAAAGTGAAAAAAGTGTGGCTAACCGTTGAAAGATCTATATTTCCAAAGCTGAAAAATGTTTACACCGTGAACAATTCAATAGCAAATTATTATTCGAAAAAATATGATGTTTCCGTTCACGTTGTTCGAAATATTTCGGTTAAACATAGAAATAAAGTTACTGACCGCGAATTGAGCATTAAAATTAAAGGCGATAAAAAAATGCTTATAATTATTGGAAGTGGCATCAATAGGGATCGTGGAGCTGAAGAAGCTGTGGAAATGATGCAATTTGTTGAAAATGCTGTTTTATACATTATCGGTGGTGGTGATGTTTTTGAGAAGCTAAGAACAATGGTAACAAAATTAAACCTTACAAACAAGGTTCGAATAATAGATAAAATGACCTATCACCAACTTATGGAATACACAAAAATTGCTGATCTGGGCTTGTCATTAGATAAAGGAACTAATTTAAACTATGAGTATAGTCTGCCTAACAAGGTATTTGACTATATACAATGCAACATCCCAATATTAGCCACCAACAGAAAAGAAGTAGCTCAAATCATTAACGAAAATAGTATTGGGTATATAACCGATACGATACAGCCAAATGAACTGGCTAATTATGTGAACAGCATTTTTAAGGATAAAGAATTATACGACAGAACAAAAATTAATTTAAAAAGAGCCGCAGAAAAATATACATGGGAAAAAGAATCTAAAAAATTAACAGAAATTTATTCTAAGATCAGGTAAATCTTCTATCTCCGAGAGTACATAAATATCCTATTTTATACAAATCAAAAATTAATAAGGAAGGAGACCCCGATATTAAATTTTTTTCCATGATTTTTGAATATTTATCGAATAAAAAAGTGAATAATGAGGTCATTCTTATTTTTTTCAATCTATAATTGAATTTCAATAGTTTATTATCCTCTAAACTAATCTTTCCAGCACCTTCTAAATAGTCTAAATTTTCAAGTGATTTTTTAATTTTTTCAAGAAATAATTCATTCCTATCTAACCCTAAATGAAAAACAGGATTATCAACTTGCGCTATTGGAATATTCCTTTTTTTTAGTTCCAAGGCAAAAAGAGTGTCCTCATGACCATATTCCAGGAGGCTTTCATCAAATTTTATCTCTTCAAATATATTTTTATCAATCAAAAAGTTGGCTGCAGTAAAATACTTCTGAGGATCTAATTTTCTTTTTTTCAATGGTATTTCTTCTCTTTCCTTCCCAAAGACCCATCGCAACATTTTGTCATCGTCCGGTTTATCGTTATAATATTTGAGACCTCCATAAAAAACTTTTTCATGCTTATCATTTATAGCCTCAATATAATTCTGAATAAAACCCTTAGACACGGGCAAAACATCAGAGTCCAAAAAAAGTAACCATGGATGGATTGATTTTTCAGCTAATAAATTTTTAACTCTACTTCTGCCTCCATCTTTTTCCAAGCTTATAAAATTGCAGTTTTCAATTTTATTAATTTCTTCATTAATAACGTTAGTCTTTGAGTTGGAGCCATTATCAAAACAGATTACTTCGTAAACAATATTCTGTTCTTCAAGTTGTTCATGAAGGTTTTTTACTAAATCCAGTGCAATATAATTATATGTAGGAATTAATACGGATATCATGAGTTACACTACCTCAAACACTTTATTTCCCTCACATTTAATTGTTTTGTGAGGAAATTTTAATATCAGCGCATAATCATGGGTTGCCATTAAAATAGTAATGCCACTTTTGTTGATATCCTCCAATACTTTCATTATTTCGACCGAAGTTTTCGGGTCCAGATTACCTGTAGGTTCATCCGCCAAAATCATTTCAGGATTGTTCAACAAGGCTCTTGCAATAGCTATTCGTTGTTGTTCTCCACCAGAAAGTTGATAAGGCATTTTAAAACCCTTTGATTTTAAGTCAACCTTTTTCAATACTTCATTAATTTTTTTATCTCTTTCAGAGGGAACCTTCCAGCCGGTGGCCTTTAAAACAAAAAGTAAATTATCGTATACTGATCTGTCATTCAGCAATTTAAAATCTTGAAATACAATCCCAATCTTTCTTCTTAAAAATGGAATTTCCTTCTCTTTTAAAGTGATCAGATCAAAATCAACAACAGTTCCTTCCCCTTTTTCAAGGGGCAGATCGCCGTAAAGGGTTTTCATCAAACTGCTCTTTCCACTACCGGTTTTACCGATAAGATAATTAAAATCACCCTTTTTTATGTCTATATTGACATTTGACAAGATCAAGTTCTCTCTTTGAAAAATAAAGGCGTCTTTTAATAGAAGCATTTTATAAACTATATACGGTTAGGAAATACAAACTTACTGTTTAAATTTTGAATTTTAATAAAACTTTTTTAATAGATTTGAGAGGAATTGAAAAAATTAACGACCATTAATAAATAGGATTAAACCAATCTAAACAGAATGGACATCACAAAAAATTTGACCTTATTTTTTATCGCACTAATTTTCGTTGCCTGTAATAACCAAAAGCCTGAAAATGAATTAAAAACAGGGATTTGGCGAGGTGAAATTATTGCTCAGAAGAATAAAATTCCATTTAATTTTGAAGTACTCAAAATTAAAAATAATTATACAATAAATTTAATAAACGGAGATGAGGTTCTTCCAATCAATGAAGTGATCATCAAAGATGATTCTTTGTTCTTTAATATGCACATTTTTGATGTTAGTGTAAAAGCAAAAATTGAAGAGTTTACTTTGACAGGTACATATACTAAAAACTATGCCGATGATTATATACTTCCCTTCAAGGCTGTTTATGGCAAAAAAAACAGATTTGACAACTTAACGAGCGACAATAATTTTGACGGAACCTGGGAAACGACTTTTTTATCTGAAGAAGGAAAGGAAACTCCGGCAATTGGGATATTCAAAACTGAGAATAATAAATTAAAAGGCACTTTTCTTACAAAAACAGGCGATTATCGATTTCTCGACGGATATGCTAAAAATGATACCATGCATTTGTATACCTTCGATGGAAATCATATTTACAAATTTAGAGCCTTCATGAAAAATGACTCCGTTCTAAAGGGTCAATATTGGTCCGGGTTAACCGGATACAAAACTTTTATTGCCATAAAAAATCCAAAAGCTAAACTTCCCGATCCAAATGAACTCACTTTTTTAAAAGAAGGCTATGATAAGGTTTCCTTTTCATTTCCAGGATTAGATGGTAAAACGGGTTCTCTTGATGCTAAAAAGTACGATAACAAGGTCATTATTTTACAAATTTTTGGAACCTGGTGCCCAAATTGTATGGACGAGACCAAATTTCTTTCCAAATGGTATGACCAAAACAGAGATAGAGGAGTGGAAATTATTGGCTTGGCCTATGAGAACAAAAGACATGGTAAAGCAGATTTTCAATACGCCAAATCCAGAGTAGAGAAAATGAAGACCAAATACCAGGTTAATTATGATTTTGTGATCGCGGGAACCTCCAGCACTAAATCGGCATCCGAATCTCTACCTATGCTAAGTAAAGTAATCTCTTTTCCAACAACAATTTTCATTGATAGAGAAGGAAATGTAAGGAGAATTCATTCCGGGTTTTCGGGTCCTGCCACCGGTAAATACTATGACGAATTTATTGATGAATTCAATTTTTTCATGAATAATCTACTTGAAGAATAATAAATATTATTCCAATCTGGCATACTTTTCAACAATCTGTACAACTAATAAACAATTTTACAATTTAATACAATTTAAACGTTGCTTAAATAGGGTAATTATTACTTTTGATTTGTCCAATCTGGATTATGCGTTAAAAAAATTTGCTGTTTAAAATGATAAAACAAAAACTTCTGTTGGTGCTGGTCTTGTTCTTCCTTTATCTGGGGAATGCACAAAAGTCAGAAATATATACGAATGAATTAGTTGATTATAATCACGCCTTATCTCTTTATGAAAATAAAGATTATAACGCGGCGCAAATGATCTTCGGAAAAATAAAAAATCAATTTGATGATGCCTCAGAGTTAAAAGCGAGATGTTATTATTATGAAGCTTTTTGTGCCATTAGATTGGGTGAGGTGGATGCTGATGATCTGATGAAAGATTTTTTTGAAAAATACCCTACCAGCACAAAACGGAACAATGCATTTTTAGAAGTTGGAGAATATTACTTCAGCAATGGAAGGTACTCCTATGCACTTAAATGGTTCTCGAAAGTAGATCCCGGTAATTTAGGATTTTCTGCCGGGGAAGAATTTAATTTCAAAATGGCCTATAGCTTATTTGCAGTGGGAAGTTATGCTAATGCGAAATCTCATTTTTCCAAATTATTGAACTCGAAAAAGTATGGCCCACAAGCCAAATACTATTATGGCTATATGGCATATAGAGACGATGATTTTGAAAGTGCAGACAAATATTTAAGTCAGGTAACCGATGAGAATGACGATATTCCCTACTACCTGGCAAATATCAAATTTAAGACCGGTAAATTTCAGGAGGCGATAGATGCTGCAATACCTCTGCTAAAAAAATCAAGTCCTTTACAAGCATCAGAAATTTCAAAAATAATCGGAGAAAGTTATTTTAATTTGGATGAATATGAAAACGCCATTCCCTATCTACTGGAGTATAAAGGGAAAAAAGGCAAATGGAATAATACCGATTATTACCTTTTAGGGTATGCATATTATATGCAGGAAGATTATGAAAACGCTACACTTTGGTTCACAAAGATCATTGATGGAAATAATGCCGTATCTCAAAATGCTTATTATCACTTGGCAGAATGCTATTTAAAAAATGAGAAAAAACAAGAAGCCCTTAACGCGTTTAGAAATGCAAAGCAGATGGACTTCGATCAAGATATTAAAAAGGATGCCTGGTTAAATTATGCGAAGTTGAGTTATGAAATTGGAAATGCCTACAAAGCTACCGCAGAAATAATCCAGGAATACCTTCTTGCATATCCGGAAAATGAAGATAATAGTGAAATAAATGACCTTTTAATTAGCGCCTTCATTACTACAAGCGATTATAGTGGTGCCATAAAGTATCTCGGGGAAAATAAAGAGATAAAAAATAAAGAAACCTACCAAAAAGTTACCTATTTATATGGTGTTCAACTATTTAATTCAGGAGAATATAAGGAGGCCTTAATTAATTTTGATAAATCCTTAGGTGAAACTCCCGACTTAAAATATAAAGCAAAGGCTCAATTTTGGAAAGCGGAATCTAATTTTAGATTAGAAAACTATGACGATGCGTTAATTGGTTTTGAGAACTATATAAAACTACCCGAAGCGGAAGAGGTTCCTGAATATCTAATTGTTAATTATAACCTTGGATATACCTATTTCAAATTAAAAGATTATAACAAAGCGGGCGGTTCATTTAATCAATTCTTAGATTCCAATTCGGAGAACAATAAACTGATCATTGACAGCTACCTTCGCTTAGGTGATTGTTATTATGCTTTAAGCGATTACTTTAGAGCAGTTAAACCCTATCAAAAAGTAGTTGATGCAAACGAAATTGAAACTGATTATGCGCAATTCCAAATTGCCATGTGTTATGGGTTTAACGGTGAATTAAACAAAAAAATAACTGCACTTAGCGATTTCACAGAATATAATTTAAAATCTACATTAAGAGACGATGCATATTATGAGTTAGGGAATTCATATGTAAGAAATAATGAAATAGCAGAGGCAATAGAGGCTTATAATAATGTTATCGTTGATTATAGGATGAGTTCACTTGTACCAAAGGCATTACTAAAACAGGGTCTGATATATTATAATGACAATCAAAATGAAAAGGCTTTGAGCAAATATAAAACGGTTGTAAGAGACTTTCCCGGCACATCGGAAGCAAAAGAGGGTATCGCTAATGCGAAACAGATATATATTGATCAAGGAAAAGTGGATGAATATGAGAAATTTATTCAGGGTATTGATTATGTGAGTATTACAGACGATGAATTGGAAAACACAATGTATGCTTCCGCCGAACAGCTCTACCTGACCAACAGTACAAAAAAATCGATAGAAGCCTTTCATAAGTATTTAGAAAGATTTCCTAACGGCTCCAATATCCTGGCTTCTAATTTTTATTTGGGTGAAGCGTACTCAAAAGAAAATGAATCAACAAAGGCGGTGCCCAATTACATTTTTGTTATTGAAAGAGAAAAGAATGATTATACCGAACAATCACTGATGAGGCTGTCTTATTATTACCTGGAAAACAATGACTGGGAAAGTGCTGTAAAAATGTTGACTCAATTAGAGCAACAAGCTGAGTCCAAGCAAAATATAATTTTTGCACAAAATAATTTAATGAAAGGAAACTATGCACTAAAGAATTATGACGATGCGGTAGCTTACGCAGAGACTGTTTTGCAAAGTGAAAAATTAGAAGACAAAATAAAATCAGATGCCGAAATTATTATTGCAAGATCTGCATTTGAAACCGAAGAATTTGATAAAGCTCGTGATGCATTTAAAAAAGTAGAACAATATGCCATAGGTGAGTTAAAAGCCGAAGCTATTTACTATGACGCCTATTTCTTAAATGATGAAGGGAGTTATAAATTATCAAATAGTTCCGTCCAAAAATTAGTTTCAAACTTCTCATCCTATGCCTTTTGGGCCGGAAAAGGATTGGTAATTATGGCTAAGAACTTTTATGAATTAGAAGATGCATATCAGGCTACCTATATATTGGAAAGTGTAATTGAAAAGTTTTATGATCATCAGGAAATTATTGATGAGGCGAGACAGGAATTAAAAAAAATCAAAACAAAAGAAGCTAAAACAAATGCATCTGTAATTATTGAAAATAATTAGTTGCTATGTTAAATACGATGAATAAAAATATCTTAATAATCATATTATTATTTTCCAGCGGAATTATTTTTTCACAAAAAAAGAAAAAAGAAAAATTAAAGACGGAAGAAATTACGGTAGTTAAAGCGTATACCCCAACTGTGGCAGATGCTTATAAAATTAACATCGGCCCGGAAATTGACTCCGTTGAATTGGCTAAAAAGGAATTAGAGTACACTATAAATTCTATTCCGGTTGCATCGACATTCACCCCTGCCAAGGGAAAGGCAAAAACTTTGAAACGTGATCCAAAGGAACACATTTACAATAATTATATTTCCGCCGGATTTGGAAATTATATCACGCCCATTGTCGAAGCTTTTATTAGTACGAATAGTTCAAATTACAATGAATTTGGTGGTTTTATTAATTATCATTCTTCCGCCGGTGGAATTGAGGGTGTGCAACTCAATGACAATTTTATGGATTTTGATGTCGATTTATTCTATAAACAGTTGGAACGAGATTTTAAATGGCAAGCGAATGGTGGTTTTAACTACTTAATGACAAATTGGTATGGCCTGCCTGATGAAATAGATTTTACTAAAATTGTTCTAAATTCCATCGATGAAAAGCAATCGTATACAGACGTTTATTTAGGAGGAAATATTGAAATATTTGATTCTCTTTTCTATGGTGCCAAAGCAAATTTCAGCAGTTTATTTGATAAAGAGAAAAGTAGAGAAACACGGGGTACTGTAAGCGGTTTACTTGATTTTCCAATAGGGAGAGAGATAATAAATCTAGCCTTGTCATTTGATTTTTTAGGTGGTGTTTTTGAACAGAACTTTTCACAAACAAGCAAACTGCAGTACACCTTTTTTAACATTGGATTAAGTCCAAATTTTGAAATCCTCCGTGAAAATTTAACGGTTAATGCAGGGCTCAGACTTTATTATAGTCTTGCAAATTCTCAAGACGAAAAAAGTAAATTTTATATCTATCCAAATATTACTGCCTCATTTAAAATAAAAAACGACAATTTAGTGGCCTATGCAGGATTAATAGGCGATTTAGAACAAAATTCTTACAAGGGCTTTGTGATAGAAAATCCATTTGTGTCCCCTACTCTGGATATCAAAAGAACAAGTCAACAATACAATGGTTATGCAGGAATTAAAGGTTTTATCACTTCTAAATTCCGATTTAACGTGAAAGTAGCATATATTAATGAAGAGGACAAGCCATTATATAAATTGAACCCATCAAAAACCGATGGTACTAATATAGTAGAAAATGGTTATGATTCGGGTAACTCATTTCAGGTAGTTTATGATGATGTTAACACCATTCACGCCAGTGGAGAATTAATTGTCGATCTTTTTAAGAGTTTTAAATTTGGCGGAAATATTGAATTCAACTCCTATAGTTTAACCATGGAAGAAGAGGCTTGGAATTTACCAATGTTGACATCCACCTTAATTGCAAGATATGAGCAAAAAAAATGGAGTGCCGGAGCCAATTTATTTTTAGTAACCGACCGAAAGGATGAGTTGACAATATTGCCATTAGCAACTACAGATCTGATCACAAATTCAGCTTATTTCGATATTAATTTAGATGCTATCTATAATATAAATGATAAAGTCTCTGTCTTTCTTAATTTAAACAATTTATTGAATAGTAATTACCAACAATATACTAATTTTAAGGTACAGGGCTTCCAGGTTGTTGGAGGTTTAAAATATAAATTTAACTTTTAAAAAAATATTATTTTTAGTTCGTTAAATTCCTTTTACATTTTATTTCAAAAATTATTTATTATAGGTGGGTTCTAAAATGTTTACCTTAGGTTTGTCTTCACACAAAAGTAAAAATATCCTATTCTGGCTAATTAATCATCATAAATGCGTTGGACATTAAAATCGGATCCCAATCCTAATAAAGTAAACGAGTTAGCCAATATTTTATCGGTTGATAAAATAATAGCAAAACTATTATTACAACGCAAATTTGAATCCTATGACGAAGCAAAACACTTTTTTCGCCCTTCTCTTGAAGATTTACACGACCCTTTCTTAATGAAAGATATGGACCTCGCTGTTGATCGAATAGAAAAAGCAATCAAGAGTGAAGAAAATATCCTGATCTATGGCGATTATGACGTGGATGGCACAACGGCTGTATCGTTAGTTTACTCCTATTTAATTAAGTTCTATAATAATGTTGCCCACTATATTCCTGATAGGTATGATGAGGGTTATGGTATTTCCTATCAGGGAATTGACTTCGCTCATGATAATGATTTTTCATTGATTATTGCCCTGGATTGTGGAATTAAGGCCATAGACAAGGTAGATTATGCAAAAAAGAAGAAAATTGATTTTATCATCTGCGATCATCACAGGCCGGGTGAAAAAATACCGAAGGCAATTGCTGTATTGGACCCAAAAAGAGTGGATTGCAATTATCCGTATGATGAATTATGTGGTTGTGGGATTGGATTTAAATTAATTCATGCTATATCCTTAAGAAGAAACCCCTTGGCTGATGATATAATTCCGAGCTTAATCCCTTACTTGGACCTTGTATCTACTGCTGTTGCGGCAGACATTGTTCCTATAACGGGGGAAAACAGAATATTAGCAACCTACGGCTTGAAAGTAATAAATACAAATCCAAGGATAGGAATAAAAGCCTTAATCCAAAATTTAAATAAAGATCAATTAAACATCACTGATGTTGTCTTTGTCATTGCACCCAGAATAAATGCTGCCGGTAGAATAAAACACGGTCAATACGCCGTAAATCTCTTAACCGAGACTGATCTGAATACTGCTGTGGAATATGCCGCGGAGATTGAACAATTTAATTTATACAGGAAAGAACTCGATAAAGAAATAACAAAGGAAGCACTACTTCAAATTGATCAGAACCATGAAAGAGATAATTTTACTTCTGTTGTATTTGACGAAAAATGGCATAAAGGTGTCATTGGAATTGTGGCTTCCAGATTAATCGAAACTTATTATCGGCCAACTTTAGTTTTTACGAAAAGTGGAAATAGATTGGCCGCCTCCGCACGTTCAGTTAAAGGCTTTGATGTTTATAATGCATTACAGGCGAGCAGCGAATTCATAGAACAATTTGGAGGTCACAAATATGCAGCAGGACTAACGCTTCTGCCGGAAAATTATAAAAAGTTTAAAGATAAATTTGAGGAGGTCGTTAAGAGAACCATTCCGGACGAGCTGCGAACCCCGGAAATAAAGATTGATACCGCAATTTATTTGTCGGATATAGACCCTAAGTTTCTAAGAATTATTAACCAATTCGGTCCTTTTGGTCCACAAAATATGAAACCGGTATTTATGGCTACAGGTCTACGTGATAATGGATATGGCAAGAAGGTAGGTCAGGAGAAAGATCATTTGAAACTCAGTATTATTTCTGGTACGGACCAGAAAACCTATAATGCTATTGGTTTTGGAATGGGTAAGAAATATGACCTGATAAGTAATGGAAATACCTTTCAAGCTGCTTTTACTATAGAGGAGAACAATTGGAATGGAATCACCTCTATACAATTGAATATTAAAGATATCAAAGCAGAAGAGGTCGAGTAAATAATTACTCCTTAAAGGTCTTTAATTTTTCAATTGTATCCTTAGGGACATCTGACTTAAATACAAAACTACCGGCTACCAAAACATCTGCTCCGGCGGCAATTAATTTAGGTGCATTTATATTGTTCACTCCTCCATCCACTTCAATCATAGCGCCAGAGCCTGATTTGTTTATCAGATCCCTTAATTGTATTATTTTTTTATAGGTATTCTCAATAAAACTTTGTCCCCCGAAACCAGGATTAACACTCATAATCAGTACCAGATCCAAATCCTGAATAACATCTTCTAAAACAGCAACCGGGGTGTGTGGATTTAATGATACGCCGGCCTTCATTCCTTCATTGTGTATTGCCTGAATTGTCCGATGAAGATTTTGGCATACTTCGTAATGCACAGTTAAAATGTCGGCACCAACTTTTTTAAATACACCAATGTACTTATCCGGATTTACGATCATTAAATGAACATCCATAGGCTTTTTAGCATGCTTTTTTATAGCCGAGATGACAGGCATGCCAAACGAAATATTGGGAACAAAAACACCATCCATCACGTCAATATGAAACCAATCTGCTTCGCTTTTATTTATCATTTCAATATCCCTTTGTAAGTTCGCAAAATCTGCGGCTAGTATTGAAGGTGCAATGAGGTGTGCCATGTTTAATTTTTTGTCAAAAGTAAAAATAAAAAGCTTACGAATTATCGTAAGCTTTTAGTTTAATTAAATTATTTGTCTATTTTTTATCCAAGATAAGTTCTTAAGATTTTACTTCTAGAAGTATGTTTTAATCTTCGGATTGCTTTCTCTTTGATTTGGCGAACACGTTCACGGGTCAAATCAAAAGTTTCTCCAATTTCTTCTAATGTCATTGGATGAGCATCACTCAGACCAAAATATAATTTTACCACATCTGCTTCTCTTGGTGTCAACGTTTCTAAAGCACGTAATATTTCCACCTTTAAAGATTCATGCAATAATTTCCTGTCTGGGTTTGGAGATTCACCGGAACAAAGAACATCATACAAATTTGAATCTTCTCCTTCAATTAGAGGTGCATCCATAGATACATGTCGACCTGAATTCTTCATGGATTCTTTAACATCAGTAATCGTCATGTCCAATTCTTTTGCAATTTCTTCAGCAGAAGGAGGTCTCTCGTTCTCTTGCTCTAATCTTGCAAATGTTTTGTTGATCTTATTTATCGAACCAATTTTATTTAAGGGTAGTCTCACAATCCTTGATTGTTCAGCCAAAGCTTGTAAAATAGACTGACGTATCCACCAAACGGCATAGGAAATAAACTTGAATCCTCTAGTTTCATCAAATCTTTTAGCCGCTTTTATCAACCCTAAATTTCCTTCATTAATCAAGTCGGGCAAAGTCAAGCCTTGGTTTTGATATTGTTTCGCAACAGATACCACAAATCGTAAATTAGCTTTAGTCAATTTTTCTAAAGCTATTTGATCTCCTGCTTTAATACGCTGAGCAAGCTCTACTTCTTGATCTGCAGTAATTAGATCTACTTTTCCAATTTCTTGCAAATATTTATCAAGGGAAGCCGTTTCACGGTTAGTAACCTGCTTTGTTATCTTAAGTTGTCTCATTTAATACGATTGGATTTAATTTTTTCTAAATTATTAGTCATGTACTAACATATACGTAATCTATTAGCCAAATGTTACAAAAGGGTCATAAAAAACTCGATTTAAGACGAAAATGGGTGAATGAATACGTATTAAACCCTTAACTTACAAGCTTTCATAAAAAAAACTCCCCAATTGGGGAGTTTTACTTAATATAGATATTATAAAATTTCGATTATTTCTAGTTATCTCTAGGTTTTCTATCGTTTCCACGATGACGATTGTCTCTTCCTCTATTATCTCTTCCTCTATTATTATCTCTTGGAGGTCTTGCAACATAACCTTCCGGTTTTTCCAATAATGCCTTACGAGATACTTTTTCTTTACGTGTCTTTGGATCAATTCCAAAATATTTCACGTCCAGTACGTCTCCCATATTAAGAACATCACTTACATTATCAGTTCTTTCCCAAGCCAATTCGCTAACGTGTAATAAGACCTCATTTCCAGGAGCTTCTACATATTCAACAACAGCACCAAAATCGAGCATTTTAATTACTTTAACCTCATAAACACTTCCCCTTTCAGGTTTGAATAATATAGAATCAATTTTAGCCAGTACAGCA
>Ga0164315_10001667_pt1 | contig 16728 bp, 12 predicted proteins | sample GuaBasSedimGuay6_FD_113737 | JGI IMG/M metagenome (GOLD analysis project Ga0164315, IMG submission 113737) | Subseafloor sediment microbial communities from Guaymas Basin, Gulf of California, Mexico - Guay6, Core 4569-2, 0-3 cm | ecosystem: Environmental > Aquatic > Marine > Hydrothermal vents...
CAGGGAGCTTTATGTTGATGCAAAATCTACCCTCATATTGACATGATTGTTGCTCAAATGTATCAAATGATTCTGACGTATATTCAATTATTAAAAGGTCCTGAGGTAATTCTCTAGCACCGTCGAAATATTTTGGCATATCTTTCCTAATTTATATTTTATATTGAGTTAACAAGGTTGATGTCTGGCACCGAGAACATAACTTGTTATTAAGCTGAATTAATTCCTATTAATTCTTACATATACACGGACTATAATTCCTGTTAATTTTACAATCAAGATAAAACCAGGAATATTTCGTGCCTTACCAAAACAAGCGCGACCCCAAACCTCGCTTCCAACCCAAATCCACTCGACTCATGGATCAAGTCAAAGAAGTACTGCGTTACCACCATTATGCGATCAGCACTGAAAAAGCCTATATTCATTGGATTCTCACCTTCATCCGTTTCCATAACCGACAACACCCCAGGGAACTAGGAAAGGATCACATTGAAGCCTTTTTATCCCACATGGCTCTCAACAAAAATTATGCGGCATCAACACAGAACCTGGCATTGAATGCCATTGTGTTTCTATACACGCAGGTCTTAGGACTGCCTGTGGCGGAAGATTTGGCACCCGTGCGCTCCAAAAAGCCGGTTCGCCTACCCGTCGTGTTAAGCCAGGGGGAGGTGGTAAAAATCCTGGCGCAAATGAGGGGCGTGCATTCCTTAATCGCAAAATTGATGTATGGCGGCGGCTTGCGTGTGATGGAGACTCTTCGCTTACGCGTGCAAGATATAGACTTTGCTAATGGGTATTTACTCATCAAGGATGGCAAAGGCGGCAAAGACCGGACAACGCTACTCGCGCCTTCTGTTACTGCGGAGCTAAAAACGCACATAGAAAATACCCGCTCTCTCTTTGACCGTGACCGCGCAAATGGGCTTGCCGGTGTTTATTTGCCTAACGCTTTAGAACGGAAATACCCGCAGGCTGGGACAAGCTGGGGCTGGCAATATGTTTTCCCATCAAAAAGCTTGTCCATCGACCCGCGCAGTGGCAAAACCCGGCGCCATCATCTCAGCGAATCAGGCCTACAAAAAGCCCTTAAAGAGGCGAAGAATAATTCCCATATCAACAAAAGAGTCACCTCCCATACTTTACGGCATTCATTTGCGACCCACTTATTGGAAACAGGCACGAATATTCGCGTGGTGCAAAAGCTGTTAGGCCATGCCGACGTTAAAACCACTGAAATCTATACCCATGTTCTTCAGCAGAATTTGGATAAGGTTGTCAGCCCTCTTGAAAGACTGGACGGCTAAGCAAGCTCAAAGGGTAGCCAAAAAGAAATAAAGATCATAGGCTCAGCCAGCTTGGTATTCAGGGATGAGTTGAATCGTATGCGAAAAAAAAGGCCGAAATATTATTACCAACATTTCGGCCTTTAGTCTGCTATTTAATTATAGATTTTTTATGACACCTCAAGCCCCTTAAGATTTCCCTCTTTACGCCAGTCTTCCAGTATTTTGAAAAACTCGATGGGTCCACCACCATATTGGTTGGTAAGGAAGTTGTTCTTATTCACGCCACCCTTGCCTTCATTGTTGTAGTAACCGGGCGTACAGGCATCATAAAACTCGGTGTTGTTGTGGGCCTTTTGATCGATCACATCGCACCAGGTGTCTTCTGCTTCCTGGCTAGTTTCGACCGCCCCAATATCGTTATTCAGGCAGTGATCAACCACGTAGGCGATATGCATCGCTTGCTCATCGAGCGTGTGAGGCAGGCTTACCGTTAAGCCGGTCTGGAACAATCCCATAAAGAAGCAGTTGGGGAAGTTGTGGCTGAATAGACCGTGCATGGTGGATGGCGCATCAGCCCACTTTTCGCTCAGGTTAGTGTCATTGCGACCGACAATATCAAAACCCGAAGCACTGGTGAAACTGGTGCCGGTTTCAAAGCCGGTGGCGATGATTAAACAATCGAGTTCGTAAACTTTGCCATCTACTACCACGCCTTTCTCGTTGATTTCTTCAACACCTTTACCGTCGGTATCGACCAGGGTGACACTTTCTCGATTAAAGGTTTTCAGGTAGTCGTCATGGAAGCAGGGACGTTTGCAGAAGGGCCGATAATAGGCTTTGAGGTTTTCAGCGGTGTCTTTATCGACCACAATGGCATCGACCCGGTCGCGAATCTCTTCCATTTTCTGTAAATCGGTCAGCTCTTTGAGCGCAGCCTTTTCCTCCGTGGTCATTCTTCCTCGGGCTTCGCTGTCCCTCATTACACCGATCTGGCGACCGAAGAGGTCAGTCCAGCCATCGTCGACCAGATCTTCGTCCTGATAGCCACCATTAGTGATGATATTGAAATTCTCCATACGCCGGGCCTGCCAGCCTGGCTCGAGGGCGTCTACCCATTTCGGATTAGTCGGGTGATTACCTCGCACATCGATAGCCGATGGGGTGCGCTGGAAGACATATAGCTCTTTCGAGTATTTACCGAGAGCGGGAATACACTGAAGTGCAGTGGGCCCGGTGCCGATAATGCCGACACGCTTATCTTTGAGGCCTGTCATATCACCCATGGTATTACCACCGGTGTATTTAAAATCCCAGCGACTGGTGTGAAAGGTGTGGCCTTTAAATTTAGTGATGCCAGCAATGCGGGGTAGTTTTGGCTTGGCAAGGATACCTGTCGCCATCGGCACAAAGCGGGCTTTGATGACATCGCCGCGATCGGTGCTGATTACCCAACGTTTGCTGTCTTCGTCCCAACGCATATCGGTGACGCCGGTTTGCATGAGGGCACCATCGTAAAGATTATATTCTTTGGCGATGGCAAGACTGTGGTCGAGAATCTCTGGCCCAAAGGAGTATTTTTCTTTGGGCATATAATTTAATTTTTCGAGCAAAGGAAGGTAGAGATAGGACTCTACATCACACTGAGCCCCCGGGTAACGGTTCCAGTACCAGGTGCCACCAAAATCACCACCTTTCTCGATGCAACAAATGCTTTCCACACCGGCTTCACGAAGATGCGCACCAACCAGCAGGCCGCCGAAACCACCACCAATGATGGCGACATCGACTTCTTTCTCTACCGGATCACGGGTAAAGCCGGGTTCTACAAAGGGGTCTTCTTCGAAGACATCTAGCTCGCCGCTCAACTCCTGGTATTGAGCAAAGCCTTCGGGACGAACTCGCTTGTCCCTCTCAAAGGCGTATTTATCTCGCAGGGCGTCGGGATCAAAACCCAGTTTGCCGGAGGCCAATTTCTCGGTCACCGCGCTATCCGCTGGAAAATCTGAAAACTTTCTTAATACTTCAGTCATAACTGTCGTCTCCTTAGTGGGGTATTTATTAATCAAATTTTTACCAGGTCAGCCACCTTGTGGCTGGCGCTAGAGGTTCGATTTCGTTGCCTTAACTGTAGCGGGATTCCTTCTTCCCTGCAAAGTAAAGTCTCCTGCAAAAGAAAGTCTCCTGCAAAAGAAAGCCCCGGGTGCGTTGTCCGCAGCCGAGGCTAACCTCCAATATTTCAGTCAGGCCCCCAATGCAAAACTGGGGGGGGTTGTTCTAACAACTGACTAGCCGACGTCCATTCCTTCCAGGTTTCCTTCTTCGCGCCAATCCTTGAGGATCTTGAAGAATTGAACAGCGCCACCACCATACTGGCCTGAGATAAAGCCATTTTTGTTGGCACCGCCGCCTTCGTTGTTGTAATAACCCGGCGTACACTGCACAAGCAATTTCTCGGTTTTGTCACCGTAGCTATCACAGATTCCACACCAGTCGTCTTCACCTTCCTGGGTAGCTTCCACTGTTTGTGCACCCCTGGTCCTCACTTCGTTGACGATATAGGCCATTTGACTGGCTTGCTCGTCGAGCATGTGAGTTGCATTGGGCGTAACACCGGTTTGGGTGAAACCGAGTACGAAGCAATTGGGGAAGCCATGGGTGGTTAAACCGTGGTGAGTACGCAGACCACCGGCCCATTTCTCACTCAATTTGGTACCATTTTTGCCGATCAGGTCATAACCGGACTGACTGGTATAGCTGGTGCCGGTTTCAAAGCCGGTGGAGAAAATAAGACAATCTATTTCGTATTCCACGCCGTTGACAATGACACCCGTCTCAGTAATTTCATCAACGCCCTGGCCGGCAGTATCAACCAGGGTCACGTTAGGTCGGTTATAGGTCTGCAGGTATTCATCGTGAAACCCGGGGCGCTTACAGAACTGTCGATAGTAGGCCTTGAGGTTTTCAGCGGTTTCAGGATCGTCAACGATCGTGTCTGCGCGGTCACGTATTTCCTGCATTTTCTGGAAATCACCCAACTCAAAGACTTCGTCTTTTTGTTCGTCGGTTAAATCATTGACATCACCAACAACGATACCACCGATATTACGGAAAATATCGGTCCAGCCATCGCCGACCATGTCGTCATCGGTATAGGCACCGCCCAATGTGTTGTTAAAGTTTTCAACGCGCCTTTTATGCCAACCGGGTGTTAGTTTTGCTTTCCACTCCGGGTTTGTAGGAGCATTGTGTCTAGCATCTACCGACGTGGGTGTGCGTTGAAATACATGCAGAGACTTCGCATCTTCACCTAGGTGGGGAATGCACTGAATAGCCGTAGCACCGGTTCCAATGATACCAACACGCTTGTCAGCCAGGTTTGTTAATGCACCTTCTGGGCTACCGCCGGTATAGTCATAATCCCAGCGACCTGTGTGAAAGGTATGGCCCTTGAATTTCTCAACACCGGGAATACCGGGTAACTTCGGGCGCGTCAATGGACCATTAGCCATGGCGATAAACTGGGCCTTCATGGCATCACCGCGGTTAGTGTGAATAATCCAGCGTTTGATGCTCTCATCCCAGTTAATTTCGGTGACTTCGGTCTGGAAGCAAGTATCTTTGTAGAGGTCGTAGTGGGTGGCGATGTCTTTACTGTGTTGCAATAGCTCTGGAGCGTGGGCATAGCGTTCGCTTGGCACGTAATCCAGCTCATCAAGCAGAGGCATATAAACGTAGGCTTCGATATCGCACTGAGCGCCGGGGTAGCGATTCCAGTACCAGGTGCCACCAAAATCACCGGCCTTGTCGATCATACGAATACTTTCTACACCGACCTCACGTAAGCGAGCACCGGCCAGCAGGCCACCATAGCCGCCGCCAATAATGGCGAATTCAACTTCATCAGTAAGTGGCTCGCGCTCAAAAGGCTCGGCATAGTGATCAGTCATGTACTCGGCCAGTTCGCCAACAGCGTCTTTATATTGGCCGAAACCTTCTTTCTTAATGCGCTTATCACGCTCAAAATTATATTTATCTCGCAGCACTGTCGGATCAAAGCCTAGCTCGGATGGATCCGTTGTATAGGGTTTAGCTGTTGTCATAATTAACACTCCTGATGGTTAAGATGAAAGTTACTGTTTAAAAAGTTGATTGTTTGAAAATTGATTACTGCTTCTTTGATGCGATCAAGTATGAAGCAAAAGGTTATGTTATTTCCAGCCCCTGTAAGTGGCCTTCGGCACGCCAGTCATCAAGAATCTTGAAAAATGCTACCGGCCCGCCACCATATTGGCCGGCCAAAAAACCATTGCCGCCGTTGCCTTTACCCTCGTTATTGTAATACCCCGGGGTGCATTCTGCGTAGAACTTTTCTCCCTGGCCTGCGAGGCCAAGAATGGTCGCCACCCAATCGGCCTCCGCCTGTTCCGAGGCTTCCATGGTAACAACGTTGTTATCAAGGCCATGCTTGATCACATAGGCGATATGTTTGGCTTGCTCATTGAGCGTATGGGGAACGTTGGCGGTGTAACCAGTTTGGGTAAAACCGACAAAGTAACAGTTGGGAAAGTTGTGGCTGTGCATACCATGGAAGGTAGACAGGTTATTCGCCCATTTCTCACTTAAGGCGGTATCGTCACGACCAATCACATCATAACCCGACTGGCTGGTGTAGTTGGTGCCGACCTCAAAGCCGGTGGCAAAAATCAGGCAATCCAGCTCGTATTCTTTACCGTTAACGATGACACCTTTTTGGGTAACTCGCTCCACACCCTGACCCAGGGTGTCGACCAGCGTCACTCCCGGCAGGTTAAAGGTGGGCAGGTACTCATCGTGAAAGCCCGGGCGCTTACAGAATTGTCGATAGTAAGGCTTGAGGTTTTCCGCCGTACCCTGGTCTTTAACGATGTTGGCGGCACGAGCGCGAACCCCTTCCATTTTCTGGAAGTCGGCAATTTCCATTGCCAGCTCCTGCTCTTCGGAGGATATCTCGGTGCCATCGCCAGCGGCAAGTATGGTTTGCAGATTACGAAAAATATCGGTCCAGCCATCGCCAACCAGGTCCTCCTCCTGATAACCACCGGTAGCGATGATATTGAAGTTATCCATGCGCTGCTGATGCCAGCCGGGCTTGAGACTCTCTGCCCATTCGGGATCGGTGGGCCGATTATTACGCACATCAATGGACGAGGGTGTGCGTTGGAACACATAAAGCTCTTTGGCCCCGGCGCCCAGGTGAGGAATACACTGAACCGCCGTCGCACCGGTACCAATAATACCTACTCGCTTGTCTTTAAGGTTACTCAAGCCACCCTCGGCACTGCCACCGGTATAGTTATAGTCCCAACGGCTGGTATGAAAGGTATGGCCCTTAAAATCATCAATACCCGGGATTCCTGGTAGCTTGGGGCGGGTCAGCAAACCGTTAGCCATGGCGACGAAATGAGCTTTGATTTGATCATCACGATTGGTAGAAATAATCCACCGCGAGATAGACTCATCCCAGCGGATTTCAGTCACCTCCGTCTGCAAGCAGGCATTATCGTAAAGATCGTATTTTTTAGCGATTGCCAGACTATGATCCAGAATTTCTGGTGCGTAGGAATATTTTTCTTTGGGAATATAACCCAACTCTTCAAGCAGCGGTAAGTAGATATAGGACTCGACATCACACTGAGCACCGGGGTAGCGGTTCCAGTACCAGGTGCCACCAAAATCACCGGCTTTATCGATTATGCGGATGTCTTTAACGCCTGCCTGTTTGAGCCGAACCGCGGTCAACATGCCGCCAAAACCGCCACCAATAATGGCGACTTCAACCTCATCGCTAAGGGGTGCTCGGGTAAAGCCGGACTCAACATAGGGATCATCGATATATCCGGAAAAGTCACCCGTGGGTTCCTGATACTGATCAAGACCCTCTTTGCGGATACGCTTGTCCCGCTCCTGGGCATATTTTGCCCGTAGCACATCTGGATCAAAGTCTAGTTTGGACGTATCGATAATGTTGCTGGTTGTACTAGCCATACTTTAAAACCCAAAAGATCACAAATTAAGAATAGATAAAATACCTATATAAACCTATAAAATACAATGCGTTATAAAAACAAGTTAACCTATATAGACAGGTTAATATTCGTATTACTCACACCCACGCGCTCTCAATTACCCATTTGAGAAAGCCTAACCACAGCGCCAGGCCGTGCGCCCGTATCCTCACCATTTTTCATGATGACCTGCCCGGCGACCAGGGTGGCCACATAACCTTCAGCGCGCTGAATCAGCCGCGAGCCACCAGCAGGCAGATCATTTACTACCAGAGGCGCTAGACTGGTCAATTGCTCCAGATCAATCAGATTGATATCAGCCCGCTGCCCAGGCAATAATTCGCCGCGATCGGTGATGCCGTTGCGCCGAGCTGTATCACTGGTTTGTTTGCGAACCGCCGCTTCTATGGGTATTCCCTCTTTGCGATCTCTGGCCCAGTGCGTCAACATGAAGGTCGGCACACCAGCATCGACGATAAAATTACAATGTGCTCCGCCGTCGCTACCGCCCAGCATAGATGTCGGGCTCAACAGCATCTCCCGTGTGGCATCAAGGTTGCCGTCAGAAAATCCCGCGGATGCATAAAACAAAAAGGCCTGGCCGTCGCTTTCGAGCATCAGGTCATAGGCCAGCTCAGCGGGCTGACAACCCTTGTTCTTCGCCAAAGTCTTAATATTGGTATCAGGATCCGGCTCATAATTGGGCTTGTCGCCTAAAGCAAACGTCAACTTCCAGGGGTTGGCGAATATTTGTGTCCAGGCTGTCAGTGCCGGATCTTTATCTGAAAGAATCCGCGCTTTCACTTCTGGATCACGCAAAGCTGCCAGACGCTCGGGTTGAGACAAGTCTTTGAGGGCCATAAAACTGGGGAAGCGCGCAAAAGGATTTTCACTTTCAAAGCTGAACAACATACCTACGGGACGACAGGACACTTGAGGTATCAAGGTTGCACCTGCTGCGTTTGCTTCTTCTGCAAGGCGAAAGGATTCCCGCCACAGGTCGGGGTCCTTACCAATCTGAGCCATCAGGTAAGTAACTGGACAACCGGCCTTGAGGGATAACTTGCGCATTAGGGCCATCTCACTTTTATGGATCACCGGGTCGCCGGTTTCCAGGCCTGCGGCGATAACTTCCAATAAACCACGGCCATAACCTCCTACTGCCTGAGCTATCGCCATTAACTCGTCTTCTTTGGCGAAAGTGCCGGGAATAGGATCACCATCGGGCGTCAAATGGATAGCAGTACGCGAAGTGGAAAACCCGAGCGCACCAGCTTCCATGGCTTCAGACATCAGATCGGCCATCTGTTGGGTTTCTTCTTCAGTGGGGTCCTCATCTTCAGCGCCCCGTTCACCCATCACGAAAGTACGCAGAGCACAGTGCCCTACATAGGCACCCACATCGATTGCTCTCGGCATACGATCCAGCGCATCGAGGTACTCGGGAAAGCTGACCCATTGCCAGTCGATCCCGGCTTTCAGGGCATCAGCAGAGATATCTTCAACAGATTCCATTAAATCAATCATCCGGTCGCGATGATCCGGAGCCACAGGGGCAAACCCTACACCGCAATTGCCCATAATAGCGGTTGTGACACCGTGCCAACCGGAGGGTGTTAAGAGCGGATCCCACGTGGCCTGCCCGTCGTAATGAGTGTGTGTATCCACCCAACCAGGCGTCACCAACAGGCCTTCAGCATCTATTACTTCCTTGGCCTCAGCAGATATATCGCCCACTGCGGTGATCTTTCCATCGTTAATAGCAATATCGCCGGTAAATCCTGGCGAACCGGTACCATCAATGATGGTGCCTCCCCTGATGATTAGATCGTGCATTGTTTTTTCCTCATTATTTATTATGCGTTAAGCCCTTTGAACGAAAGCAAAAGGGCTTTCACGCAAAGGGCTCACTCGTGTTATTTGCAGGTTCAACGACTAAGTTCACCAACCAACAATGTTGGCTTAGATCGAAACTTAAACAGCCTGTACTGGCGTAATACCAAATTGCGCTGCTGCGTTGCCACCCAACATGCGAGCGATAGTCTCATCCTTAATACCAGCATCGCTCAATAGCTTAATGGCATCCCAGGCACTGGTGGTATCTTGTTGGGGATAGTTAGAGCCCCAGACCACCTTCTCAACATAATCTTCAGATAGTTGCTGAACCATCCTCTCCTGAGCATCAAAGCCCAACATCACTTCACCTTCTTCCCACATTTCCTCCGGTTCAGTGCTGACCGGATATTTGTGCAACAAGGGAAAGGTTAGTGCCGAGGCTTCCATTTTTTCAAGAATCTCTTCCATCCATGAAGCCTTGCCGTGTGCCATAACGACCTTCATTTTGGGATAACGCTCCATAACCGTAAAACCTATCAGCGCCGCGCCAACAAACATATGGTTATCCAGCCAGGGAGAAATAACCTGTGACATGGGGTGACCTAAATCTCCCGCCGCCAAAAAGCCTAAATTACCGCCATTACCACCACCTGCACCAGGTCCACCGCCGCCTTCGGCAAGCAGTGTCATTTTGGTCAATCGGGTTTTCATCTTCTCCATAAACTGGCCATGGGAAGTCCATTCAGGATTCCACCAACCATTGGCCGGGTGCACCGCAGCGGTAATTTCGAGCCGCTCAAGGGCCGCCCAAAGTGGATCGTAATAAGGATGAGTGAAGTAGCGTTCTTCAATAAACATTGGCCGGATAAACGCGCCTTTAAAGCAGTCTATTGTTTTGATTCGCTCCAGTTCTTGCTCGGCAAAATCCAGGTTTTGCAAAGGGATCATTGCCACGGCAAACAAACGCTCTGGTGCTGCAGAACAAAAGTCAGCGATCCAGTCATTATAAGCCCGTGCTAGCGCGTAAGCCACATCGGGGTCTTCGATCAGGTGGAAGCCCTCGGCAAACCAGGTCGGATACAACACGGTTTGATCAACGCCCATGGTGTCCATGTCTTTCAAACGAGCCTGGGCATCGGAGGCTCCTGGGTTTTTCTCATGGCGAACATCGGGGTCGAGACCGCCGACATCTTCCCAGCTCATGCCCGGCTGCCAAATGGCGTGACGGGGAATATTGGTGTTCATGGTATCGCGAAAGATTTTACCGTTTACTTTCAGGTAAGAGTTGGTTTTGCCCTCTTCTCGCCACAGAGCAAATTTGCCTAAGGTGAGGTATTCCGAGTCGAGATATTTTGTCCAAATTTCCTGAGTCTCAACAATATGAGAATCACTATCGAGAACTGAAAATGCTTTAGTCTTTTCTTTACCTGCTTTGCCATTACTTGCAGCCATTATTCTGCACCCCCTGCGACCATCTTCGCGCCACCGGTAACGCCTGAGCGCGATGTCGCCCGAGCAGCTTTGGTTTCATTCATTGCCTTTGCATAAGGCGAAACACCGGCTTCTGGCGTCATCGCATAATCGATTTCTTCCTGGGTAGGCCACCAGTCTGGGCGCTCAATCTCAGTCTGGCGATCACGAATAAAGCTTTTAGGTTCTGGAATATTGTAAGCACGACGAGCATTGCCGCCGAGGAATTTAGCCTGGCGCTCTTCAGATAAATTCGCTCCTTCCATAGTTTCCATAGCCCGCCAAACATCGTCACCATCGTGGTGATAGACATCGGATGACCAGACCAGGATATCTTCGTAAAAATCAGGCATCCGCGAAGGTGGGGCTTCATCGCCTTCAAAACCGGTCACGCAGTGCTCAAAGAAAGTCTCGCTGGGCAATTGCTTGAGGGGGCGCATATTGCGCTCGTTGCGATAGAGCTTGTAATACTTGTCACATTCATCGAGAACAAAACTCAGCCAGGTGGATGAGGCTTCAAACACAGCGGCATTGAGTTTGGGGTGGCGTTCAAACAGGCCAGAAAACAGTGCGGTAACCACCCACAGTGAGGCTTCGGATTGGAAATTCTGAACATTGGTGAGGAAGCCGTGGGGGATGCCTGCTGAGACCACGGTCTTGTTGATCAGCTCAGAGGCAGAATGTTGCTCGGTATAGCCCGGTGGCTTAAGTGAACCCAGGGCCGGGAACGGATGCATACCATAGACCACGCCGGTTTCCTGCATAGCTCGCCACAAGGGCTCAAATTTTGGCTGCAGAGGATAATTGCCCATAGCGTCGATGGGACGAACTAAACCACAGCGACAGCCTTTATCGGCCACTCGATATAATTCCTTAACCGCCAGTCTTGGGTCCTGCAAAGGCAGAAGCGCGGCAAAATACAGCCGATCCGGATCTTCCTGGCAATATTCCCAGGCCCATTCGTTATAAGCCTTACACAGGGCCGCTGCACCGCGACCATCCTGTATCCAGGGGTAGGTATCTATGTCGGAAGGAATAATCATCACCTGATCAATACCCTGGGTATTCATATCTTTGATACGAGCTTTTGGCTCATAGGCACCCATGTGATCCAGATAAGATGACTGCTCTTTGGTGAGCGCGGTCTCTTTGCGTAAATTGCGGACATTAAAGGCCCGCTGGATAGGATGTTTCATACCTGGCCCAGCCACCGAAATAAGGTTCATGGCGCCAGCGGCACCGGCACCCTCATTTGAGCGGATGCCAGCCCCGGAGACTCCGTTAACCGACATTTGGCCGGTTTCAGGGTCGAGCCACATTGAGCTTTTCAGCGCAGCATATTCATCTTTGGTAAGAATATCCTTTGCCCGTTCCCATATTTTCCCTGGTTCAGCGACGTGGGCATCACAGTCGAAACTGGCAAAGTTCTTACTCATCGGTGCAAATTTTTGAGTGGGCATGGTGAGCCTCCTGATTTATGAAACTTTATAATAAATTGAAATAGTGTATTGAATTATTACCTTAAACTCTCGCCTTGAACTATTACCTTAAACTCCCGCCCTGAATTAGCACTCGACAGTCCTCCGCCGTAGTGGAGCAGCCAGCCTTTGTGAAAGCGTCATTGAACAGGCACATTAAGCTGCAATATAAGCCATAGCTATAGTTGACATGTCAACCGAAAATCTAAACATTCTTTGCTGAAGAAATCAAATAACCTTTTGTCGCAGGGAACTATAATTTTGTTCGTTATCCTCATAACAGCGCCGATCACAGCAAACCGCTCAACCGCACTTGGCTGTTCCCCCATGAAATCAGTCCTCCATGAAATCAGTCCTCCATAAATTCAGCAAAAGCCTGCTGATAATCCGGGTGCCATCGTGATAAGGGCGGGCGCTTATTGGCAATGTCGCCGGCTGCCCACAGAATACGCCTGGCGTCGATCTCTTCGCTTACATCGTTGTCTGGACAGACAATGTAAAAATCGCCATTGCCTAATTTTTCAATCATATATTCAATCAGTTGTTCAGGTAGCCAGGCGGCATCAGGTTTTTCAGGAATATGCGCCCGCACCATGCCGGTATAGGTAAAGCCCGGCACCAGCAAATGTGCGGTCACTTTGCAGCCTTCGGTATTACGCAGATCGTGTTGTAAACCTTCGGTCAATGCCTTGATACCCGCCTTGGAAATATTGTAGGCGGTATTACCCGGTGGGCAGGTAATACCCTGCTTTGAACCAGTATTAATAATGCAGGCGGGTAAACCCTGGGCAATCATGTCTGCGGTAAAGGCTTGCACGCCATTAATAGCGCCCCATAGATTTACATTTAAAATGGTTTGCCACTGCTGATAGTCCTGCCATGTTCTCGCCCGTAAGGCAATGCCGGCATTATTCATCAACACGTTGACCCGCCCAAAGGTCTCTATGACCCCGGCTTTAAGCTTTTCTACTGATGGAAGATCAGCAACATCTACGGAAACTGCCAGCACATCCTCGCCACCACCCGAGCAAAGTGCGGCTACTTCTTTTGCAGCACGCTCCAGCTCGTTCGTATTTAAATCTGCTAAACAAATCTTCATACCCAAAGCGGCAAACTTTTTGGCTGCAGCCAGGCCGATTCCGCTGGCGGCTCCGGTGATAACCGCGACGTTCCCGGATGCAATTGCTGGATGATTATTCATAATAATTACTCAGGGCATTCACTTAAGGAAGCTCTGATCAAGTCCAATTATTTTATGCTGGTTAAAATGCCCCCTAATTCCCCCGAAGTTCGTTGCAATAGAGTGACTATTACGCCTCTCTTCGTGAAAATTAGGAACCATTTCTACTCGGCCTAATTCTAATCAACTTAATCAGAGATTCCTTAAGACAATTATTTAGGCCATTACTTAATGGCTATTACTTAGGGCAATGTCGATCCATAAACACCAGCATTTTTTCCATGGCCAGTTCGCTTTCGGGTAGTCCATCAAAAATAGGATGAACATGAGTAGTTTTGTGCCACTCGCAAATCTCGCTAACCACGCCTTGCTGCCTGGCCAGACGAGCAATACGCACACCATCGTCACGCAAAATCTCGTTGCTGCTGACGTGAACCTGCAATGGCGGGTAGCCACTTAAGTCGGCATAAACCGGTGATACCATGGGATCGGTACACAGGTAATCACCGAGCACCAAATCCCTTACCAGGGGGATCAGTCGATTACTCAATAAAGGATCGGCACCCTCGTTGGTAAACATCGACGGACTACCGAAAGAAAAGTCGGTCAAAGGCGACAGCGCTATGGCACAGGCCGGGTTGTCTAGTTCTGATTGACCAATACCAAGCAAGGTCGCCAGCGTTAGATAACCTCCGGCAGAATCACCCGCGACAACGATAGTATCCGGATTGATGCCCTGCTCTTTCACCAACCACTGGTAAGCGGCCAAACAATCTTCATTGGACGCCGGATAAGGATATTCCGGAGCCAAACGATAATCGACTAACAGGACCCGAGCATTGGCAGCTGCACCCAGGCGTTGCGCCCACTGTTTATACATGCCGGGGACATGAATAATCATTCCTCCACCATGCAGGTAAAGAATGGTGCGTTTAATATCCGGCTGATTGTTTATCCAAAGATAGCTCGGCTGGCCCTCAACGGATTCAACCGACACAGTAGATGTATGTTTACGAGTCAGGAATTTATCGAGCCTGACCACCCAGCGACGTAGCTTATCAATCGTGGCTTGCTCATTGCCGGGGACAGTTTTTGCCGCTGACCTTTTCACAAAAGGTTTAACGATAACCCGTGATGTCCCATTCAACACCTTAACTTGCCAGCTCATGCCTTTTCCCCGAATATATTTGGTTCAATAGTACTACAGGCTATACTAATTGTTCTGCCAGTAAATAATCAGTTTTATCAGGGGTGGCTACCCATAAAGGAAGGCTCCTTTAATATTGGTTCACAAAAATATGTCACACAATAATAAGCGCGCAAGCTCTCTACCTGAACTGCAAGAACTTTTAGGCCGAATATTCACCAAAGAAGAAGTTGGCAGGGGTTTAGGTTTGCAATTGCGCAGCACTGATATCGTCATTACCCCTTTTGGGAAAAGTGGTACCACCTGGCTGCAACAGATTGTCCATACCTTGCGAACCAGGGGTGACATGGACTTCGATGATATCTCTCGTGTTGTACCCTGGATTGAGAGTAGCCCTGCCCTGGGTCTCGACCTCGACGCTGAACAACGCGCTAACCCTCGCGCCTTCAAAAGCCACCTGGAATACGAGCCTGTTCCGAAAGGCGGCAAATACATAAATTCGGTGCGCAATCCTGGCGATGCGCTTTATTCCATGTACAGGTTTATGGAAGGCTGGTTTTTAGAACCCGGCGCAGTCAGTGTTGATGAATTTGCGCGCGAGCGTTTCATCAAGTCAGGTGATTATTGGCGCCATCTCAAATCATGGTGGGCGCGACGCCAACAACCCAACGTGCTATTTATGGCTTATGAGCATATGCAACAAGATTTGGAGGGTACGATTGTACGGGTGGCCAGATTTATCGATATCCCACTTGATGATGACTTGCTTAAAATAACTCTGCAACACGCTTCTTTTGCTTTCATGCTGGAACATAAGGATCGTTTCGACGATGCCTTGATGCGCCGCCTCAGCGAGACCAGGTGCAAGCTGCCATCGGGTAGCGATTCGGCAAAGGTTCGCGAAGGAACCGTCGGCTCGCGCAAGGCATTGAGCGCAGAAACCCTGGCTGAATTGGACAAAGTCTGGCAACAGGAAATAGAAGCGTCACTAGGGTACAAAGACTATGCATCCTTGATTGCTACTTTGGCCTGATGAACAACTGCAGATAGATAACAAAAACTCGCAGCGCCTGTCACGAATGCACTTGCCAGGAGTCTACCTGCCAGGTGCACCCGCCCAAAAAGTCATTCCTTTTGATCTCAGCCCATTTTTGACCGCAAATAAACGCCTATTTTATCAACCGCTTCCTGCGCCTCTTCAAGCATGGGCGCAAAGGCATGCCAGACGTGGAACATTTCAGGCTCGTCGAGGAGTTCTACATCAACACCTGCTTTTTTAGCGTTTTCATAAACAGTAATAGCATCGTCATAAAGTACTTCACGACCACCCACATGAATCAGCAAGGGTGGCATGCCTGTCATATCGGCAAACACGGGAGAGGCCAGCGGGTCTTTCTTATCAGTATCGCCAACATAAAAATCGGCCATTTTTTCCAGACCATTACCCAGTACCATCGGGTCTATTTCGAGACGCGTGGTATAGGATTCAGCAGAACAGGTCATATCTGTCCATGGCGAGATACCAACACCGGCGGCGGGCAAGGGGTCACCGGCGTCACGCAGATACAGCAGGGTTGCCAGGGTCAGGCCACCGCCTGCGGAGTCACCAGCAATCGCTATATTGTTCGCTTTAATGCCTTGTTTTAGTAACCAGCGATAGGCTTTAGCGGCATCCTCAATGGCCGCGGGAAAAGGATTTTCCGGTGCCAGTGCATAGTTGATGCCGAGCGTCCGAGCGCCACTCGCCCGTGACACATTTTGCATTAAATAACGATGGCTCTTGATAGAACCAATGGCATAACCGCCGCCATGTAAATACAGCACAACCTTTTCAGCGTCAGCGCCCGGTGCGGTGAGGAATTCCGCGTCGACGCCGTCGACGTTAATGGGCTCCATCTCAACGTCAGCAGGAACTTTGAACTTGGCGCCGTTTTCATCAAGCACCTCGCGAGATTTTTTCAACGAAGGCGGTTTACCACTAGTGCTGGGTGCATTTTGGCGTTCAAATATTTTTAAAATTTTATCTAACTGTTGCTGTGACACGATAATTTCCTCGCTATATTTATTGTCGTTTGCAAAACATTTCTCATTCGGGCTCAGGCCGACCTCAAAACGCTATGGTCGGCCGAAAATAAGCCACTCAGAATATAACTAATCGCACTAGTGTCCGGTTAATTTTTGAACAAATTCAGTTGGTTAGAAACCATGTCATCCTCCAGGATATGCTTGGTATTGAATAAGTCCTTGTTTAAAGGGATTTTCTCGAAAAGAGTGACTGAAA
>Ga0164315_10001668_pt1 | contig 16725 bp, 30 predicted proteins | sample GuaBasSedimGuay6_FD_113737 | JGI IMG/M metagenome (GOLD analysis project Ga0164315, IMG submission 113737) | Subseafloor sediment microbial communities from Guaymas Basin, Gulf of California, Mexico - Guay6, Core 4569-2, 0-3 cm | ecosystem: Environmental > Aquatic > Marine > Hydrothermal vents...
AGGTGGAATTCAGGTTTTAAGTAAATGGGGACTTGAAGGAGAAGATCCAGCATTGACTCCAGGAATTATGAACTAATAAATAAGAAAATATCATGGTAGAATTTTTAGTACACTTAGTAGGATTCTTTTTAATTTGGACAGCAATTGAGCTTGGCAGAAAACCAGATTCTTCATACAATTTTTTGCAATGGCAAACATGGGTTCAAATTGCATTAGTAGCAGTTGGAGTATATGTTGCAAATATAGTCGTTTGATATGAAATTATATACAGCAGTAATTGGTTTATTCTTGATGTGTTCATCAGTTTTTGGGCAGCTAAAAGTGAACCTTTCTGATCCAAACCCACTTGATAGTACAATTGCAGAATATTCTTTTTGCTTAATTGTCCCAAAAAGGTTAGATGGATTTGTAACTCTTCAGTGTAAAGATACACAAGGACAAATGTATCATTTAAGATTTAGAGAAGATAAATTCAGAGGGAAGATAACTCTACATATACATCCTAATCAAGAAGACGGTCCTCCTACAGAAGAGCATGTTTGGAATATTCATTTGTTACCAGAAATTGTAATTGATACTGCTACAATTGAGGTAGATTATTTAGATAGATAATGCAGGGCTTTTTAGATAAATATTATCCGTCAATTGCAAAGAGTTTTGCTGTGAATCACATTAAAAATCTTGAAGAATTGATTGAGCATCGCAAAAGAGAGTTTAAGAAAAAATATAACGAAGAATGGAAATAACCCCAAAATTTGTAATGCTCGGGAACTCAGCCTTGAGACTAAGAGGCGATACTTATTATCGGGATGCTGGTAATTGGGATGTGAAATATAAATTTATTGATGGGAAATTAGTGAGTTGGAATTGGGGATTTGGAATGCCATGGCTTCATAGACAACCGTTAATTGAAATCACAGAAGAAAAATATAGAGAAGATAATGCTGGTTATGTGCCAGATTTTTAAAATGGCCCAGTGGCGAAATATCCTGTCTCCAGTAATGGGGGTGTCGGTTCGACTCCGACTTGGGCTACATTCTAAATAGTGACAGTGGATTGGAATAACACTGGATTGATAAGGATAGCTGCAGAAACAGTACACTACGTTCTGAGACAATAACGGTACTTATCATTTTTATAATGAGATATGAGTGATTATATTAAATTTGTAAGTGACAAGCAAAAAATGTTTTGGTTAGAAGAACAACTTAGATTATTATGGGAATTTCTTGAATTAGAAGGAATGGATGAAGAAGCTGACAAATATGTAAAAGAACAACAATATGAGAGATTTTTTAAAGATTGAAAAGACAACCGAGGCAGGCAAGACAGCAATGCATCGAGATATAGAAATTGTTAATATAGAAGCAAACGACCATACAGAGTTTGAGCATTGGTATAATTGGTACAAGGCTAAAGGATATGAAGGAAAGATAGAGAGAAAAAAACATTGGAGTAAAGGATATGTATATTATAAAGTGTTAATGAAAAAATGAATAGTTGAGTTAAGATAGCTTCAGGCAATCTAAAATCTGATGTGATGGGGATGATTAGACATCGCTTCTTTTCCAGCTTTTTTAAAACATAAACAAATGAGGAAAGCGCTCTTAAGAAGCAAGTTGAAGAATTTGAGGATGATATGGACGAAAATGAAGGTTTGATTTAACTTTTAACAATCCCTTAACACAGACAATTTTTTTCTGAATATTTTTTTAGTTATATTTGAAATATGAAAGAAACAGACTTAATAAAAGACATGGAATCCGCCATTAACGAAGTTGTAAATGGCGATGCTGTAGAAGCTAAATTAGTTGGTGTTTATCCTGCTGACGTAAAAAATTACGTAGAAAAATTAAAAGGGATAGAATCTGATGAAATGGATATCAACGGATGGCAATGGGATTTCTGGATGTACTACACAATTGAAGATACAAAATATGTGTTATCTGGGTCTGGCTATTATGGAAGTTTAGTTTTCAGAGAAGATAATTAAGATTTTTACTAGTTTTATTTGAAAACTAGAGGGTGCACTGGCTACCATATAGGCCAGAGGTTTTACCTGTTACCATACAACATGGAGGGTGCACTGGCTACCATATAGGCCAGAGGGTGCACTGGCTACCATACAGGCCAGCGGAGTTTGAACGTTTCACCACAGGAAGCGTCTATTCGTCGAGAACTACGTTTGAAGTGTTTGCACTGCAATGCTTAACACATGTTCTACCCGGTTCGAAGCTGCAGCGGTAGAACCGGTTTTGGAGAAATAGTTTAAGTATCGTAAAAACGCGCCGCTTCGGTAGCATGGTATGGGCGACCTACCTTTCTCCACTAACTAAAATTAGGAATTATGCTTATATTGGAAATTATTTTAACTATAGTAGCGTGGGGAAGAGGATGGAAATGGTTAGCATTATTACCACTCGGAATGGCATTTGGGATTGGTCTTATCGCTGGAGCCAACGGAGTTACTGATCTTGATAGTCTCATTTGGATTGATGTGGTAGCAATTGTTGCTTTAATTGCAATGATAATTGCTAAGAAAAAACCAGTAAAAGAAGAAACTGATATATAGAAATTACAATATGGATAAGATTAAGATTTTCAGCAAACGCTGTGAAGATGGTGGGGATGTTAAAAAAGTTGAGGGGAAAGTAAATGATTGGATAGAAGCCCAAAACCTAGATGAAAAAACATTTAAAATTCAAAGTGTTTCTACATGTTTTTCTTCAGACGGGGACGGTGAAGGAATTTTTGTTGTAACTATTCACTATAGCATTTTTGATAACCCTATAGATGAAATTACTATTGTTTAATTTTTCTCTAATAAATATTACAGAGAAGTCAAATAATTGGGTGTATGAGAATTTTTAAGAAAGATGGGAAGAGGATGTTAAAACATATCTTCAAGAAAGTAAGATTTGAAGTATCTGTTGATGATAAAGGAGTAAAAACGTATGATATATTCCAGAAGAATAACGAAAATATTTGGAAAAATGTGCTTACGACTACGCGATTACATAGAGCAATCCACAGAAAACATAATGCATGGCTAAGCGTTATGAATCAAAGCGGGAAAACTGGTTACTTATTAGAAAAGAGAAAGAAATCAAGTGCTCGTAAAAAACTTCGGCTAAAAAAATAACAAACATTTAACAAAAAAGGTTTCCTAGTATGGGAAACCTTTGTTATTTTTAACCTATTAATAATACATATTATTTTATTCACTAAAACAAATTAAATTATGGAACCAAGAAGCGGTGACTTAGTACTTCCTCAAGGAACGTATGTGTTACTACAAGATGGAGCATCTGGCCAGGTTGAAGTTGTCACAGGACCTCACAAGGTGAGTCTTGCAGACACAGACAAACCAGTGATTTATGAGTCTGAATCACGCAGATTTACTCCAACCGCTGCTGACAGAGCAATTAGGGTTTGCCCTGCTGCTGATGAAGGACAATATCTTGTATTAACAAATCCAACTGAAGAGTCAGAAGGAAAATTACAACACCCTGGAAAGGGTAAGGTTAACACTCCTAAGTTGAAGATGGGACGAAGAATTAATATTCAAGGTCCTACACAATTTTCATTATATCCTGGGCAAGTTGCTGACGTCGTTGATGGTCACCAACTTAAATCAAATGAGTATCTTTTGATTAGGGTCTACAATGAAGATTTAGCAAAAACTAATCTCAAGAATGCAGTTGTTAAAGCTGCAGAAGGGGAAGGAGATAAAGGTAAATTATTTACCGACAAAGAAATCCGAACTGGAAACCTTCTTATTATTAAAGGTACTGATGTATCTTTTTATATCCCTCCAACTGGTATTGAGGTACTAGAAGAAAATGGAAATTACACAAGGGGTGCAGTAACTCTTGAAAGATTAGAGTATTGTATTTTACTTGACCAAAATGGAGATAAGCGTTATGTTGAAGGACCTGACGTAGTATTCCCAAAACCTACTGAAACTTTTATAGAGAATAAAAAACAACGTATTTTCAGAGCAACTGAGCTTAATGAGAATATGGGTCTTTATATTAAAGTTATCGCAGCTTATGAAGAGAATGGAAAGAAATATGAAGCAGGACAAGAACTCTTTATAACTGGCAAGGACCAAAAAATTTATTTCCCACGTGCAGAACATGCTATTATTAAGTATGGAGATGAAACTATTTATTATGCAACTGCAGTACCTAAGGGTGAAGGCCGTTATATTTTAGATAAGATTTCAGGAGATGTGAAATTAGTTCAAGGCCCGAAAATGCTATTACCAGATCCAAGGAGCGAAGTTATTGTCAAACGAGTATTAAATGATAAAACTGTTGAACTTTGGTTTCCTGGAAACTCTGAAGCTTTAGCTTATAATCAAGACTTAAGTGAAGAACTCGATTCTACTCAAGAAGAATATATGGTAGCATCAAGAAGTTTTGGTGGACGGACTAAGCAGACACTGCTTGCATCAACTGCAGCAGGTATGATGGGTGGGGATCAATTATCCCGCAAATCAGTTTATACTAAGCCTCGTACCATTAAATTGGATACGAAATATGAAGGAGCTGTTCTTCTTAATATCTGGCCTAATTACGCTGTTCAAGTTGTAAATAAGTCAGGTGAGAGAAAAGTTGTTCAAGGACCTAAAGTTATTATGCTTCAGTATGACGAAACTCTAGAGAAACTTGAATTATCAACTGGAAAACCTAAGAATGATCATAATAATGTTCCAACAGTATATCTTCAAACTAAGAACAATGTTGTTAGTGATGTTATTACTGTAGAAACAAAGGATCTTATTGATGTAGATATTCGTATCTCATACAGGGTTGACTTTGAAGGAGATGAGAAGAAGTGGTTTAGTGTATCTGATTATGTTAAGTTATTAACTCAACATATGAGGTCTCTTGTCCGTAACGCGGTTAAGAAAATCACAATTGAGGATTTCAATGATAATGCAACTGATATAATTCGTGATACAATTCTTGGAAAAACTAAAGAAGGAACTAAGAAGAGAGGAAGAAGTTTCGAAGAGAATGGTATGAAGATTTATGATGTTGAGGTATTAAATCTTGAAATTGGAGATCATGAGATATCTGAAATGCTAAAAGATAATCAACATTCAACTGTTGAGCAGAATCTTAGAATTATAGGTCTTACAAAAGACCTTGAATTTGAAAAGAAAGAACAGGAGTTTAAGCGTCAGAAATTAGATGAGAAATTAAAGACATCTAACAAACATACAGAAGTTGCATTGAAAGAACTTGGAAATGAAACTGAAGTATCTGAGGTTCAAGCGAAAGTGAAAGCCGATGCTACTACACTTCAATTGACAAATGAAGTTGAAAACCAAAAATCTCTTGATGGAATATCGAGTGCTAAACTTAAAAGAAGTAAAGCGCATGAGGATCTTCAAACTGTAATATTGAAAGAACGTACCGAGATTAAAATTAAGGAAGTTGAGAAGACTATGGCAGCAATACAGCCTCAGTTAATTGAAGCTATGATTGCCCAAGGTAACAACAAACTTGCTGATACACTCGCTAAAAATCTTTCATCTAAACGTAGTGGATTAGATAATTTGTTTAGTGGTGGTGGATTTGCTGAAATTCTTGAAACAGTTAAAGGTTCTCCTCTGGAGAAAATCTTAAATGATACCCTTAATCTGTACAATGAGTCTCAAAAGTAAGACGAGTAAATAACTTAACAATTACTTAACAACAAAAGTTTCTAAAAGATTTTTTTCTTTCGGAAACTTTTGTTATTTTTATACTAACAATAAAATTAAGTTAAACTCAAAAATTTTGAAAATGAAACGACTATTTTTAGTAGCAATGCTTGCCATCGGGATGGTATTCGCTACATCAAATCAAGCGCAAGGGCAAAGCGCTTTAAATCTTCAAGCTGGTTATTCTTGGTCAGAGGGAGTAATTGCAGCAGGATATCAATATTCTGATTTTGAAGCTAAGCTCGGTTATATGTTTACTTCAATGCCAGGTGATGGCAGTTCAGTAAGCGGACCAACATTTACTCTTATCTGGGGTCCCAAATGGTATGAGTCAGGCTATTACCTAAGTTATACCTATAACTCTGTTGGGTATCGTGCTCAGTATTCAACTAATGGTGGATCCTGGGGAGATAATAATATTGAAGGAATGAATATCCTTTCTATCGGATATAAAATCGGAGGTGAAAAAGTTTATCTCAAAGCCGACGTAGGTTATGGATGGAGTGACAGTGCAAATGGAATGTCATATGGTATAGTAGTAGGAGTTCCCCTATTCGGAACATATTAAAAAAAAGAAAAAATGAAAAAATTAAGATTTTTAAGTATTATAGTAAGCTTGTTATTAGGTGTATTCCTAACAAGTTGTGAAGAAGTAGTCCCTTATGAAGAACCGTGTGTTAAGAATAATACAGGAACTTTCATAGTACAAAACACTACTGGGTATGTTGTTTATGTAGATGTAGATGATATTGCCGAAAGAAGATTGAGTAATGGCGGACAAACTACATATAGTAATGTTCCAGCTGGAAGTCATAGAATGTATATTGACTTAGGAAATGGTTGGCAATACAAAACTCAATATCTAAAGGCATGTGAAACACTTACTTATACCTGGTATCTCCAAAATAAAAAATCTACTGAACCTCTGTTATGTTTAGATATTATAATGGATGGGGTGATTATTGATACTGTAACAGATTTTGAAAGGGATGCAAAGTAAAGTAAGGAATAATATTTCAAATAATTAAAAATAGACAAATATGAAACAACTTTTCTTGTTATTAGCCTTTATAATGTTCGGCATTACGATTCAGGCTCAGGAGTGCGGTAGTTATGTAGATCTAGTAGGATCTGGCATTGCCGGAGAAAGTTCTGCTTCCTTAATAATCGATGCAACATCGGTTGACTCTATTGTAGTAGAGGCCATTTATAAATCTACTACTCAACCATCTGCTGTAAGATTTTGGACCGCTACGGAAGAAGTATTTGTAGAACCAGTCGATGTTTTAGTTAGTGGACTGTTGGGATCGGTTAATAATGATCCAATTATTGCAAGCGTTTATCGAACAACATTGAGCGCCGCATCGATTGTAAATTTGGATATTCTCCAAAACACTCCCGAATTTTTTTCCTTTGCAGCTTACGTATTTTCCCCGAGCCTAGGAATTTCTTCCACGGTCAGCGGGGATTTATATCATGTCTATAAGAATGAAGATAACCCATTAGTTACAAACATTCCAATTCCTACTTCAGTAAATTCTCGAAATATTACTATTCGATATGGAATTACTGAATTAAACAATGATGAAAGAAAAGCTATATTTACATTCGAAGCAGATGGAACATTGATTGAAAAAGAAGTGTATGCTTGGGATGATGGTATTGGAGAAACAGAATCATATACGATTCAAGACGTATTGATTTTGGGTGTTCCTGGAAATGTGGATAAAATTATAATGACCCAAATTTCTCATAATTATGATCATGATGGAACTGGAAGAGGTGATTCTTGGATTGGAGGAAGAGTAATTGCTGATATTCCATGTGAAAAAGAAAAGAAAGATTCTGCCCTGTTTTGTACATATACTCAAGGGTTTTATGGAAATAAAGGAGGGAAAACCTGCTTAGGCGAAACAACTCCAGAAATAATTGCAAGGCTATTAGCCACTGATTTAGTATTAGGTTTAGGAAATAATACTTTTACTATATCAGCTGGTAATGTAGATGATGTACTGGGTATTCTTCCAGGTGGTGGACCTTCAGCAGTTCTAAATGGACACGCTACTTATGCTAATCCAGTAGGATTGAACATGAAAAAAGGAAAACTAAAGAACACACTATTGGCTCAATCCATTACGTTTGCTCTTAACCTTAGGAATAATCCTGATATGCTTTTATTTAAACTCGACCCTTTTACTACTCAGTTTCCGATGGATTGTTCTAGCATAGAAGCTGGGGGAATTCCTGGAAGCGAAAAAGAATTTAAGTTCTCTCAAGCTATTGTGGATTATCTTGGAGATGATGCAACAATAGGAGATCTGCTAGATCTTGTTAATTTGGCTCTTTCGGGTGGAGACATCGGTACATTATCATTAAGTAATGTCTCTGATGCTGCAACCCTTGTAAATGAGGCATTTGATGAATGTGTATACGTTACAGTTGAAGCAGAGGAAGAAATACCAGAAGTAGCTCCAGTAGTAGAAGTCATAGAGGAGGATGAAGGTACTGAAGAAGATGGTGGAACAAAAGGAACAACTGGAATAAATGATATTGAAGCAGGTTCTTTTAGTTTATACCCAAATCCTGTAGGCGATCAGATGTTTATAAATCTTTCACCTGAAATTAGAAATGTTAAAACTATTTCAATGTATAACGTAACAGGAGCAACTGAAAAGATTTTAACTGATAATTTTAATGCTAATTCAATACAAATCGATGTATCTGATTTAAATGAAGGAATGTATTTTCTAAGAATAGATGCAGACACCGGAACTGTGGTAAGACGCTTTACCGTAAACTAAAATTATATGAAAAACGTATTTGTAATAGACATACACAGTGTATTAGACGTGGTGACAAACAGTTCTTCAGAATTGTTTGTTATCTCAGACGATACTACAGTCACAGCGGTAGAAGATTTACTTAGATATTTAGTAGACACTTGGAATGAGATGGCTGATAAAGGTGTGTTCGGAAAATGGCATCAAGAAAGAGAAACAGTTAAATATGAAAACTGCATGTCTGTACGCTTAATGGATCCAAGCGATGTTGAGCATGATGAGCATGAAAAAAGATATAATTGGGGCTATGAAGTAGAAGAAAATGTGGGGAAAATTATTATTGAAAGTACTACCGATAATTCAATTCCATGGGAAATCATTGAATGGATTGAATCTGCATTTAGTGCAAAACGGTGGCATTTAGGTTAAACAATTAAAAAATATAAAAATGAAAATTCCAATTCACTCAACAACTGATTTAATTACTAATTCTTCAACAGTAATTTTCACATACAGTGAAAGTTCAGAAGGAGCAGTCGTTTCAATGATCGATGAAATGTTTAAAGCGTTTGGCATTGATAAGAAATGCGAAGATGTTTTTGACACAGTAGTATTAACTGAAAAGTACAAGTATAATGAGACTGAAGATTTAATTCCTGAGGGTGTAGATGGCGATGCTGTCGAAAAACTCTATGATGATGTCAAATCCGGGAAGGTTCAAAAGCCAGATTGGTTTAATGATATCGAAAGTCACGAAGGATCGTGGGATTACTATACTCCTAGTACTTATCTGCATCTTATTCCTAAGAAGCCAGAATACGAGAAATTAGCAAGCTTAGTTAAAAACTTTTTATATTCAACAGACCATGAAGCGACAAGAGATTAAAATACCGTTCCATTCGATGATTGATTTGATCACGAATTCTTCAACAGAAATTTTCATTAATAGCTCAAAGTCTATTGAGCCGGCTAAAGAACTTTTAAGCGAGTTGCTAAAACTTGCAGGATCATATAAGACTTGCGATGAAGTTTTCGAAGTAAGTTTAACAATGGACACTGACTATTTAGTAGATATTCTCAGAGATCAAATGGAAAATTATGATGAGGAGAATTATATCAAATTAGGCCTTGATGATCTTGCCTACACAAAATCTTATGAAGTTGTAGAACAATATGTTAACGATGTAATGAAAGGAAAGATAGAAAAACCAAAGTATTTTGAAGAGATGATAGATGATATGGAAATTGGTATCAGTACATATCTGCATGTAGTTTCAAAGGATTCTAAGTATGATCATTTCTTAGAAATTCTTGAGAAGCTTTTATATTCACCAGATTATGAAGAAGGTTCCTGCTAATATGATTAAAACAAGAATCTTTCCAGAACATAACTACAAAGGGATCCATATTAATGGCAAGACTATACGTATTGCTCTAGACCCTAAGAAGCCCATTAGTGAACTACAGTGGCCCGAGTTCTATGATGTAAAGGTAACACCTTACTGTAAGGGTAATTGCCCATATTGTTATCAAGATAGCCTCTCTACTGTACAACATCCTGATAATATAGTTGAGAAATTTGAATCATTCTTCTCACCTATGACAAAGAATCAGAAGCCATTCCAAATTGCCTTTGGAGGTGGTGAACCTACTACACATCCAGATTTTTCTAAACTCATGAAAGTTTGTTATGATATGGACATTGCTCCGAATTATACGACAAACGGGATGTGGGTTAAAGCAGAAAATCAAGATGAAATCATGGAAACCACAAAAAAATATTGTGGTGGAGTAGCAGTTTCAACTCATCCTCATCTAGAAAAATACTGGAAAGCAGCCACTGATGCTTATTTAGAAGAGGGAGTATTTACTAACTTGCATATTATTATAGGGGGGAAGGGATCTATCGATGATTTCGTAGAAATCTATAAAGAATATCATGGAAGAGTTAAGTATTTTGTGTTGCTTCCGTTAACAGCTCAGGGACGTGCAAATGAATCTTTTGTTGATTGGGAATATTTTCAAGAATCAGTAGATGGCAGTCCAGCCGACATTGCATTTGGAGCTAACTTCTATCCATTTTTATGCTCAACACCTTCCAGATTTAAAGTATCATTGTACGAGCCGGAGATAATGAGCAAATATTTATCTTTAGAAGATATGTCTATTTATAAATCAAGTTTTAGTGAAGAAAAGATTCAAATTAAAAATGAAAAGTGGGAAAAAGTATCTGCTTAACTAGATTTCTTGAATATATATTCATGAAAAAGTTTAATTATACTTATATAACTACTAATTTAAAAAATGGAAAGAAATATGTCGGGGATCATTCAACAGATATGGAGCTTAAAACTTTTTACAAACTCGGATATATAAACTATAAATGATAGAAATTATGAAAGACGTATTTGGATAGATTAATCAAAAATTAGTTATTATCACCAGGAGAAACTTAAACCCTGGTTATCAAGCTGTTCATAAAAATCATAAATATATAAATAAATCAGTTATTTATATGAATCATCAAAGAGTTTATGACTCTATAATCCAAAAAGCAAAATCCGAAAATAGAAAAAAGAATGGAGAGGTTTATTATGAAACTCATCACATCTTACCCCGTTCTATGAATGGAGGAGACGAAGAAAATAATTTAGTGTTATTGACGGCAAAAGAGCACTTTGTTAGTCATAAATTATTACTATTCATACATCCATTAAATGAATCCATGAAGCATGCATTTCACATGATGTGTTATTCAAAAAATGGAGACTATATACCATCAGGTAAAGATTTTGAATACGCGCGTATTTTAATAAGTAATTCACTGAAAGAATCTTACCAAGGTGAGAATAATCCCATGTATGGCAAAAAACATTCTAAGGAAGCAATTCAAAAAATTGGGTTAAAGAGTAAAGGAAGACGTCACTCTAAAAAATCAAAAGAAAAAATGGCGTTAAGTAAAATAGGAAAAAATAATCCTATGTATGATCAACCTGGATATTTCACAGGTCTTACTCGTTCTGATAAAACTAAACAAAAAATAAGTGAAAGTCTTAAAATGGTTCTTAAAAAAGAATGTGAATATTGTCATAGGTTTATATCCCCTAGTAACTATAATAGACATACAGATAAATGTAAATTAAAAAATATATCATGACATAGATTAAACTATACATTATAACACGAAGAGATTTGTTACCCGGAGTACAAATGTTACAAGCTGCCCATGCCGGGATAGATTTTCAACACCAACACCCAGAAATTGCAAAGCAATGGAATAATGAGTCAAATTATCTTATTATCTTGTCAGTTGAGAATGAAGAACAGCTATTATTGTATTTAGAGAAATTTAAGTACTACAATCTTAAAACAACAATCTTTAGAGAACCAGACATTGGCAATGAAATAACTGCTATAGTAGTAGAACCCAGTCAAAAAACGAAAAAACTAACTAGCAAATTACCACTTGCTTTAAAGGAAATTAACCATGGCAATTGAGATCGAGGTCGGGAAACCCCTTAAAAAAATACAATATCAGAACGAATTCAAAGTTCTTGTTAAATTTAGATATAGTGACGCATCTGAAGTAGTTATGGTAGATGCTGCAGATATGTTTCAACTAAAGAAATTTATTAAAATGTTGGATGATTGCTTAGACGCATATCCAGAAGGAAAGGGTGTGTTAGATACGTACAACCATGTCGAGAATTTCTGGTTATATGTTGAAACTTATGACTCTTTGAGTCATGAACAACAAGCACAACTTGATGAAATGGCAGAGGGTGCAGAAATTTATCTAGAATGGCGAATTGATCCAGATGAAGGAGATCAGCACCAGATTGATAGTTACACATTAACATTTTTTGATAGTAACGGAATTGAAAGAGAAGTAGAAATAAAAAAATAAAAGCTATGAAAACACATTGGTAGGTACGTCCTAGGGGTCCATAAGTTTATTTTTGTTACAGAAAGTATATTAACAGTAATCAAATTTAAACAAAAATAAACAATATTATGGAAACAATAGAAAAAATATATGACGTAAGAAAATTTAAAGCAGAAATTAAAGTAGCTGCAGGATATCAGAAATTCTTAAAAAATCAAAGAAAAACTGTAAAACTTGTAGGTAAAAGAGAACTTGAGCCTTGGATGGCAACAATGAAACATTATCATAATCGTCAAGATTTAGCTGCAATGTATGTAGCTTATGGAGTAATGAGAGGCAAAGATTTAGACGAACAAATGAAAGCTCATATCTCAAAAAGAAATGAGTATGCTATGAGTTCTGCAAAAGAAAAAGTAGAAAAATTGCTTAGTAAATACAAATTAGAAAAAGTAGAAGAATCAGCGTAATCGGTCTTAGAGGGGGTGGACTTTAAATGACTCCCTTCTGTCCGATTAGCTCAGTTGGCGGAGCGCTGGATTCTAGACCCGGAGGTCGTCGGTTCGATCCCGACATCGGACGCAAAATTTAGAATATGAGAAAATTATTAGTAGTCTTATTTGCCTTTCTTTTATTACAATCTTGTGATGAATTTTATTACGGGCAGGGCTACGTATTCATTCAAAATAAAACAGAAAGTCCTATATGGTGCGATGTTACATATAACTTAGGAGGAGAGAATGATCCTAAATTTTTATACCATAATGCAGAATATGGTTATCAAATGAATTATGGAGATATTTATGTAAACGTTTCAATAGACGGGCAGCTTTGGTATTTTCATGAAGCATTTTTAGAAATTGGAGAGAATTTAAAAGTCATTGTTATACTCACGGACGGAGAAATAGATTTAGATATTAAACATTATTGATTATGAAAAATAGAACAACCGAACAACTTCTTATTGAAAATATGTCTAAGAGGAGGTATGAATTATTCGGGGTGGATTATAATGAGCGTCCCGATGGAGAGGAGATGCCGGTTAAAGTTGAAAAAGAAATTGATGATCTAGCAGATAAAATTCTTAATTGCATCAAAACTTATCACTATTCCCTTCCGTTTGAATTTGTTTTTGAAGAGCTTACAAAACTTGGATGGGCGCCGTGTCTTCTTTATGATGATGATGGACATTTTGCTATTTCCGGAGATGGAATGCAATCTATTCCAATGGATTCACTACAAGAGACTGGTTCTGATTGGATATCTCACCACATAGTAGCGGGTGGGTGGTTTCCTACAATCAGACAAGCATTAGAACATTACTTAAATGAAGAATATTGATATGAAATACAACAAAACAGAACAGAAAATTATCGACAAATTAGAGTTAGGAGAACATGACGAAGAGATTACTAACCCATTTAGTAAAGCAACAGTAGTCTTGCCACCGCTTGGTGTAGCTCTGTATGACTTAATAACGGGTTCTGAGATAACAGGCCGATATAAAGACTTTGATAACGCTCGCTATCTTTTCTCTAAGCTCTATCCCGAAGCATATATGATATTAATAGACTAAACAAACAAAAATGAAAAAATACGGATCAAAGGACATAGATAGAATGCAATCGCTCCAGGAAAAATCCTACGGCGATTATATGTCAGAACTAAATTTTGCGTTTAACATGTCTTCAGCAATTACCGAACCAGGGAAAGCTATGGCAAGAGGATACGCAGCCCAAGAAATATTTGGGGAGCATGCTGCAATTGCTCAAGTATTCTTTGAAAGGGCATTTAACTTAGGAGGTAAAGATGTGAAGCCAGAAGCGTCTGTTAATACTTTTGAAGATGCAGATTCAGAATTTGAAAACATTCCAATTAATGAACAACCTGCATCACGAAGAAAAGATGCTAAAGTTCTTAATGGTAACGTATCCCGGAGAACGCCCTGGGCAAATTTAGTGTCCCTGGGAAAATTAAATATCATAAAGGGAACAGGACCACAATTCAAATTATATGATTATCCATCTGGAACTGTAGAAGTCTGGGAAGATATTAGTTTAACTATAAAGGGAAGGTATCGTCTTATTTACACTTCACATTATGAGTCAGTTTATTTTATTGATGAATTGAGAAAATTCAAGTATGCAGATAAATTAGTTGAATGGAAGTTGGTGGATTATATTGAATCTGAATTTGTAGCTAATTTAGCTCCAGTGTATGGAAAATCTATAATGATTTTTAACTACGATTGAGATTAAAACTTTCTTATTTATAACTCATATAAATAACTAAAAGATATGACGACAGATTTAAACAAGGATACTTTCAAAGAAAAAGTATTCAAATACGACACAGAGAAAAAATGGAAATTTGAAGGCGATAAACCTGCTATAGTGGATTTTTGGGCTCCGTGGTGTGGGCCCTGTAAAGCAGTAGGACCAATTCTCGATGAATTAAGCAAAGACTTTGAAGGTAAAGTTGATATTTTTAAAGTGAACGTCGATGAAAATCCAGAGCTATCTCAAGCGTTTGGAATTCAGAGTATTCCTGCAATTCTTTTTATTCCTAATGAAGGAGAACCTCAAATGGCTTTAGGTGGTTTACCAAAAACTACCTTTGAAGAAGCAATCAAAGACATTTTAAAAGTAGAATAAAGGTTCATGATAGGTCGATTCTTAAAAGGGGGAAGTTTTTCGAAACTTTCTCCTTTTTCGTGTATATATAATTTATAATAACCTTGTGCTTGAGGGTTTAGTGTCCATTGAGGCATTTGAGTTGGAGAAATACCAACGAATAAACTTTCAAATATAAAATAAACGTAAGGAAAAATGACTGTACATGTAAACTATGAACGGGTCACTGCACCCACGGCTTATGTCACAAAAGACAGACAGCGAGTAAAGCAGAACAACGATGTTGTCTATTTAAACAATGGCGACGAGTTCGAAATCGAACTATTTAACCCAACCTCTAAAAAAGTTTTAGCTAAAATTCTCATTAATGAAATTTCATTAGGATCCGGTATTGTACTGCGTCCAGGTGAAAGAGTATTTCTTGAGAGATATTTAGATGAAGCCAAAAAATTTGTTTTTGAAACTTATGAAGTTGATAAAGCTAATCCTAATGTCCAAAGAGCAATTAGGAAAAATGGAATTGTAGATGTAGAATTCTATGATGAAATTCCTCCTAGACCTCAACATATTTGGCGAAGCCCAACAATCACTTATGATTACAATCAATGGTATGTCGATGGCAATAATACCTACAGCGGTAGTATTAATATTGGCTCGGCAGCAAACACAAATATCTGCGGTGAATCGGATTTATCAGATATAACATTTAATTGTTGCAACATTTCCGGGGATGCAGATTTTACTGCCAACACTAAATCATTTATTGATTCGGATATGCAGGCAGCATTCGAAGAAGCTGTTAATGAGAAAGCTAATGAGAAAGTAGAAACTGGAAGAATTGAAAAAGGAGATAATTCAAAACAAAAATTTGTGTATGATAACACTGAATTTATGTTTATGCCCACTTGGACATCATCTTGGAAAATTTTACCAATGTCTCAGAAAGCATACGTAAAAGAAGATCTGATTGTGCATTGTACTCAATGTGGCGCTAAGAGAAAGAAAACCTTTCATAAATTTTGCCCGAACTGTGGCAATCAATACTAATTAAATAAATATGTGCAAGGTTATTATTTTTCAAACTTGTTACGACAAGTATAAAAACGTAAAAAGATGAATGCAATATATAAATTATAAATTAACAATATCTTAACAGATTATTGGTACCAATCCTCAAAAAATTGGTTATATTTGTATTAACATATAAAAACAATATTGTTGTAGTAAGAGACCGAGTTACTTCGTTTATACAGAAAACAACCAAAACAACTCACCTCGATTTTCTCAACTAATTTATTTTAATCCTCCCTGACGGGTGGGACCCAATAAATGCCCTTGAGAATTAAAACTCAAGGGCATTTTTAATTTAGACAGTATGGAAGACAATTATGTAAAAATACCATTCAATGGAATCTATTGGAATTTACAAGCAATAGAAGATGAAGAAGAAAAGACAGGTAAGAAACTTGTAAGGCTTGAATGGGGTTGGGGTGCTGGAATGACAGATGAACAAAGAATAGATTGTGAGAATGATGATTGCCCAGCAGGATATGAAACAGTAACCACAACATTAAATGGAGCTGTATTGTTAGTTGTAGAACTAATGAAGATAATTGAAAAGAATAAAGACGAATCAGAATTAACAAAATATATTGTAGATTACATAGAAGGTAAACAACCCAAAGATTAAATTATGAAAAAGACAGAAATTAT
>Ga0164315_10001669_pt1 | contig 16719 bp, 18 predicted proteins | sample GuaBasSedimGuay6_FD_113737 | JGI IMG/M metagenome (GOLD analysis project Ga0164315, IMG submission 113737) | Subseafloor sediment microbial communities from Guaymas Basin, Gulf of California, Mexico - Guay6, Core 4569-2, 0-3 cm | ecosystem: Environmental > Aquatic > Marine > Hydrothermal vents...
ACTAGTGGAGCATTTACAGCTCAAAATAATTATGCATTTGGTGAAGGTGGAGCAGGCACATTTTCAGATGGTAAACTTACTTCTAGGTCAAAAAGAATTTCGCAAGAGAGGCGTTTTATTCTTTCGGAATATGTTAAGGCGGGTGCTCCCGAGGAAATACTGCATATGGCTCATCCTCATGTGGGAACGGATAATCTTAAAATTGTTGTGGCGAACCTTAGAAAGAGATTCCTTGAAAATGGAGGAGCATTTTTGTTTGACACACAAATGGAGGACGTTGCTGTTCAGGGAAATAAGATAAATAAAATAGTTTGTAATACTGGTGAGTTTGAGGCAGATTATGTGATACTAGCGACTGGGCACTCTGCTTATGATACTTACCGTATGCTAATAAACAGAGGCATTCAGTTTAGGACAAAGAATTTTGCCATAGGCCATCGCATAGAGCATTCTCAAAAACTGATCAATATGGCACAATGGGGAAGTGAAAGTTTACCCGGAATAAAAGCAGCCGAATATCGCTTAGCGACAAAAACAAAATCCGGCTTTCCTGTTTACTCTTTTTGCATGTGTCCTGGAGGGAGAGTAGTTTCTGCCGCTGCATATGAAGAAAAGAGTGTAGTAAATGGAATGAGTTATTATCAGCGTGATGGTAATTTTTCCAATGCAGGTTGTGTTGTGGGGGTACATCCCGATATGTTGCTGGGGTATAAATGTACTTCTGTGGAAATATTGGATTGGATGGATAAACTTGAGGAGAGTTTTTATAAGTTTTCTGATGGTTATGTGATTCCCGCAAATAAGGCTTCAGATTACATGAAGAGAATGGAATCCAGTAATTTGACTAAAAGCAGTTATTCCTTAGGTTTGCAGTCGGCTCGATTGTATGATATGGTTCCTGATTTTGTTAGCAAAGCCCTTACGGAAGGACTTAAAGATTTCAGCCGAAAACTAAAAGGTTTTGATAGTGGAATGTTAATGGGTTTGGAAAGCAAAACTTCATCACCTTTGCAGGTAATTCGCGAGAGTGATGGAAGGTGTGAAGGCTTCGACAATTTGTATTTTGTTGGTGAAGGAAGCGGTTATACCGGAGGAATTATCTCCAGCGCAGCCGATGGAGTAAAATGTGCTATCGCATTAAGTAGTAGGTAGTTTTTGTAAATTATTATTAAATATTGTCGATGAAGGCAGCAACTGTAAGTCAGCTTAAACAGGAATTAGGTACTCGTTCACAAGCAGAACTGTTAGAATACTGTTTGAGTTTATCAAAATTTAAAAAAGAGAATAAGGAATTACTTACATATCTTTTGTATGAAGCATCAAACGAAGCTGCTTACATTGTGAATGTGAAAAGAGAGATTGATGAACAATTTGAACAGATTAATACCAATACATATTATTACATTAAAAAGAGTGTTCGCAAAATATTAAGGATCACCAAAAAATATATTCGTTATTCAAAAAAGAAGGAAACTGAGGTGGAACTCTTGATTTATTTTTGCTCCAAATTGAAAGTTATGAAACCATCGATGGAAAATAATGTGGCACTCCATAATATTTACAAGCGACAATTAGAATCAATTAGAAAAACTGTTTCAGGTTTGCATGAAGATTTGAAATATGATTATGAGGTTGAGTTAGATGAGTTAGTAAGAGGTTGAGAGGTTGAGAAGTTAAGAGGTTTATAATTATGAACAAAATCAAAATACAATATTTTAAAATCCCTTATGGTGAACTGATTATTGGTTCGTTTGAGGAAAAATTATGTTTGTGTGATTGGCGGTACCGTAAAATGAGGGAGTCAATCGACAAAAGGATAAAAACTGGTTTAGATGCTAACTTTTCTGAAGAGACTTCAGATGTTGTAGAAAAAACAAAAATCCAACTTGCAGAATACTTTAATGAGGAGAGAAAGGAATTTGATATTCCTCTGTTATTTGTTGGTAGCGATTTTCAAAAAAGTATTTGGGATGCTTTGATGCAGATTCCTTATGGTACTTCAGGTACTTATTTAGACCTCTCTAGAATAATAGGAAATGAAAAAGCAATCAGAGCAGTAGCTACAGCAAATGGTGCAAATGCTATTTCAATAATTGTTCCATGTCATCGAATTATTGGAAGCGATGGAAAGATGGTTGGTTATGCAGGTGGACTGGCAGTTAAGAAGAAGTTACTTAGTTTAGAAAATGCTCTGGATGAAAGTCAGTTGAGTTTGTTTTAGTTTCGTGCTGTCTGTTTAATGAGAACCATATAAGGCATATAAGAGAATATAAGAAAAGATCTTATTGTTTATTAATCATGGTAGTTTCATGATACTAACAAATAATTAATTCCTTCCTCATAGCCTTTTCCATCTAAAAATTCCTGAATTTCATCTCTGGCGTTCATTTGCTTAATGTAAGTTAAGATAAATATTTTGTCAGGGGAGGGGGTTTCTTCAAAATATATGATTTTATGATTCAAAAGACGACCTTTTTTTGTGTCAATAAAGCATTCAATCTCAATACCATATTGTGTAAGCAATTTTGCTCTTCTGCGAGAAATACGACTTGCTCCCCAAATTGCAACCTTTGGATGAAATGGGTTGTTTTTCTCAAGCCATTTGGCCAAATATTTTGTTTTTATTTTGTAAAATGAGGAGTCGCTGTAAATGGATTGTGTACGTGTAAGTCTTGTATCCGAATCATGCCAGTCGAGAACAATCTCTTTCAACTTTTTTATTTTCATTCCTTTACCTAGCCAACGTAACCACATTTCATAGTCTTCCGGAAACTTACCACTTTCATACATACCAAATCTTTCACCTAACTCTTTTCGCCACATGGCAGATGGATTTACAATAACAGATTCAACAAACTGCTTATTTAGTATTTCTACGTAGGTTTGGACAGAATTTACCCATTTCACATAGTGGGCAAAACCCTTGGTATTTTCAGAATGACTTATGTGTTTAACCTTTCCTGCTACAGCATCATAATCAGGGTTGAGGTCCAAAAATTCCGATTGTCGTTTTAGTCTATGTGGTCTAGAAACATCATCAGAGTCCATCCTTGCAACGTATTTTCCACAGGCATGTCTTGATCCGGTATTTGAGGCAAACATAACCCCTTGCTGCTTTTCATGGATGAGAATAAAACGTATGTCTTTTTTAGTCCAGTTTTTTGCAATTTCAACACTATTGTCAGTAGAGTTATTATTAATGAGGATGCACTCAAAATTCTTCAGACTTTGTTGAGTAATACTTTCAATAGCTCTGTTTAAAGTTAGTTCTGCATTGAAAAATGGCAGTATTACCGAAACTAAAGGATTTTCTTTTGACATTAGTTATTTATTCTGTGCCGAAAATAGTTAAAATTGGTTGATGTTGAGTGGTTGAGTGGGATTAGTGGTTGAATGGTTTAGCAGATAAAAATTACTTTTTATTCATAGTTCTCCATGCTCTCCACATCAATAAACTACGTACAGCCATAAACAAATTCATTGCTAACCAAAGGCTGTGGTTTCCATAATAATTTACTGTAAGATAATAGGAGGGAAGGAAAATAGCAAAAGCAGAAAAGAGCATTACATTTCGCATTTGTTTTGAGGCAGTGAGCCCAATAAACACTCCATCCCAAATAAATGCGGCAATAGTTGTAACTGGAAGAATCACAACCCACCAACGGTAATCAGAAGCCAGTTTGATGAGTTCATAATCGTTGGTTAATATTGATAATATTTCTTCATGGGCAACAAAAAATATTATTGAAAATATAATTGCAGTCAACCATGCCCAAATAAAGAGATGCTGCACAGTTTGCTTAATAAGAACTTTGTTGTTAGCGCCGTAAGCCTTTCCAACCAATGCCTCGCCGGCAAATGCAAAGCCATCGGAAAAGTATGAAAAGACAAAAAGGAATTGTATTAACAAACTATTTACAGCAAGCATCTTATCACCCATTTGGGCTGATATGGCAGTAAAAAATGTGAAAGTCATCATGAGGGCTAATGTTCTGATAAAGATGTCGGAATTAACTTTAAAGAACTTCTTTAACTCAATAGTTTCGAAAAGTAAAGAGAGTGGTTGCCATGCACTGAACTTGCGGTATTTTGTTATTAGGAAGAAAACACCAATCATAAGACCTGAATACTGTGCAATTACACTTGCCAGTGCAACGCCATCTGAAGTCATATTAAATGAATAAACAAATACAAAGTTCAGCGCTATGTTAATGAGATTAATGCTGATTGCAATAATCATTGGTGGTTTAGCATTCTGCATTCCCAAAAACCAACCGTAAAGCGCATACAAACCTAATGTTGCTGGCGCGGCCCAAATCCTGATTCGAAAATATTCTTTTGCAAGTTCCCTAACTTCATTGCTGCCATCGAGGAGATTGAATGAAAGGATTTCAATAGGTTTTTGAAGCACAATCAGAATAAAAGCAAGTCCCATGGCAACTAGAAGCGATCTCCACAATACCAGATTAATTCCTGTTTCATTTTCCGCACCAAATACCTGTGCTGTGAATCCGCTTGTCCCCATTCGGAGGAAACCAAAACCAGTGTAGATCAAACTGAAAATTACGGAGCCCAAAGCAACGGCACCAATGTAAACCGGGTCACCCAAATGTCCCATCAATGCCAAATCAACCAAACCAAGTAGTGGTACTGTTACGTTGGTAATAATGTTTGGTATGGCTAGTTTGAGAAAATCTCGGTTCATGAGATTAGATAATTAGTCATTGGATAATTAGTCATTGGATAACTGGTCATTAGATAATTGGTCATTAGATAATTGGTCATTGGATAATTGCTGGTAGGTTACTTATTAAAGTGAAAATATACTTTAACCTGCGACTATTTTAATCGTAAATCATCAATCATAAATCGTCAACCGTAAATCTAAAATCGTCAATCAATTCTCACTTCGCATGCAATCCACACTCTTTAGTCTCCGGATTTTCCCACCACCATCTTCCAGCTCTTATGTCTTCTCCCTGTTCAATTGCCCTTGTGCATGGCTGACAGCCAATACTTGCAAATCCTTTTTTGTGCAGTGGGCTAAATGGTACTTTGTGTTGATTAATATAATTCCAAACATCCTCCTCACTCCAATTTATAAGTGGGTTGACTTTAATGAGTCCGTTATTTTCGTCCCACTCTACAATATTAAGGTCTGTACGTGTAACCGACTGATCACGTCTTAATCCTGTAAACCATGCATCAAGTCCCTTAAGGGCTTTTGCCAATGGTTTTAATTTTCGGAGGCCACAGCAAAGTTTTCTGTTTTCTATGCTATCGTAAAAGAGGTTCATCCCATTTTCAGCCACCATAGTTTCGATATCACTGGGCTCAGGGAAATGAACTTTTATTTTTGTTTTGTATTTTTTTGCGGTAAGGTCAATGAGATCGTATGTTTCTGGAAAAAGTCTGCCTGTGTCAAGAGTGAATATTCCTGTATCAGAATTTATGCTACTAACCATGCGAGTAAGAACCTGGTCTTCAAGTCCCAAACTGCTGGAAAGTGCTATTTTTTCATTGAAATGAAAAGCAAAAAAGCCAATGATTTCTTCTGCTGATGAAGTCTCTAATTCCTTATTCCAAATATTAATCTGCTCTTTTATGCTCATTGCTGATTATGATTTTTATGGATGGCAAATTTAAGAAAAATGTTTGAAGGGGAGTCGTTGAGGTGTTGAGGTGTTGAGTAGTTTAGTGAGTTTTGAGTGGTTAAAAACCAAGTAAGATTCCTGACATTCCAACTAATAGTCCTACCGCTACGTTTATGAGTTTAACAATTACAAAACTTTTCTGTGATTCTGCAAGTAGGGGTAGGCTGCCATGACCGTCCTGAACAATAGAACTTGCCAATAGAATGCTTAATGGAAGGCTCCCACTTGCAAAAAGGATTACAAAAACAAAATGTGGTCCCGATTCAGGAATTATTCCAACCAAAACTGCAATTAGAAGAACGAGATACAAATTATCTCCTATTAAGGATTCCAGATCAACATAAGAAGTTAATATGCTTAGTGCAAGTAAAGTAAAAAATGTCCAAAGAAAAATCTTAAAAAAGTGTTTCTTAATTATGTGTTTCCACACATGCTCCTTAAGAAAATGGTCGTTAACAGTTAAAATAATAAATGTAGAAATAGAAAGAATAACAATAAATGTAATGCTGATCCAAATTGGGTGAGAGTGTTGATTAAGAATAAGTTGAGAACTTTCCTGATGATCGTGATCGCCATGTAATAGGTTGATAATAACTGAAACTAATATCGTAATAAGTCCTATTAACAGAGCAGAACGAACCAAAGAAATCTTTCTCAGTTGATGAATTATTGTAGGTGCATCAAAGCATACACATTCTACTTCTTCCTTATGAATATGGAAATGTTTTTCGTCATATTTAAAAAGTCTTTTTTTACTAATTGCATTTACCGTAAGCCCAGTAACTATGGCAACGATGAATATTACAATATGTATTAAAATAGCCGTTTCTGGAATTACAGAAAACATAATAAAAGCCTCGTCACCGGAAGTTGCAATCATGGTGGCAACTAGCGCTCCAGTACTGAAAATATTATGAACATAAAGCGAAACAGCAGTGTATGCACCTAAACATCCTGGAATAACTCCAAGCAATGCACCAAATATTACTTGTTTAACTGGACTATTCTGTAGATTTTTACTCCAAAGACCTTTGGATAAAATGTTTAAATACTCAATTACCAGCATCATAGAGAGCACGAAGAGTGTAATTATGATACTTTGTTTTAGTAGAGAGAGTATTTCAAACACGAGTTTATCTTTTTTGCAAAGCTAAATAAATTAGGTAAATATGCTCTATTGTTGGATTAATTCTTTTTTTTTTGATTAGAACTTTTTCATATTTCATCGACCAATTTAGAATGTTCTCTAAACTAGATATTTAGAATGATTAAAGATAATTATGTCTCTTAATTAGGTAATTTTGGTGGCTAAATACTTAATTAAAAGATGGCAAAAGTTTTAAATATTACGGAGGCGGTTACTATTGCATTGCATAGCATGATAATAATTGCAAATAAGGCTGGCGAGCAGATAAATGTGAATGTTATCTCTGATGCCATTAGTAGTTCCAAGTTTCATGTTGCCAAAATTTTACAGAAACTGGTTAAAGAAGGATACCTAGGGTCTTCAAGAGGGCCATCTGGTGGATTTTACCTAAGAATCAATCCTAAAGATCTTACTCTGTTAGAAATCTATGAGTCAATAGAAGGAAAAATTTCAGTACAAAAATGCCCCATCGATCACGATGTTTGTCCATTTGAGACATGTGTATTTGATGACCTTACTTTAAAGATGACACGCGATTTTGTTGACTTTCTAAAATCAAGGACATTGGAAGATTATCAGAAGCAAAAGGCCTAATTTTATAACCAAAGAAATAATACAGGGCATAAATGAGAATTATTCTCTTATTAGATGTGTTTGTAGAAGTTGTTTCACAAAAATTTATTTAGATGAAAGTAGCAATTCCCTCAAATGATGGAGTAAACATTTTTAAACGTACAGGTAGGGCTGAGAAGTTTGTAATTTCAGAAATTTCTGACAGTAAATTCAAAGTAATCAAGACTGTTGCAAATGAACATAGTCATGACCATGATGAAAATCACTCGGAGGAGGAGCATGGGCATTCACATAATGAACTTGTTAAATCTATTGAGGGTTGTGAGTATTTAATTGTAAATATGATTGGAAAACACCTAAAAGCAGATATGGATAAAAACCGTGTGAAAATTTTTAAAACATCATCTACTACCATCGAGGGTGGTATTTTAGATTTTATTTCCGAAATCAATAGCAATTAATTTGCTTTATCTATGTTTATAAATAAACAATTAGTAGTTTTGTCGAAGATAACGGAGTTTAATTTTTAAAAATTACAATAATGAAAAGAATAATGTTAGTTGCAGTAATGATGCTGGGTCTCTTTGCTCTAAATGCTCAAGAAACTTCTGAAACAGTTGAACAAAAAAATGGACCAGAAATAAAATTTAAGACAACAACACATGAATATGGAGAAATAAATTTAGATGGTGATGGTACTTACCGATTTGAATTCACAAATAATGGGAATGAGCCATTAATACTTTCAAAACCTCGTTCCTCTTGTGGATGTACAGTCCCTTCATGGCCAAAAGAGCCAATTCTTCCTGGTGAAACAAATGATATTAAAGTAACTTACAATACACATAAACTTGGTTCTTTTAATAAAACTGTAACCATTTACTCAAACTCAAAAACTGTAGTGCTGCGCATTAAAGGAAAAGTTATTTCTAAGCCAACTGAAGCACTTCCCGAAAAGCAAACTAGTTTAGGTGCAGCACCATTAAATGACAAAAAATAATTGAGACTTTTTAATTCTTAAGTCATGTTAAATATTTCAGCCAAGGGGAAATCAATGCCTGAATCCCCGATTAGAAAACTTGTTCCTTACGCTGAGGCAGCAAAAAAAAGAGGTGTTAAAGTTTATCATTTAAATATTGGTCAGCCCGATATTGAAACCCCTGAAGTTGCACTTAATGCGGTCAGAAACTTTGATAAAAATGTTGTTGAATACAGTCATTCTGCAGGAATGTTATCCCTAAGGGAGAAACTAGTAGAGTATTACAAAACTGTAAATATTGAGGTAAGTCCAGAAGAAATAATTGTTGGTGCAGGAGCTTCAGAGGCTTTGTTGTTTGCATTTCAAACGATTATGGATCCAGGTGATGAAGTTATTATTCCGGAACCTTTTTATGCTAACTACAATGGTTTTGCAAAAAATGCGGGAATAGATGTTAAGCCTATTTTTTCATCAATTGAAGGTGGGTTTGCACTTCCTCCTATTGAGGAGTTCGAGAAGAATATTACTGAAAAAACTAAGGCAATTCTTGTTTGTAACCCAAACAATCCTACAGGATATTTATATTCAAAGGAAGAGTTGGAAACCTTACGAGATATTGTAAAAAAGCATGATCTGTTTCTTATTGCAGATGAAGTTTATCGTGAGTTCACCTATGATGGTAAAGTTCATTATTCTTCAATGTACCTGGAAGGTATTGAGGATAATGTAATACTTATCGATTCTGTTTCAAAACGTTACAGTGCTTGTGGAGTTCGTATTGGCTGGATGATTTCCAAGAACAAAGAAGTAATGTCAACGGCTCTTAAGTTTGCTCAGGCAAGGTTAAGTCCTCCTACATTTGGTCAGGTTGCTGCTGAAGCGGCTGTTGATACACCAGATGAGTATTTTCGAAAAGTTACTGCTGAGTATTTAGCAAGAAGAAATACTGTTGTAGAAGGAATTAATAAGATTGATGGTGCATTTTGTCCAAATCCATCTGGCGCTTTTTATGTTGTTGCCCAACTTCCAATTGATGATTCAGATAGATTTTGTCAGTGGTTACTTGAAGACTTTGAATATGAAAACCATACAGTAATGTTAGCTCCTGCCACCGGCTTCTATTCAACACCTGGTCGTGGTAAAGATGAGGTTCGGATCAGTTATGTATTAAATGTTGATGACCTCAATGGATCGGTAAAAGTTCTTGAAGAAGCTTTGAAAGTTTATCCTGGAAGGAAATAAATTTTAGATTTACTGTTGACGATTTAGGATATTTGTTCGTATCCAATAGAAGGATTTTTATTACAAAAACATTCAAGAATGCATGAGTTTTCAATTGCACTGAGCATAATTGAGATTGCTGAAAGCGAGGCAAAAAAAGTTAATTCAAAACAGGTTACTGAGTTAGTTTTAGATATTGGAACTATGGCTGGAATTGAATTTCATGCACTGGATTTTGCAATGGAATCAGCCATTAAAAACACTATGCTTGACAATGCAAAAATTGTTGTAAACAAAATTCAGGCTCAAGCCAAATGTACTGATTGTGATGAAATATTTGATATCCAATCATCTTTCGATCCATGCCCAAAGTGCTCTGGATTTTATCATAATATATTGTCAGGCAAAGAACTAAAAGTAAAATCTCTGGTGGTAGATTCTGATTAGGAAAAACCAGACAAATCCATCTAATTTAAATCCAGACTCATTTTATTCAATATTATTTTTATCCACCTTACATTTGCTGTAGAAATCAAAGCACAGAGGTAAATGCTAAGTTTTGTACACTATCATTACAGAAGTTGAATTTATTTGTGTCTATTTTGGACTGTTATATATTACACAGCCAAGTAATTGATAGACAATACTAAAAATTCCATAACACCTAATTTATAATCAATTTAGATGTAATTTGACATATCTTTGGTTTTAAATAATACCACAAGGTATCATTTATGATTTTCTCCAAGACCACAGAGTACGCATTTCGTATTATGAGTTTCATGGCAGTAGATGAAAAAAAGTTGCACACCGCCAATGAGATTTTTGAAAATCTTGATATTCCTTTCAGATACCTTAGAAAGTTAATGCTTCTTTTATCCAAGAGTTCACTAGTCAACAGTGTACAGGGTAAACATGGCGGCTATAAGATCGCAGAAAATATATCAAATATTTCTCTAATTGATATCATCAGGGTTGTAGGTGACGATAAAATAGATAGTCCTTGTTTTTTTGGTTTTTTTAATTGCGCTTTTACTAAAAAATGTAAAATGCATGATAAATGGGCTGCTATTCAATCAGACATAAGAGAAGTGCTTAATGCCACAACTCTAAATGATCTTAAAGAAAATGGACCACATAGATTTTTACAAACACATTTCAATAATAACTAAAACAAATTAATTATGGTTGATTCACAAATTGTCCTTTGGGGACAAACAATTGCGTACACAAGTTACGCGCTTGTAATTATCCTTTTAATGGCTTGGTTTGGCTTAAAAATTACCAAAGCAGGAAAGAGTAATAAAGTAAGTAATACTTTCTTTTACTCTTTTGTAGGTTTTTTAGTAGTGTTAGGAGTATCACTACACATAGTTACCTACAATACAATACCTTGGGCCTCAATGGATTTAAATAGGGATGATATTAAACCTGATAAGGTTTTTAATATCACAATGGAAAATCATCAATTCATTTTACCCTCTGATAGATTGATAATTAAAGAGGGAGAAAAAGCATTGTTTGATGTAACTTCAAATGACCTTACTTATGGTTTTGGAGTTTTTAGGAGTGATAATTCTATGATATTTCAGATGCAGGTTGTTCCTGGTCATCGAAATGATATCCTATGGCAATTTGAAAAGCCAGGTGTTTACACCATCAGGTCGACAGAGTATTCCGGGCCTAAGGGTGCACAGATGATATTAAAAGATGTGGTTGAAGTAAAAGCACAATAAATTAAGAATAGTTTCAAATCTAAAATATTAAAGATATGAGTTTTAAAGATACATTTTTAAATGGTGAGCAGGGGATGTTTAAGCCTGCAAGTTTAACACCAATGCAGAAACTTGTTCTCCGCTTTATTGTGGTTGGCCTTTTGTTTTACGGATTTGCCGTAATTGAAGGTATGATAATGAGAATTTATCAAATTGAGCCAATAAGTGCAATAACGGATTATCAATATTTTGCAATATTAACAGCACACCCACTTGTGGGTATTTTTGGATCAACATATTCACTGGTTTTCGGTGCATTTTTGTTCCTTGTTCCTTTCCTTATGAAAAAACCTTTATGGAGCGTTAAGTTAGGAAACTGGACTTTTATTCTGATTACTGTAGGTACGCTAACATTTTGGTTAGCAGGATTTATTACACATTATGCACCACTTTACACACTTTACTGGCCTCTTCCAGCCGATTTCACACAGTTTAGTCCGATTGGTGGAGTTTTCTTCATAACAGGTATTGCACTGGTTATGGTGGGTGCTGTATTTTTTGTGATCAATGTTTTTAAAACAATAACTTACACCCCTGATGGCTGGGATAAACAACCTTCAGGTGCATTGATGGCTTCTGCTATTGGTTACGAGGGACTACGAAATTTATTCAAGAAGAAAGAAAAACGAAAAGAACATCTTGTTTCATTGCCTGTGGCTGCAATCGCCAGAGGTACTGTTGATGTTGCCTTAAATGCTGGAATTATTTTATTTACTGGAGTCCTTATTCTGGTGTATTTAGTTTCTCACCTGTTTGGTACTGATTTAAAAGATACAGCAGTTGATGCCTTACTTTACAAAAATTGGTTTTGGTGGGGCTTAGATTTAATTGCTGATGGTTTAGTACTGATATTTGTTGCAGGTACATGGTATTTGCTTGCAATGATGATTACTGGCAAGAAATTATTTATGCAAAACATAGCCAGAGCTGCTCTATTAGTCGAACTTATTGTTTCATGGACAGTTTGGTCACACCATTTACTTTCAGATCAGGCACAGCCTGGCTTCCTGAAAATTGTTTCTGGTGAGTTGGTTACGGCCTTTGAGTTAATTACTCAGGGTTTGGCATTTTTTATTACACTTGCTACGCTGTGGAAGGCTAAGCCATTAAAGATGACTAATGAACTGAAGTTTTTACTTGGTGGTCTTTTAGGTTTTGCACTAGCGGTTCCAGCCGGAATTATGCAAGCCGATATTGGTTTAAACAGAATACTACATAACACTCAATGGATAATAGGACCTCACGTTCACGTTGCCATTTTAGTTGGTTTAACCATGACTCTTTATTCTGCAATTTACATACTACTTCCTATTGTAACAAATGGGGCTAAGTTGTACAGCCAAAAATTGGCAAATTTCCATTTTTGGGCTCATTTAATTGGTGGAATTGGAATGGGTGCATTTATGGGTATGGCCGGTTTGGAAGGTATGCTTAGAAGAACAATTTATTTTAATGGAGAGTTTAATCTTTATATGGTATTAGCAGGTATTTGCGGTGGATTGCTATTGTTAGCATTCCTTGCATTCTTTTACAATATTGTAATGACAGTTGGATTAAAAGGAGTTATTGGAATATTTACACCTTCAAAACTTAACGAGAAGGATTTACTTCCTGTTGAAGAAAAATAGTTTATTAAATAAATCAATAAAAAAGCCCGGGATTAATTCCGGGCTTTTTTTATTTAATCTTTTCAGTTTTTTCTTTCTCCCTGTTTTCAATAAACTTCATAAAACTACCGGCAAATTCTGCACCTGCACGACTGTAGTAATTATAAACGTAAGAAACGCCTGCGTCCTTTAATTCAGTTATTTCATGTATATTATGACCTGGTGCAGATATGTTAAAGTCTTTTCTTTTACAATTGCTTAATGCTAATCCGGTATTTAAATTTGAAGCATGATCACTCATTGTTAACATCACAAAAGTCACATCTTGCATTTTAACATTTCGCCAAAAATTAAAGTCTGTGGTATCGCCCCAAACAACATTTTTATGTGATTGTTGTAATGAACTGACAACATTTTTATTGTAATCTATTCCTATTACTCTATCTCCAAAATCTTTTGTTAACTGATGATAAGCTGCTCTGCCCACATGTCCCATTCCACAAATAATTACCTGAGCATCACCTAGGTCAAGTGGCTGATCGTCGGGATGATCTTTTTTTGTATTTAACCTCATTAATATGTGAGAATATTTTTCGAACAAACTATGAACTTTGTTATTAAATGGTGAAGCAAGTAAATATGAAAATGACATACTTAGAGCTAGTATTACCATCCATTGCCCATCTAAAATACCAGTTTTTAAACCTATTACACTGACTATTAAACCAAACTCACTAAAGTTTGATAAACTAAGTGTTACATTCCATGCTGTTCTGGCCCTTAGGTTTAATTGAGTAAGTATGAGCATAAAAAGTCCTGCCTTAACTGGGATTAACAATAGTAATACCAAGGATATTAAAATCATATTCATACTGGGTAAACCAGAAAGTCCTATGTTCAGGAAAAAGGCAATAAGGAAAAAATCCTTAAAACTTAGCATATGTTTTGCAAGTTCTTTCGATCTGGAATGTGAGCCAATTAAAATACCCATGATAAGTGCTCCAAGATCTGGTTTTAAGCCGACCAACTCAAATACAATTGCTCCGGCTACAAAGGCCGACATAAAACCAAATAAAGTTAGTAGTTCTCCCTGATCTATAAATTTCAATAACCACTTTAAAAGGTAGTTTATCAGAAAAAGATAAATAGGAAGTCCCAGTGCCCAAATATTTGGCATCTCCCCCTTGGAAAATGTAAGGAATACAACAGCAATAATATCTTGCATAATTAATATCCCTATGGAGATATTTCCATGAAATGATGTCATTTCACCTCTTTCTTCAAGTACTTTTACAGCATAAACAGTACTCGAAAAACTAAGAGCAAAACCTAATAGCATAGACCCTTTCCATCCCAGTTCAGTTAAGCTACCTAATCCGAGAAAAGTAATTAGAAAAATTACAGTACTAAATGCTAACAGGCTTAAAACCATATGTAAACCAGAGGATAGCCAAATCTCTTTCGTTAATAGTGATTTGACATCAAGTTTTAAACCAATGGTAAACAGAAGTAGCATTATCCCCAGGTCGGCAACTATATGTAAGGCTGAACCACCTTCATTTAGTCCAAAATAACTGAGAGCAAATCCACCAACTAAATAACCAATCAATGGGGGCAGATTTATTCTTTTTGCAAGCAGTCCAAATACAAATGTGACACTAATCCAGATAGCATCTATAGTCCATAGTTCAAGCATATTAGTTGTAAATTAGATATTTCTTTCTTATGGATTTAAAATCATTCAATCCCTGTTGCCACGATTCCTTTATTCTTTCCTCCGACCAGCCATCAATAATCTGCTGTTTTAATTCCTTATTGCCTGCTAATTTATTAAAGTAGTTATTAAACACAACAATGGAATCTCGTTTAAGAGTATTGTAACTTTCAATTAGCCAAACAAGGTTAATTCCTGCCTGATTTTTTTTGTAATTGTGAGCATATCCGTTGAGGTTTTGTCCGTAACAATTTTCCCCCTGCAACTTTGGGTATTTTGAACCTGCATTAGGTTGTGGAGTAAATGTAAAACTACCGTACTTAATATTTGGGTGTCCATAAGTCTGAAATGGAAACTCTGTGCCTCGCCCAGCGCTAATAACTGTACCTTCAAAAAAGCACAGTGAAGGATAAAGGTAAACCGATTCCCAGTTTGGTAGGTTAGGGGAGGGTTTAATGGGTAACTTAACGATCATATTACGATTGTAATTTTTTAATTCAATAACAGTTAAATTACAAATTATTCCTTCGTTAAGCCATTTTTCACCATTCACCATTTTAGCATATTCACCTATTGTCATACCATAAACAATTGGCACTGGGTGCAAGCCCACAAAGGATTTAAATTCTGGTTGAAGCATAGGTCCATCAACATAAAATCCATTGGGATTTGGTCGATCAAGGATAATTATTGGTTTGCTATTTTCAGCGCAGGCCTCCATAACGTAGGTTAGTGTTGAAATGTAAGTGTAAAACCTAACTCCCACATCCTGAAGATCGAACACAACTATGTCGATATCATGCAAATCATCAGCAGTTGGTTTTTTGTGTTTGCCATAAAGTGAAACAATCTGAATACCTGTTTTGCTGTCAATATTACTGTCAACTTTTTCACCAGCTCCTGCTGTTCCTCGAAAGCCATGTTCAGGACTAAAGACTTTTGAAATTTTTATTTCGTTTTCAAGTAAAAAATCGATTAGGTGTTTTTCGCCTACAATCGAAGATTGATTTGCAACTACTGCTACCCTTTTTCCTTTGAGTAAATGTCCATATTCTTCAAATTGCTGGGCGCCTGTTGTGATATGATTGTATTCTACCAGGTTGATATTTTGAGAGAGTGCAGTTGAGTTGGCAATAAGACCAAATATTATTAGTGATATTATGAAATTGCTTTTTGTCATATGTATTTTGCTACTATTGCTACTATTGCTACTATTGCTACTATTGGTACTATTGGTACTGTTGATACTGTTGTTATCTTTCTATATTCAAAAGCCACGGAAACTATAGAAGCCACAGTAGCCATAGAATCCACTTTTTCTTCTGATACTACTTTCATTTCTGTTGTTTCTTATCTGCATCTAATCTTTGAAGGAAGTTATTTATTTTAATTCCTACTTCTTGAAGCCTTGAGTGAATATTATCATATAATTCTTTATTTGTTAGTGATTTAGTTTCAAAAAGTGTTTCTAAATGATCTATTGTCTCATCATTAGAGGCTAATGCATAAACAATATACTTTATGTGATCTGCTTTATATCTTCTTCTACCATAACCTTCAACAATATTTGATTTTACTGATTTACTCGAGCGTCTGATTTGACTTCCCTCTTCATACTTTTCAAAGGAAGGTAATTTTAATGACATTTCATGTATGTCAATAACTAATGTTCGTGCTAATTGCCAGATTTGTAATTTCTTATAACTCATAGTGGTAGGTTTTTATTGGGTTTATTATTATGTTGAAACTGTATCTGTGGCTGCTATGGCTCCTATTGCTTTTTTCTACTTCAGAAACTCTAGTGCATATCCAAAGCCAAAGGTAATATTTAATTTTTGATTGCTGGGGTATTGTTTCTATTGCTTCTATTGTCGCTGTTGCTACTGTTGTTTCTGTTGCTACTGTTGTTTCTGTTGCTACTATTGCTTCTCTTTCAAACTCAGTAACCATAGATGCCATAGCGGCCACAGAGGCTTCTTTAACCTCATTTCTCTTTCTGCTTAATTTACAACAATTGTAATCATCGTCCTTTTTTTCTACCCCAAAACC
>Ga0164315_10001670_pt1 | contig 16717 bp, 9 predicted proteins | sample GuaBasSedimGuay6_FD_113737 | JGI IMG/M metagenome (GOLD analysis project Ga0164315, IMG submission 113737) | Subseafloor sediment microbial communities from Guaymas Basin, Gulf of California, Mexico - Guay6, Core 4569-2, 0-3 cm | ecosystem: Environmental > Aquatic > Marine > Hydrothermal vents >...
CGCTCGCCGCCCGATGATGTTGCCGGCGGTATCAACACTTACGCTTAATCCGGCTTCACGCATCAGGCCCATGATGTATTTTCGCCCGGCGAGGTCAGCCTCGCTAAAGGCGACACGACTTGTAGCCCCGGAAGCATCCATACCAAAAGCAGACAAGGCCTTGATGCGCTGCTCCATGCGGTTGGGGTCAGCACTGATTTCTGCTGTTTGTGCCATTGCCAGTAACGACCAGGTCAATATGGCGATGAAGATGGTCGAACGCGTTTTCATGAACTTGCTCCCCGGTTTCGTTCAATAGGCATAACTTCCATACAATGGCAGAAAACGGGGCGCAGGACATGAGAAAAACGATGGTCTGTATTTTTGTCGTAGAAGCGACGCGAATATTTTCGAACTCCCTGTTTTCGTCCAGAGGGTTGCCCGGTAGCGCTTGCGGGGCGATGATCAATACAGTTTCAATATAGCCTGAGGGAAATTAATGACCAAGTTCAGTTACGTCACCGTATTACTGGCAACGATGGGGCTCGCCTTTTCTGTTGCCGCCAATACCACGTGGGATAATCCGGATGACATCCCGGTTATTGAACCGGTATCGGTCGGTCTGGCCGGTGAAAAGCCTGCTGACATAGTGCGTTACCTGATGGCGCGGGGCGCAGAATCAGCACTCATATCTCCCGACGGAACGAAAATCGCTTTTCGCTATACCGTTACCGGCGAACGGCAACTCTGGATTGTCGATGCCGGCGGTGGCTGGCCAACACAACTGACTTTCGGCAGCGGCATCACTTTTTATCGCTGGGCGCCGGATGGCAGGCATTTGCTCGTTGGGCGAGATGCAGATGGTAACGAGCGCGAAGGTTACTACCTGCTCTCTGTCGACGGTACCGAGGAGCGCCAGTTGCTACCGTTAACCGACGCATTCCGCGTGTTCGGCATGTTTTCCACGGACGGTTCGCAATTCCTGTTTTCTTCCACCGAACGTAATGGTCGGGATTTCGATATTTACGTCAGTGACGTTGCAAGTGGCGAAACGCAGCTTGTCTATGAGGGCAGCTTCGGCTTTTTTCCAAGAGCCTGGCAACCCGACGGCAACATCGTCATCGTCGCGGAAACCCGGGGTGAAGATGCGGCCGACGTGCATCTGCTGAACATGGAGAGCGGCGAAATGACGCCACTGTTCCAACCCGATGTTGCGGCATCCTACAGTAACTTTACCTGGCTTCCTGATGGCAGCGGCTTTTACCTTGCGACCAATCATGATCGGGAGTTCGCTGGCCTGGCCTTTTATTCACTGCAGGACAGTAAACTGACGTTCCTGGAAACTCCTGATGCAGACATCAGTAACGTCACGATGAACGGCAACGGCCGTTATCTCGCGTGGACGACGAACGAGGATGGCTACGCGAAACTACATACCGTAGATCGCAATGCCCAGGGTTCGCTGGCGACCCCGGCGCTTCCGCCAGGCATATACCAGCTCGACATGTCGTCTGCCGCATCATCCATAAGCATCCGGGTCACCGGTCCGGCGACACCAGGCGACGTTTTTGTCTGGAACATTGAGTCAGATACAACCCACCAGGCCGTTCAATCGTCACTCGCCGGGCTGGACCCGGAGAGTTTCAAAACACCCCTCTCATTGCGTTATCCGGCAAGAGATGGAATTGAACTGCAGGGGCTTTTGTATTTGCCGGATCCGTCGCAGGTTTCGCTTTTGCCACCCGTCGTAGTCTCGGTACACGGTGGCCCGACCGGCCAGTCCAGGCCAGTATTCAAATCACAGGTCCAGTATCTGTTAAACAATGGCATTGCAGTTTTCGACGTCAACGTACGTGGCTCTACGGGATTCGGCAAAACCTATGCCCGTCTCGACAACCAGGAGAAACGACTGGATTCGGTACGTGACCTGGTCGACACCGTAGCATTCCTGTCAAAGGATGCGCGGCTGGACACACAACGAATCGCTGTCATGGGTGGCTCGTATGGCGGCTACATGGTCAATGCCGTACTCGGTTCCTATCCGGGCGTGTTCGATGCCGGCGTTTCAATGGTTGGCGTATCTGACTGGGTCCGCGCATTGCAGGAAGCATCACCAGCCCTGAAGGCTTCGGACCGCATTGAGTACGGCGACATTCGCGAAGAGCGCTGGCAGGAATTCTATAAGGTCAACTCACCGATCAACAATGCAGCGAACATCAACGTGCCGTTGCTGGTCGAACACGGCGCCAACGACCCGCGCGATCCGGTCACTGAATCAGATCGGTTGGTCACGGCGATTCGCGAGGCAGGCGGCACGGTTACGTATATGCGTTTCCCGGACGAGGGTCACTCTCTGGCGAAGCAGGCCAATCGTGTTGCTTATTACCGCACGATGGTTGGTTTTCTGGAGAGACAGCTCAAGCCAGTTGACATTGACGCTGCCGATGAAGCTGGCGACCATTGATCTGTAAACGAAAAAGGCCGGCGCATCTCTGTGCCGGCCCGCCGCGTCTTACGACTTAGCTTCGACTACCGCTATAGCGTAGCTGTCACCCCGAAAAAGAAATACGTGCCACGCGGGCTGGTCGGAAAGCTGGGTTGAGTCATGAACGGCTCCTCATCCGTAAGGTTCTGAACACCGCCATACACCTGGTATCGATCGGAAATTGAATAGTCTGCCGACAGATTGTGAATCCACTTGGTGCCTGTCCTGGCATTATCAAATGAAAGTTCCTCATTCACCTCTACCAGGCGATGTAGCTGATCACCTATATATTGTGCGGAATAGCCAAATGAAAAGCTGCTGCCACTCCAGCGAGCGCTAAAGTTGCCAGCCCACTCCGGGCTTTGCATTTCACCCCTTTCATCATCAGCTACCGACGGGTCGAACGCACTCCTGAACACTGTCAGATCATCAAGGTAGGTCGCGTTCGCGCGTAACGTAATACCGCCATCAAACAGGTCGAAGTTGTAGACGATCTCCGTATCAATACCGGATGTTTGCAATCCGGCGAAGTTGATCTGGCCCGTTTGCATGAAATTCAGCCCGCCGAAGAATCCGGAATTCGGATCACTTATGCGAGTAAACAAGCCGCAAAAAGTCGGATCCAGAGTCGGGCCATCGTAACAACCGCGCAGGATATCTGCGCCGGCAACAGCCTGAACTGCGTCGTCGATTTCGATGTCCCAGTAATCGATTGTCAGTGCGAAGCCCTCGAGAAAGCGCGGATTAAACACTACGCCGAACGTCAAAGTATCCGAGGTTTCCTCTTTCAGGTCAGGATTGCCGCCGATTACTCCCGGGAAGTTTGAAGTCAGCGGATTGTTGAATCCCGGACCAACCAGAGGGTCAGCTGCGCAGTTGGCTGATCTTTGCGCAGCAGTCGCTGGATCTGATACAGCCAGCGCATCGATTGCTGATTGATCGCAAGGGTCGATATCAAGATTGAACGTCGCACCCGTTTGCGGACTGAATAGTTCGAAGATATTTGGTGCCCTTACTGCGCGCGAGAACGTTCCACGAAATCGAATATCCTCTACAGGCGCCCAGCTAATGCCTCCGGAATAGCTGCTGGTCTGACCGACCGCCAGGTCGTAGTCAGACAATCGGTAAGCGCCATCAATCGTCAATTCCTGCGCGAATGCCACATCAGCCAGCAGCGGCAATGAAACTTCGACGAAGAAATCGTTGACCGCAAAATCACCGGATATAGGAGAAGTCTGCGAGTTGAAATAATATCCAGCTTGTTCGAACGCATCGGGAACCGAGTCGCTCTCTTCTTTCCGGTACTCGAAGCCACCCGCCAGACCTATCGGTCCACCCGGCAGCGAGAACCAGCTATTGGTATCACCCGTGACAATCAGGCTCAGCACAGTTTGCTTGATTTCATCATTCTGGCGGCGAAATGGCGCAATGAAATCCTGCGCTGCAGTTGAGAAATTATTGAGGCCGAACGGATTGCCCGGAGCACAACTGCCATCACCTGGTGTAAACGTATTGACACCCGGCGCACCGAAAATACTGCCACTGTTAAACGTATCCAGGGTCCAGTTTGGATCGACCTCGGACCGGCACACAGGATTTCCGTTGGCATCCGCAACCACATCCAGGGAGGCGAAATACCGGTCCGGCAGCAGATCCTGCTGCCTTACGTTTTCCGTGGTTTTTCCAAAGTTAGCGGCAGCCTCCCAGGTCCAGTTGTCCCCGAAGTCTCCTTCTATGCCGGCGACGATACGAAATGTTTCGCGATCATATACACCGTTATTGTGAATATCCTCCGGATCCCGGCTTACGAAGTACTGTGCCGTATCCGCAAACTGTGGATTCAATGCGATGATATTGTTCATCAAAGTTTGCAATTCAGCTGGCACGAACGGGTTTTGTTGGGAAATATTTATCGTATCTTCGAACGAGATCGTACCATCTGTCGTATTGGTATCAGACTGCACATATTTGATATCTGCAAACAGCCTGGTGCTGTCGTTTATGTCGAAATTTATTAGCGCGTTAATCAGGATTTGCTCGACCTCTGGATCCAGAAACGCATGATCCGCTCCGGTCTGTGGCGAGCCGTCGCCGAATACTGAATCAAAGTTAATGTCACCGTCGACCAAACCAGGATTGAAAGGTCTTACCGACCCGTCGTCACCAACGACGACACAGCCGCCGACGCCGAATTCACCGACGAAGCTCTCAACACAATCATCAATGCCGTTGTTATTGAAATCCATAAACGGCGTGCCTGCTGCCAGGCCGGCTGCATCCGCTTCCGAATGAAAAAACGGAAAATCTGCTGCAGGTTCCGGAACTGCCGCGAACGGATCGTCCGCTAATGCGATGGAAACCAGCCCCCTGGGCGATGTCAGGCCAAAACGAAGATTGCGTTCGATCGACTGAGGCCTGGCGTTGCAGGCACGTGTTACCAGTCCCGGATCTGTACCCGGCAATGCGGCAACACAATTGCCACCCGCATCGGTCATAGTGATTGGGGCACCAAGAAACCCGCCCGGCGGAATTGTGTCTGCATTCTGAAAGAATCGCCGCCAGTTGTTTTGTTGCGACGATGCGATTCCGCTGTTAGCTGCCCAGTCACGATCTCTAAATCTGATCGCTTCCTTGCGGCGCACCGTCGCGTTGACCGTAATGTTCAATCGATCACTCATGAAGTTATGGCCATGCGTCAGCGAAAGTTGCCACTCACCGCCGCCGCTGTCTGCGGCTGCACCACCCTGCAGATCGATCTCCGTTCCCTCGAAGTTGTCTTTCATTATGAAATTAACAACGCCGGTTACAGCATCTGCACCATAAATCGATGAGGCGCCGCCGGTTAGTACTTCAACGCGCTCCACCAGCGCACTAGGTATAGAACCAACGTCAACACCAGCGGCACCGGCCTGACCACTCACATGGCGCCGGCCATCAACCAGGACCAGAGTTCGGTTGGGCCCAAGGTTGCGCAGGTTAAGCAATGCCAGACCCGGCGAATTATCCAGGCCCGTGTCGTTACTGGTACCGAAAAAAGAGGATTGAGCTGAGTTCTGTGACGCAAACAACTGCGGCAATTCGTCGACGATGTCGATCATGCTCAGCTGACCGCTGGCCTTGATCTCCTCGGAACTCAGGCCATAAACGGGATTTGGCTGAACCTGGTTAGCACGCTGAATGCGTGTGCCAGTAACATGGATTTCTTCGATCGTTTCTTCCTGGGCAAATGCCGAGCCTGTGGATAAACCCAGGCAAAATGCCGTAGCGCTAGCAAGCACCATCGCTTGTGTGAATAACCTGCTTTCTAGTGTGATGAACATCGAATTTCCCCCGCCAGTACTCAAAATAAACATGCGTCAACGTTGCTTCTAATTTTTGTTGGATTTAGACGACAAAGATTAGTTCCTGACACCGGGTCGGAAAACACGGTAAATACTATACTTATAAGTTATATGAAGGCATTGTCGTGAAAGGTGATATCAAATTGTTGTTGTTTTACAACGCATCAGCTCCAACAGTTAGCGGTGCTGCTATTTGCAACGGACGTTGCGTGCGATAAGGCGGCGGGCAACCGGTCCCGAACAGCGTCACTTGTTGCTCATAGTGGATACGCACCGGGTTGGTCGGCGAGTGGGTTTTATGATCAATTCGGCAAGCAACGGCAGTGGCGTAAACCCGTAGAAGCGGCGCCTTGCCGCGATTGGCCGCCTGCTTTTACAGGACCGCCTTCAGCCAAACCAGGAAATTCCGGATGAATTATTCGCCAAATGAACCGGTCGGTCCGGGAAACACGACCGGTGATTCATAACCATCCACAGAGACGCTGGCAACACCAAAAAGATAATTATCGATAACCACATTTTCCAGCGTGTAGGTATTGACCAACCCGACAAAGCGACTGAATGTCCATTGCGCCTCAGTCGTCAGCCGCCAGTAAACTTTGTACCCGGCGAGGTTCTCTGCTGCTGTTCCGGTCGGCACGGTCCAGCTTAACTTCGCGCTTGGCTGCACCGCTCCCTCGATAATGACATTTGCCGGAAACGGTGGTGCTGACGCCATGCCGGCAAGACTGACTACATTCAATGCAGTTAACTTTGCCGCATAATCGAAATTGACACCTTCTATAACGTCGCCGTAGGCAATGCCATCTTCCACTCTGAGATCCTGGTGCTGGCGTTGGTACTGCTCATGCGTTTCCATAATACGAACGCCCGGAATACCTTTCGCATTGAACGGGCGATGGTGCCCACCGCGACCAAAACGATCCAGACGATAAATCATCATGACGTCTAGGTTGGGAATGAACTCATCGGCCATGCGATCCACATAGCGCGCAATGTTGCGTGATGGCGAATCCACTTCGCCACCGCTGAAGCGTCGTATGCGCGCCTCTTCTTCTGTTTCAACATCGCGCGTACCTTCGGAGAAGACCCTCGCGGTGCTGTTATCGGTAACGCCGTCGATGCCGGAAATATTTCCGATCATGTCATTATTCAGAACTGCCTTAATTCGCCAACCTTCTTTTAACGCATGTTCAACCAGGATCTTGCCGCCGAAGAGGCCCTGCTCTTCTCCGGACAGCGCTGCATAAACAATCGTACCGGCGAACTGGTGTTTCGACAGCACACGGGCTGCTTCCAGTGTTCCTGCAAGGCCGCTGGCATTGTCGTTGGCGCCAGGCGAGTCTGAAGTACTGTTCATCGGATCGCTCACGCGTGAATCGATGTCACCCGCCATCAACACCATTCGTTGCGGATCAAGCGTGCCCCACTGAATCGCAACCACGCTGAGCACTTCTGTCGGCTCAGGAATTCTGTTTTCACCGGAAATTATGTCGCCGACTGTGATGACTTCGAGACAATCACCGCACTCCCTGGAAATATTCTTAAATTCTTCCGCGACCCAACGGCGTGCGGCACCAATGCCACGCGTATCCGACTCAGTTTCTGAAAGCGTGTGTCGCGTACCAAAATTAACCAGTTTTCTGATGTCCTTTTCGATACGTGCGGCGGTTACATCGGCAACGAGAGCATGGCGGATTTCCCGCGCTTCCGGTTCGGTAATTTCCTGCGCCGACGAGAGCGAAGTCAGGAATAACACCGCCGAAACAACTGCAATTAATCTATTCATGTGTATTCCATTCTTATACATTTAGTCGGGAATCATTGAGCTTCACGTCTTCGCCTGTCGATCAATAACCGCCCGGATAATTCGCCGGCCATATAAACCATCGTTGCCATGAACGTAGAAATAGCCGATTACAGCTGCAATCGCAGCACCGGCGGCATTAATCATCAGGTCGGTCATGGTATCGACAAGGCCGGACTTCTGCATGTTCAGGCCGAAGTTCCAGTCCATAAGGAACTCGAAAATTTCCCAGATTGTGCCGAGCGATACCGCCAGTGCGAAAGTAATCGTTGCGATCCAGCCCGCCGCTATCTGAATGCGGTGCGTCATGTAAAAAACGTAAATACTTAAAAAACCGATGATACCGATGGTCAGCGCAGCCACGCCATGCAGCGCCAGATCCCACCACCAGATTTTTTCATAAAAGTCACGCGCTTCGCCCAGCGCAAAGCTGGCATAAAGGAACACACTGGTGATTAACGTAAGTTCAACCGGCAGCGGCACGCGCAAGTGGCGCTCAATAAGAGCAGGTGCGAAAGTCAGCAACAGAACTATCGATCCGGAAAAAGCACCCAGCCACTGACGTTCAACCAGGGCGCCAACTGTAACTATGAGGATGCCGACCTGCAGCACCAGCGCAATCGTCAGCTCTATACGATTGATCCAGCTTTCGGGTTCACGCTGTTTTGCGACCTTTGTCACTTTCGCCCCGCCGACGTTAGTTCGTGTATTCGCTGTATTTGGCGATCGTATCTGCCTCGGTCAGACGCGGATGCTCACCAGCCATTGCGTACCCGTCTGGCTTACGATCGATGAAGATTTCGCTGGTGAGGACGAAGTCGTCTACGTTGTCGAAGGCACCGACGCACATTTCGTACTTGTCGAGTTTAAGCAAGTGATAAAAAAGGCTTGCTCCGCAAATCTCACAGAATCCCCGCTCCGCCCAGTCTGATGTTTTGAATCTCCTGAGATTTTCCTCACCTGTAAACCGCACTTTGCCTACTGACGTCGCAAGAAATATTCCGCCGGACCAACGTTGACACATACGACAGTGGCAGGCACCGTACTCCAGCTCCACATCATCCGCGTCGAAGCGAACTGCCCCGCAATTGCACTGACCGCTTCTGCTGCTCATTGCGGCCTGGGCGTCAGCTTCAGCAATCTGCCGCCGCTGCCGTCCTCCTCATCTTCGATGATCCAGATTGCACCGTCCGGACCCTGCTCTTCCTCGCGGATACGCTCACCCATTTCGAAACGCTCCGCCTCCCGCGCAGTGTCGCCATCGATCTCGACCCGAATTAATGCGCGTGATGACAATCCACCGAGAAAAGCATTGCCCTTCCAGTCTGGAAACAAGTCGCCACTGTAAAACATCAATCCACCTGGTGAAATTGCCGGCACCCAATATACTTTTGGCGCCTCGAACTCCGGCCGGGTATCGTGATCGGGTATTTCCTCGCCGCTGTAATGGTCACCATTGGAGACGATCGGGTAACCGTAGTTTTCGCCTTTGACGCTGAGATTCAGTTCGTCACCATGGCGCGGCCCCATTTCCTGGTTCCACAAACGACCCTGAGGATCGAAGGCAAGGCCCAAAGGATTGCGATGTCCCAGTGTCCAAATCTGTGCGGTGACTCCACCCTGATCAGCAAACGGATTGTCATTGGGTACAGAGCCATCATCGTACAAGCGAACAATCTTGCCGAGGTTCTGTTGCATATCCTGCGCCGGGTCGAATTTCTGCCGATCACCGGAGGAAATAAACAGGTAGCCGTCAGCAGAAAATGTCATGCGATGACCGTAGTGACCACGGCCGGTTACTTTCTTGTCTTGCCTCCAGATTACTTCCATGTCACTGAGTGCACCGCCACCTGTACTGTCCAGTGAGAGTACGCCACGTACGACTGCCGCACCGCGCGTATCATCATCGCCGGCTTCGGCATAACTAAGATAGATAACACTGTTGGTTGCAAAATCCGGATGCAAAATGACGTCGCCGAGACCACCCTGACCACCGTAGTCCACATCCGGCACGCCGGCGACGGGAGCAGATTTTTCTCCGCCTTGCGTAACAATCAGCAGGCGGCCAGGCTTTTCTGTTATCAGCATGCGCCCATCTGGCAGGAACGTCATTGCCCAGGGTTCGCTCAGCTGCGTAACCGGCGTCGCCACGAAAGGCCAGGATGCTGCGTAATCCGTGGCACAAGCCGTACCCAGCATGCTGAGCATCACGATCGCCAGGCGTTTCATTACCGTTGTTCTCTTCACACGCGAATTTCCCATATTGACTCTATTTCAACCGCGGCGTTCCCTGGCAAAGCGTTGGTGCCCAGCGCCGCGCGCGCTGCGAGTCCGGCGTCGCCGAAGACCTCTTTAAACAATTCTGACACGCCATTGACGACACTCGATTGCGCAGTAAAGTCAGCAGTGCAATTGACGAAACCACGAATCTGCAGCGCCTTGACGACGCGCCCGAGGTCACCATCGCAGGCAACCTTGAGCTGTGCCAGCACCCGAATACCAGCAAGCCTTGCTGCCGCATAACCTTGCTCTGTTGTCAGGTCTGCGCCTACTTTTCCTTGCGTCGGAATGTCCACATCGAACGGTGGAATATTTCCAGCGATGAAAACCTGGTTGCCACTACGCCGGAATGGCACGTATACCGCCAACGCGCTACCAGGTTCGGGTAGTACTATTCCCAAATCTTTCAGACGCGCTTCGGCACCGGAGCCCGCCTGTGCGCTTGCCGCTTTTGATAAACCGAGCGCAACTGACGCGACACCCATCATTTCGAAAAACGATCTTCTGTTCATAGTATTTCCCCCTGGCGTTGGATTGCGATTGCCGCAACTGATACACAACCCATACTGCCTGATTCAGTTATGCGCCGAAACTTTTTCCATGGTTTGGTCTCGAAGAAAAGCGAACCGCTGCTGTATCCACTCTGCTAAAGCTATACACTCCGAAAAATCCGAACAATGGAGAAATCCGTGAAAGCCCGAAATCTGATTCTGACCTTATCGACGTTCCTGATCGCCGTCACTAGCGCAATAGCTGACGACACAATCGACCGAAGCGGTAAATGGGACGTCAATGCGCCACTTGGACCGCCGACTGCAACGCTTGAGTTTTCGACAAGCGAGGGCACCTGGATGAATCTCGACGTTCATCCTGAGGGTTCACAGATTATTTTCGATCTTCTCGGTGATCTCTACTTACTACCATTTACAGGGGGTGATGCGACCCGCCTGACAAAAGGTGCTGCATACGATTTCCAGCCACGCTTTAGTCCGGACGGCACCCAGGTTCTGTTCACATCGGATCGCGACGGCATTTTTTCGGTCTGGGTTGCAGACTTCGACGGCGAAGCACTGTCCAAATTCAAAGCAATTAATGACGGCAACAAAACCGCCTTCGGCGGCGCCAACTGGACCCCGGATGGTGAGTGGATCCTCGCTCGCAAACGTGTGACAGACACGAGCTCTATTGGCATATCGGAACTCTGGATGTTCCACAAAGATGGCGGTAGCGGTATCGAGCTGGTTGCCGATGGCGCCGAGGTCGATTCATTTTTTGCAAGCGACGACAACCGCTACGTTTACTTCGGCGCTGCTGGTCCTTTCAGTTACGGCCGCAGTCCCTACGAAGCTATCTGGTCGGTTAACCGTTACGATCGCAAGACGGGTGAAAAGCGACCCGTCAGTGCAGGCAATGGCAGTTCGGCCAGCCCGGTCCTCAGCCCGGATGGCAAAACCATTGCATTTGTTCGCCGCGTAGGAGCCACCTCCACACTCTGGCTGCACAATCTCCAGGATGGCTCCGAAAAGCAGTTATGGGACGGGCTTGATCGGGATCAGATTGAGGCATTCGGCATGCATCATATTTATCCAAACTACGACTGGACCCCGGATGGCGACAACCTGATTGTCTGGGCTGGTGGCAAGATTGTGCAGGTGCCGGTGGATGGCAGCGATGTATCCAACATCCCGTTCAACGCCAGCGTAGCCTTGCGTTATCACCAACCACTGCGGTCGAAACGGGACCCGGCACCTGACACATTATCGGCGAAACTTATTCGTTGGCCGGTTATCAGTCCCGATGGCCAGTCACTGGTATTCACTGCTCTCGGACACCTGTATTGGCAAGGTTTGCCGGACGGCGCACCACAACGAGTGACTGACCTCGCCGCGCTCGAATACGCTCCTACATTTTCGGCGGATGGCAACACACTCGCATTTACAAGCTGGAGTGACGATGCGGGCGGCGTACTGCATACGGTGAACTGGCGCCGTGGCAGACCTGGTTCGGTCGATACGCTTTATGCAGCCGCCACACAACTCGCGAACCCGGCTTTTTCGGCCGACGGCGAGAAGGTACTCGTTGTCGCAGGTAGTGGTGCGAATTTGCGTGGGGAGGATCTGGGCAGTGAACAACGGCATGATATTTTGCTGTTGAACGCCAACGGTCGCGGACAAACCAGCGTCGTAATATCCACGGCCAACCGAGGCTCTCAGCGACGTATCACTCGCCCGACATTCTCAAGCGACGGCCAGCGAATCTGGTATTTCGATGACGAAGGCGGCGGCGGTGAACGCGGTGAGCGTACACCGGCGAAGACTGCGCTCGTGTCGGTAAAACTTGATGGAACGGACAAGAAAATCCACATGCAATTTCGCTATGCACAGGAAGCAATAGTCAGCCCGGATGAATCGATGGTGGCTTTTTCCGAGCAACACAATGCGTATGTGACGGTGCTACCGCGGACCGGTGAAGCCGTTGACTTCGATCCGAACACTGCAACGCTCGCGTTCCAGCAGCTCAGCCAGGATGGCGGTGAATGGGTCAACTGGAGCGCCGATGGGCAGAGCCTTAGCTGGGGATTCGCGAACAAGGTAACGCAACTACCGGTCGATGAGCTCAAACTGGTTTCTAAAGTCGAACCGCGAGATGCAGGGGACGACGGCATCCTCGTACTTAATGTTGCTATCGACAACAACGGACAATATGCAAATGCCGGGACCAGCGGCGATCTCGGGCAACTGACAGCAGCTCTTGAAAGACAATTCCAGGACGCGGCGCAGGTAAGAATTGACGTCAGCCTCGACGATGAGTCGCCATGGAAAGCCTGGAACGAACTCGACACCTGGGCCACTGAATCGAAGGTCGCAATCAAGCGCTTGCAGGATGAGACTGAAGAAGATGAAGCCGATGATGAGGCCGAATCCGGCAAGCAGGAATACAACATTGCACTCGAAGCCCCACGCAGCAAACCACAGGGCCTGGTCGCGTTTACCGGCGCACGAATCATCACTATGAATGGCGACGAAGTTATCGAAGATGGCACGATCGTGATTCAACAGAACCGCATTGCGGCAGTCGGACGTACAGGTGAAGTGAATATTCCTGCCGACGCCGAGCGTTTTGACGTTAGCGGCAAAACAATCATGCCGGGGCTGATCGACGTTCACGCTCACCTGGGCTACGGCGTTCTCGACGTCAATCCACAAAAGGAATGGCGCTACTTCGCCAATCTTGCCTACGGCGTTACAACGACACACGATCCGTCTGCGAGTACGCACACTGTTTTCAGCCAGGCCGAGATGATCGAGACCGGAGCCATGGTTGGCCCACGCGTTTTTTCCACCGGCTTTATATTGTATGGCGCGATCATTCCCGACATGGCGGTCATCAACAGTTATGCGGATGCACTTTCGCATGTGCGCCGGCTTAAAAGTCTAGGCGCGTTCAGTGTAAAGAGTTACATGCAGCCCCGCCGTGAACAGCGCCAGTGGCTTATTCGTGCTGCGGCAACTGAAAACATGCTGGTGGTACCGGAAGGCGGTGGCAACTTCCCGGCCAATATGGGCATGTTGCTGGATGGTCATAGCGGCATCGAACACTCCCTGTCCATCGGCCAGATTTACGGGGATGTTGTACGGCTGTTCGCCACCACCCGTGCCGGTTACACACCAACGCTGCTGGTTTCCTACGGCGGTCAGGAAGGAGAGAAATGGTTTTACCAACACGATGACGTCTGGAAAAACGAAAAACTGCAGTCGTTTTTCCCGCCAAGGCAAATTGACGCTCGGTCCCGCCGGCGTGTGATGTCAGATGAGGACGACTACAACCATAAGATAGTGGCACAGGGACTGAAGCAGATCGCCGATGCCGGTGGTTTGGTAAACCTTGGTGCGCACGGACAGTTGCAGGGGCTTGGCGCTCACTGGGAACTTTGGGCGATGACGCACGGCGGCATGGAACCATGGGATGCATTACGTGCAGCAACCATCAACGGTGCTGAATATCTCGGTATGGATGATCATCTTGGTTCGCTTGAGCCTGGCAAACTGGCCGACCTGATCGTGCTCGATTTGAATCCACTCGAGAAAATCGAGAATTCAGAGAGTGTGCGTATGACAGTTATTAACGGTGTTGTTTATGACGCCGACAGCATGGATCAGTTGTGGCCGGAATCCCGCGAGCGCGGCAAGTTTTATTTTCAGTGATTAGCAGCCCGGTTCCCGGTGGGGAACCGGGCATTCGCGGCATCTTCACTCTCGTGACAGTCTTGGCACTGGCACCAAGCACAATAGTTTAGACAGCCGCTCCTACGGTCTGTGCCAATCTGTAGGAGCGGCTGGCGCACAGGACGTGCGTCTGTCGCGAAGCGCAGGGATGCGCGAGAGCGACGACGCCGCGAATGCCAGATTTATCGGGCAGCTCTGGCTTTAATGACAGATAAAACGACCAATTGGGCCGCAACGGCAAGAAAAGCAATCCAGTAAATTCCCGTATAGCCTGCAATCAGGAACCCACAAAATGCGATCGCACCATTAGTCAGCGCATAAGGCAATTGTGTCCTGAAATGTTCAATCGGCGTCGTGCCGGCGCCGGTCGATGAAAGAATTGTGGTTTCCGACACGGGTGAGGAGTGATCACCGAAAAGCCCACCGGAAAGAACTGAACCAATGACGACCGAAAGTACTGCTCCGGTTGCCTCAGCCGCCGGTATCGCAAGCGGCATCATGATGATGATCGTGCCCCAGGACGATCCGGTCGCGAAAGATATTATTCCGGCGAGCAGAAATATTACGGCTGGCAACAAGTTACCGGACAGTCCTTCACGTGCAAGCTCGGCAACGTACGCTCCCGTCCCCAATGCCTCGCTGACACTGCCCAGCGTCCACGCCAGCACCAGGGTCGCTGCAATCGCCATCATGCCGGTCATACCTTCGATGTAACTGCCAAAGGTATCCAGTAACTTCTTCACGCCCATACTTACCATCAGAATAACGAGTACCACCGCGGCGAGAAAATAGGCGGCAGAGAGGCTCGCCCGAAAATCCGTACCGGCGACCTGTTTGAACGGAAATCCGAAATGGGCAAGCGTGCCGAACAGGGTTGCGCCGAGAACCAATAGCGGTAGCCAGACCAGTATTGGCTTTGCCGCACCGGCCTTTTCAAAGGTCACTGTAGCCACCAGTGGCAACGCCTCCTGTTTCGATGCCGCTTCCTGCTCAGCGATTGCCATCGCTCCGTAATCGAAACGCAAAACCGTCAACGCAGGTACCATCGTAATCGCCAGCCAGGCGTACAGCTGAAACGGAATGGCAGCAACAAAAGCATCCCACTCCGACATGACAATATTATTCGCCGAAAACGCATCGGCAATCACGCTCATAATGAAGACACCCCAGCCGATAAACGGAATCAGGATGGCGACCGGCGAAGAAGTGGAGTCAAGAATGAATGCCAGTTTTTGCCGGGAGATTCGCAAACGATCCATCAGTGGCTGAAAAACCGGCCCGACAATTAGCGGGGTGCCGAGATCCGAAAAGAAGATCATGATGCCGCCAAGCCAGGATGCCAGCTGCGCGCGTGCCTTGCCCGAGACCCAACGGACTGCCGTACGGGCAAATGCGGTGCCGCCGCCGGAATATTCAATCAACTTGACGAAACCGCCGATAAAGACCAGTAACACGAGGACGCTGGCGTTATAGGTGTCGGCAACTTCGGGCACTATGAAGTCTTTCACCAGCGTTGGAACGAAGAGAAGCGGCGCGGCGTCAGTGGCCATCGCAACGCCGACCAATACGCCGGAAAACAACCCTACCAGTACGTTGCGAGCCGTCAGCGCAACAATCAGGGTGACAATTACGGGTAGCAGTGAGGCTGCGGAAGGGTCCGACATGCGCTCACTATACTATGCGCAACAGTTACGCCCGCAATCGTCGCATACGTAAAACTGCTGAGATACGATTCCCGGCCATTTGGGTATGCTTGTCGGCCGATATCTGTTGCCATTTCGCAAAATGCCAGGCCTCTTCAATTTTTCGCAGGACATAATCAATATGCAGTCCAGATTCCGTACTATATTCATCGCCACAATCAGCACGCTGGTGCTGTTTGGTGCCATCACCGCCGAGGCTACCAGCAGGCATCCTGTTCGCGGCAATAACGGCGTCGTAGCCTCTTCATCTGCGATCGCATCTGAAGTTGGCGTTGAAATACTGAAGAAGGGCGGCAATGCGGTCGACGCTGCTGTCGCTACTGCATTTGCGCTGGCCGTCACCTGGCCCACCGCGGGCAATATCGGCGGGGGCGGCTTCCTCATTTATCACGGGGTCGACGGCGAGACAGCCGCATTCGATTTTCGCGAGAAAGCACCACTCGCTGCAACCAAAACCATGTATCTCGATGAAGACGGCAATGTGCGTGACAACTCGAACCATGACGGCATTCTTGCGGTCGGTGTCCCCGGCACCGTCGCCGGTCTTGAGCTGGCGCATCAGCGACTGGGTTCATTGCCCTGGGAAGACCTGCTGCAACCTGCTATCGACCTCGCACGAAATGGCATACCGATCAGCTGGCACCTGCATGACTCATTCAAATACCACAAAGTTTCGTGGGACAAGTACCCGAGTTCGGGGAAAATTTTTCTGCACGAAGACGGGACTTTTTATCAACCCGGTGAAATCTGGGTGCAGGATGATTTGGCCGAGACCCTCGAACGCATTCAGGACAACGGCAAGGATGGTTTTTACAAAGGCAAAACAGCCCGCCTGATCGCGGATTTCATGAAGAAGAACGGCGGCATCATTACTCGCGAGGATCTCGGGAAATACG
>Ga0164315_10001671_pt1 | contig 16714 bp, 15 predicted proteins | sample GuaBasSedimGuay6_FD_113737 | JGI IMG/M metagenome (GOLD analysis project Ga0164315, IMG submission 113737) | Subseafloor sediment microbial communities from Guaymas Basin, Gulf of California, Mexico - Guay6, Core 4569-2, 0-3 cm | ecosystem: Environmental > Aquatic > Marine > Hydrothermal vents...
AACCCTGAATAAAACAGTACTGGATGTGGCGGGCAGCAAACTGAATGTTGAAATCGCCGATACCCCGGAATCAAGAGAGCAGGGGCTGATGAACCGGACGTCCATGGGGGAAGATGAGGGCATGATCTTTGTCTTTGATGATGAATCGAAGGTGTCTTTCTGGATGAAAAACACCCAATTACCCCTTTCCATCGCCTTTATCGCCGCCGATGGTACCATCAGGCAGATTGAGGATATGGAACCTGAGAGTCTGGCCTCTGTTCCCTCATACCGGAATGTGCTTTACGCCCTGGAGGTGAATCAGGGCTGGTTTGATATTCACGGGGTAAATCCCGGGGATGTTGTGGATGTTTCCGGGCTGAAAGTTCCGTAGGACCGGCTTAAAAGGGGCTCAGCTCAGCTTCCCCGCTCCCGTCCTGCGGCGGCTCATTACTGAGTATCTCCACCTTCCGTTCAAACCCTTCCAGTTCCTCTTCCAGGTTTTTTGAGAGAACCACACCTTCATCAAATAGGGCCATGGCTTCCTCCAGGGGAACATCCCGGTCTCTGATCTGTTCGGCCAGTTTTTCCAGATGGCCCAGTTTTTCTTCAAATCCTTTCATCTCTTTATCCTTCTTTCTTACTGTCGTTGTGCAGTTTTGATATCCGGGCATCGGCAGTACCCCGGGCAAACTCCACCTTGATTTCATCATTTTCCTTCAGGTGCTGTGAGTCGCTGATACTCCGGCCCCGGGGGTCGTTTATCAGGGATACACGGGCGTAACCCCGGGCCATTACCGCTTTTGGAGAGGCGTCGTTCAGCGAGCGTCCTGCCAGCTCCAGTCGGCGCCTTAAGGGCTGGAGGCGCTCAGCGGCCGCCCGTTCCAGTTCGCGCCGCGCCTCATCACTGCCCCGCATGGCCTCTTCCAGGCGGCCTGCAGCCAGATGGGAGAGCTCTCTGATCCCTGCTTTGTCCAGACGGTGTCCTGCTGTATCCAGCCGGGCAGAGATTAGTCCGGCCGCCTCTCTGCGGAACCCCCGGGCCCGGAGGAGCAGGTCTTCCGAGCGGTCGCTCACCAGCTCTGCCGCTGCAGATGGAGTGGCCGCCCTGACATCCGAGGCCAGGTCGGCCAGGGAAATATCGATTTCATGTCCCACCCCGCTGATTACAGGCAGGGGGCAAGCGGCCACCGCCCTGACAACCACTTCCTCGTTGAAGGCCATCAGATCTTCCAGGGATCCTCCCCCCCGGGCAATTATCACCACATCCCCCAGATTGTAGGCCGCCGCCCGTCTAATCTGGGCGGCAATTTTCTCCGGCGCTTCACTTCCCTGAACCATGGTGGGAAGCAGAGTAACCCTGGGGGCGGCAGAGCGCCGGGCGAGTACCTGAAGTATGTCTCTCACCGCTGCACCGGTGGGGGAGGTGATTACCGCCACCCGCCGGGGGTAGGGGGGCAGAGGCTGTTTTTTCTCCTGGTCGAACAAACCTTCTGCCCCGAGGGCCCTTTTTCGTTTTTCCAGAGCCTCCAGAAGGGCCCCTTTACCGGCGGGTTTTACGTTATCAACGATAATCTGATATGAACCCCGGGGGGCATATACATCGATTTTACCGGTAACTACCACATGCATACCGTCCTGTGGTTTTTCTTCCACCCGGGAGGCTTTTCCCCGGAAGAGAGCGGCGGATATCATGGCGGTTGAATCTTTGAGGGTGAAATAAATATGTCCCGCCGCCGAGGGCCGGCAATTGGAGATTTCCCCTTCGACACTCAGCGAGGGAAATGTATCTTCCAGCTGACCTTTTATCGCCCGGGTTAATTCACTTACCGACCATACGGGCCGTCTTTCACTGCTGAACAAACTCACTCTCCTTCCAGTTCAGAGAGTGCGTCGTGAAGGCCCCGAGCCGATTCGGCAGTATCCATCATGGCGGCATGAAGTACTTTTACAGAGGATGATTCGGGGATTCTGCTTATATAAACCAGTACCTGTTTTCCATCGGATGTGGTACCTGCCAGTGCCCAGGATCCGAACTTCCGGGTGGACCAGCTATCCCTCAGCAGGTTTTCGGCTAAGCCCTCGGGCAGCTTACCGGGGATGCGGACAGCCACCGACCATATTTCACGAACCCTGACATTTTTCTCCAGAGATTCGGTATGGGCGCTTACACCCACCTCAACATTCCTGTTTTCGGGGATAATTACCTGCACCCGGTAATCCCCCTCTGAATCAATACGGTATTTGAGGTTCAGTTTTTTTATCTGCCTCTCAATTGAATCCTCAGCATTACAGGAACTGAGGATGATAAAAAGAGTCAGCAGGAGAGGAACAACTAAACGATATGGGTTACGATTATGCATCATCAGGTTTAATATGAAGATGAGTACCAGAGGGGTCAAGTAAAAGCCTCCTCTTTAGTATTCAGATAAGCCTTCATTGAGGCCGAAAAGGGAAATGAGTATGAAAAACCTGGCCATTATCAACATCGCGGGGATATCTTCCCTCTCATACGAAGCCGTATTCGGCGGCCCCTCTGCTTTCGACCGTGTTCAGCACTGGGCCTCTTCCATCCCCGAAGCTTCAGGAATCGTGTTCTTCGCCGATCCTGATACTCCGGTTCCCCATGGCACTCTGGAAGTGGGAGAGGAACCCAAAAAACAGCCTTTTGCCCGGATGAGGGTAATCCGCAGAGATAAATGGACGGAAAAAACCCTTGTTGAAGCCCTTATCACAGCAGCGAAACTTCCCGGGGAAAGTTCTCAACTGCCCCCTGTGGAAGCTCTGTTCTATACCTGGGGCGACTTTCCCCTGATCGATAATGAAATCAGCATGAATCTCTGGAAACTGCATTATAAATTCGATGCGGAGTACAGTTTTGCCGACGGATACCCTGTGGGTCTTGCCCCGGAGATACTCTCTGTCCTGATACCGGAGAAGCTGATGCCCCTGGCGGTAAACAGGGATAATCCTGTGGTCCGGGACAGTCTGTTCGAAATTCTCCGGCAGGATATCAATGCTTTTGATGTGGAAACTCAGCTTTCTCCGGTGGATATGAGAATGGACCGGGTTTCCATCAGCACCGATACCCGGCGGAATGTGAATATTGCAGAACAGCTTTATGCCGCAGGTGGGGTGGATGCCGAATCCCTGTGCAGGGTAATACCGGAGAACCGGGTACTTCTTCGTAACCTTCCGGCGTTTTTCCCCATACAGATAACCGATTACTGCCCCCAGGCCTGTTCCTACTGCCCCTTCCCAAAATACTCCGGAGACCCCCGGGACGGCAGGAATTATATGGATTTGAATGTGTTTGAAGATTTATGCCGGAGAATTGTCTCTTTTGCGGGAGATGCGGTAATCGGTCTTTCCCTCTGGGGCGAGCCTGCAGCTCATCCTGAAATCGGGAAGCTGATTCAGGCTGCTCTTGCTGCGGGGAATACGGATTCAGGCCCTTCCCGAAGCCGGGTGCTCATTGAAACCTCAGGTATAGGATGGGATAGAACTCTTATTGAAGAACTGGCCGGGGAAACAGAAACGGGCCGTATGATGTGGATTGTTTCTCTTGATGCTTCGGATCCGGAACTCTACCGCAGCCTTCGGGGAGAAGGGCAGGTTGAAGCTGAAGAAACCGCCAGGCATCTTACAAAGTTTTTTGGTTCCAACTGCTGGCTGCAGGCCGTACGGATGAAGGAAAATGAGGAACATCTGGAAGAGTTCTATAAAAAGTGGAACGCTGAAGGGGCTCAGGTGATAATTCAGAAGTACGACAGCTATGCATCGTATCTTCCCGAAAGACAGCCGGCGGATCTTTCCCCTCTTCAGCGCTTTCCCTGCTGGCATCTGAAAAGGGATATGCCTGTTCTGATTGATGGGGATGTTCCCCTCTGCCGGGACGATCTGGGCCGAAGAGATGTGTCGGGTAACGTATTTGAAGAGGATTTTGAAAAAGTCTGGGCTGCAGGGAATGAACTGCATGCTCAACATGTCTCCGGTGAGTTTCCCGGTCCTTGTGCGGATTGTGATGAGTATTACTGCTTCAACTTTTAAATCGACTCTTCCCGACGCAGGGCCTTACACCGTCATCGGCGGGGATGCTCTGGACCGGGAGAACAAGGAACGTCCCGGATTATCAATTATTCTTCTTAACCGGGGCACAAGGCCCTTCCGCCGGGATTTATTCGACCAGCTCTGTAAAATCGGGGTACGGGAAGTTCTTTCTCTTGAATCAGGCCCCTGCCCCTACGATGTGGAAGCTCTCAGTAAAAAACACGATATAGTACGTTTCATAATCTTTTCTCAACAGAGCAGTACCGGAGCCCGGATTGATGCGGCCATGAGGGAAGCCTTAAGCGATCATATCTTTGTGGTTCAGGGTGATATGAAAATCAACGCAGCGGGAATTTCCTCCCGGGTGTTTGCAAAAATTTCAGAGCGCGGTCGCCTCTGTGCCGTTCCGGTATTCCGGAACAGCCTCGGGGAACTGATTCCTACGGCGGTGAGCCCCCTGCCGGGTAAGGGCGGAATCTTTGATGTACAGCCTACCGCTGCCGCCGACGGGGAAGTGGCCACCCTGATGCCCTGGGATTACACCGGTATCTACCGCCGGGATAAACATTTCGGCATAGGCGGATTCGACCCCCTGATAACCGAGCCCTGGTGGCAGATGCTGGATTACGGTATGCGGGCCTGGCTCTGGGGGGAGGAAATACGCACACATTCGGCTCTGAGAATGGGGTATCTGGATGAAATGCTTCCCCAGAATTCCACCCCGGGACCGGGTTACCGCCGTTTCTTTCTTAAGAATCTGGCCGTCAAGCGCCGGGGGGATACCGGACGGCTTACAAGATCCGGCTGGTGGTCTTATCTCCACTCCTCCGGGGAATCCGCCTCGGCCACCCGAAAAACCTGGAAAGAGATACAAAGCTGGGTGAATATAAACCGCTACCGATTTCTCCATGATGCCGAGGAAATAACAGAACTCTGGGAATGGGGTGAGTAACTTGTCCTCTGTAACAACTTCGATCTTTCTTCAAGTGCGTCTTGATTCATCCCGGCTGCCCCGGAAAGCCCTGCTCAAACTTTCCGGTTTAACGTCGATTGAGCATGCCATGCGGGCTCTGGACGCCGTTGAAGCCGATCACCGCATGCTGGTAACCACCCGGGACTCGCAAGCGGCTCTCCGCCCTCTGGCGGATAAAGCCGGGTGGGGTATTTTTGTGGGTTCCAAAGACGATGTACTGGAGCGCTACATTCTGGCAGCCCGGGAAACCGGAGCCCGCCGGCTGGTTCGGGCCACCGGTGATAACCCTCTGGTTTCTGCGGCTATGGCCAATGCGGCTCTTCGTCTTTTTGAAGAAAGCGGGGCGGATTTTGCAGGATACAGAGACATGCCCCTGGGAGCGGGTGTGGAAATCGTTAAAGTATCGTCTCTGGAAGAAGCTTATACTGAGGCAGCCGATCCCTATGAGAGGGAGCATGTTTCGCCTTTTTTATACCGCAGGCCCGAGCGTTACCGCATTGTTGTTCCACCGGCTCCCGATGGTTTCCGGGCACCTGATGCCCGTATTACCCTGGATACCCCGGAAGATTATGAGTTTTTAAAAAATCTTTTCACTGAACTTTACACCGGAAGTCCTCTGGATCTGGATGTTGTGATTCCCTATCTCGTCCGGAGTACCGTGAATGCCCTCTGAAAGGGTTCTTTTTTTTCCCTTGAGCCGAAAAGGAATGGGATCGGGACATCTGCGCCGCTGTTTTGATACCGCCCGGGATATGGAGATACCCGCCTCCCTGATTATTGATGATGAGTTGCCTGATGCCCTGCTGCCGGGGGATTGGAGCGGGGTAATTCCTGATTTTCCAGGCAGCACTTCTGTTTTGTTGACCTCTGACGCTCTCAAGGATAATTCTTTTTTCGATGCCGGCCGTACTTTGGCGGTTTTTGACAGAAGGCAGAGTACCGAAGCCGACATTCTTCTCTGGGCGGAAAAATTCACCCCGGTACTCCTTGATGATGACGGCCAGGCCCGGATTTTTGCACCCTTCGTCCTGGACAGCATCCCCGGGCCCAGGGGTTCTGATGCCAACGAGGCCTCACCATCCTGGCTGAACCTCCCCCCCCGGGGGCAGAAGCCCAACCCCGGCGGTCTTATACTCCTGAGCTTCGGCGGAGCAGATCCGGCAGGCATCACCGCCCCTCTGGCTCAAATACTCCTGAAAACCGGCATCCCCGCATCCCGGATTCACCTGACTCTGCCCCCGGGAGTTTTACCGGACTCCCTTCCCCGGGGAGTGAATATTCTCGATTCCTCGGGAAATCTTAAAAACCAACTGAAAAATTACGGCATGGTTTTCTGCAGTTACGGTCTTACCGCATGGGAAGCGGTTGCCGCAGGTTGTGCCGTGATTACCGCCGATCCCACCGACTACCATGCCTTCCTTTCCAAAGCCGCAGGTTTTCCTGGAATCGGTCGGATGGGCGGCAGATCGGGATGGCAATTCGGGAAAAACAGAAAAAAGCTTTTAAAACTTCTGGATTTTCCGGAAAGTCTTGTTAAATCTGCTGAAAAACTCGCCTCGATGGTGGAATTACGCTCTAAAGGTAGTCTATCAAGTCTGCTGGATTCCCTGGAGGCCCCGGAATCCCGCTGTCTGGCATGCGGAAAAGTTCTGCCCCCGGTGATTGCCCGCTTTCCCCGGCAGTCCTATTACCGCTGCCCGGACTGCGGTATTACCGGACTCTACCGTTTTGGGAAAGTCCCGGAAGATGAGTACGGCGCGGACTATTTTCAGGCGGAGTATCAAAATCAATACGGTAAAAGCTATCTTGAAGATTTCCAGAACATTAAAGCCATGGGGGTTTCCCGGCTGGAAATCATTTCCCGGCGGGGAAAAAAGGATGGAAGTCTGCTTGATATCGGCTGCGCCTTCGGACCTTTTCTCGAGGCCGCCCGGGAGGCCGGTTACCAGCCTCATGGAATTGATATTTCCCCGGATGCCGTCGCCTATGTCCGGGATAATCTGGGTATACCGGCGGTTTCTGCGGCCTTTCCCGGAGATTTTACTGAAAGGATGTTTTCCAGTAAAAGATTTGATATTATCACTCTCTGGTATGTGATTGAGCATTTTACAGATTTGAAAGCAGTTTTTGCTGCATTAAACAGTTTACTGGAGGCCAACGGTGTTCTGGCCCTCTCCACCCCTAACGGCGCGGGCATCTCAGCCCGGCGTTCCCTGAAAAGATTTTTAAGGAAAAGTCCTGAGGATCATTACAGTATCTGGACCCCTGCAATAGCAGTTAATCTCCTTTCCAGGTATGGATTTAAAGTGTATCAAATCAAGGTAACCGGACATCATCCTGAACGCTTCGGTATATTCCCGAAGTCCCGTTTATTCAAGAGCTTTCTCGGTCTGATAAGCCGCCTTTTCGCCCTGGGAGACACCTTCGAGGTTTACGCCGTCAAGGAGCATTCTCTTGTCTGAAACGCTCTTTCTACTGGGATGCGGTACCATGCAGCTTCCCGCACTGAACATTGCCCGGGACATGGGCTGGTATGTGGTTGCCGCAGATGGGAACCCCGAGGCTGAAGGCTGGAACCTCTGCCATCAGTTTCTGAATATCGATCTCAAAGACACTCCGGCTTTAATCTCCGCAGCCCGGAGAACCCGGGAGTCCCGGGGGCTGGATGCGGTTTTTACCGCCGGAACCGATTTTTCTCTGGCGGTAGCCCGGATTGCTGAGGCCCTGGGCCTGCCCGGGCACAGCCCCCGGGCCGCCGCACTGGCCACCGACAAGGTTCTCATGCGCCGAAGGTTCCGGGAAAGGGGAGTTCCTTCCCCGGATTTTGCCGAAATCGGACCGGATGATGATATTGCGGCCCTGTGCGAAGGTATTCGGGGACCCTGGGTGGTGAAGCCGGTGGACAGTATGGGGGCCCGGGGAGTGGTGAAAATTGAGTCCCGGGAACTTCTTGCAGACGCACTGGAAGAGGCCAGAGGCTATTCTTTCAGCCGCCGGGCCCTGGTGGAAACCCTTGTGGAAGGCCCTGAATACAGTCTGGATGCTCTGGTGGAGGACGGCCGGCTCATACGCTGCGGTCTGGCCGATCGCCATATCTTCTATCCTCCCTGTTTTATAGAAATGGGTCATACAATTCCATCAACTCTGAACCAGAATGATACCGATCGCATCTGGAATGTCTTTGAAATGGGGATAAAAGCCCTTGGATTCACAAGAGGGGCAGCCAAAGGGGATATCCGCTTAAGCTCTTCGGGACCTGTTGTCGGTGAAATCGCCGCCCGGCTTTCCGGAGGCTACATGTCCGGCTGGACCTACCCCTATTCCAGCGGAATTGAGCCCACCCGGGGAGCCCTCCGCCTGGCCGCCGGCTTATCCGCTTCAACCCCCGGGCCTTCAAAAAAACTTGTCTGTGCCGAGAAGGCTCTGATAGGGATAGAGGGAACTGTGCAGCATCTGGACGGCAGGGAGGAGGCTTTGGAACTGCCGGGAGTCAAGGAAGTTTTTCTGCGCTACACCCCGGGGATGTTCCTGAGGTTTCCCCGGAACAACGTAGAGAAAGCCGGAAATGTGATTGCCGTGGGCGTCGATTTCAAAGAGGCCGAAGAGCGGTCCATGGCTGCACTGAGAAAGCTCAATCTGGTGCTCAACCCTTCTGACAACAGAACCGGGGTCTTTCTTGATGCTTCAGAGCCTTTTCCCCCGGATGCTTTTAATATTGAAAATGAGGTGGAGCTTTCCTCTTTTTTAAATAACCTCTGGGCCGCTCATGCCCCGCGGCCCTCCCGGGGATTTCCGGCTGTCCCGAATGATAAAATATTTGTTCCTCCGCCTCCGCCGTCCTCGATTACCGACTACACCGGGCGAAGCATCGCCGATGTTCTTGATATACTTTCATCCCTGGGGCTTCTACGCCTCGCAGAAAACTCCAATGCTGTGGTACTCTCGGATTTCTGGAAGGCGCTGATAAAAGGCGGCTTACCCGGAGGCAGGTGGTATCTTGAGCACCGCAGCTGAAAGATTTTCTTCCTCAATCCCGTTGCGGGGTATGGTACTGCTGCTGTTTCTACTGCTGTCCATGGGAGTTTATGCGGATTCAGTGAGCCTGGAAGATCTTCTGATTCGAACCGGCGCCACCCTTCACTGGGACCCCTGGCGGAGCACCGGGAGACTCAGTCGGGACGATACGGTCCTGGTATTCCGTGCGGGAGACCCCTGGATGGTCCTTAACGGGGAGAAGCTGATTGTTTCCGGAACGATAATTGAAGAACAGGGGACACTGATATTCTCCCGGGAAGCGGCGCAGACTATTATCAAGCTCTTTGATGCGGATTCTGAGCTTCCCGGTTCGTACAAACTTACCACCATACTCATCGATCCCGGGCACGGCGGGAGGGATTCGGGAGCCCGGCGGAACTGGCCTGTGGACGGGGTTTCCTACACCCTGATGGAAAAAGATATTGTTCTTGAAATAGCCCTCAGGCTGGCTGAAAATCTCCGGGAGCGTTTTCCTGATAAAAATGTGATACTCACAAGGAACCGTGATGTCTATCCAACTCTTGAAGACCGGGTAACCCTGGCCAACGGAGTGGAGCTCAAGTCCCGGGAGGGCATGATATATCTCTCCATCCATGCCAATGCGTCCCTGAATCCTGATGCCGAAGGGTATGAGGTGTGGTACCTGCCCCGGGATTATCGGCGTACCCTGGTGGATGAGGGCTCGCTGGGCGGCAGTTCCAACTCCATTGCCCCCATTGTCAATGCCCTCTGGGAGGAGGAATTCACCCATGAAAGTGTCCGTCTTGCGGATATGATTCTTAAAGAGTTCGGCAATGTTCTCGGTCCTGATATCCCCAACAGGGGACGACGGGAGGAAAGCTGGTTTGTGGTCCGTAATGCCCGGATGGCTTCTGTACTGGTGGAAGTGGGTTTTGTTACTCAAGACTCTGAATCAGGTAGACTTCGCCGACCTGAATACTTGAGCCGGATAACCGAGGGTCTCTATAATGGGGTTGTCGATTTCGTCAACTATTTCGAAAGCAAGGAGATTCGCTTTTGACAAAGCAGTTCAGCCGGTTTTTAGCCGGCCCCCTTATGCCCGCATCCATTCTGGTGCTTTCATTGATAATTACACTGATAGTACATGCCTTTCTGCATCCTGAGAAGGATGGACGTATTTTCTTTTTTCCCGATAACGCCGGAACCGGAATTGGTTCTGAGCGGCGTGGAATTCCGCATCGTCACGAGACTGCCGAGGGAATCTCTGTATTTCTTGAGGAACTGATACTGGGACCTGAAACTCTGGCTCTCAGCTATACTCTTCCCCGGGAAACGGTTGTCAGACATGTGGCTGTAGTGGGAAAAACTGCCTTTGTAGATCTGAATCGTGAGGTGCTGAATGTCGATGAAAACCTTCCGATTTCCTTCAATCAGGCCTTGGAAAATCTCAGGTACAACGTCGTTTTTAATTTTCCCGGGATAGAAGAACTTGTTTTCACGATAGAGGGTCAACAGGTCCATACACCCCCATATATCGGTCTCGATGATGCAGAATGAAAAAAAATAGTCGAATTTCAAGAAAAAATGGCACAAATAAAATTTAATTTGTTGACAGTTTCCCGCACCCCGCTATAGTTTTTCTTAAGGTAAAGTTTATAAATGTATATTTTGGCAAAGGAGCCTCCTATGAAAAAGATTCTCGTTTTCCTGGCCGCATTTCTAATAGTTTCCGGAGCGGCGTTCGCTGAGGAAAGCGTACTGGTCGACTTCAACGAACTACTGGACGATTACCAGGGTCAGCATCAGGCTACACTGGTGGACTTCAGCTCCACCGCCGGTACCCGGTACACCGAGGAAGAAAAAGCAGCAATGAACACTTCTCTTTACGTTCCCAACTGGGATGTAATGCTTTCGAGTTCCTCAAGAACTATCGAAAATGACAAGTACTCTTATGTTCGTGCCGTTACCGTTAGTGAGAATGCAGCCCAGTTTTCCGGTAACCAGGTAATGGGTATTCGGGTTCATTATCCCGAGGGAACGTTTAATTCCTACGCATGGGTAAAGCCCCCGTTTGCGATTCCCGCCTACGCCACCAGTTCTGTTATTGAAGATGCCCCCAGAGGCGATCAGTTCACCGGTTTCGGTGTTGTTAAAAATGTCGGTGTTATCAAGAACGTCAAAGTAAATGTCTACGGGATGAACTACCCTATGGGTATGGCAGTTGTTATCCGGAATGAGCAGGAACAGACCCAGCAGATGCCCATGGGTCATCTGGATTTTGACGGCTGGAGAGAGCTCACCTGGAACAATCCCAACTACATTAACGAGGTTCGTAACCGCGAAATCCGCAAGATTCCCCTGTATCCCCGGAGTGCTCCTTCCATAACTCTGGAAAGCCTTCAGTTCTACAGAGATGCCATGCAGGAAGGCGGAGATTTCATCGTTTATGTCAAGGACATCAAAGTAACCTACGACCAGGCTGTTATTCAGGATGTGGGTACCGATCTGGATCATGAGGCTACCTGGGGCATTCTTGCACAGCGTGAAGAAGAACGGCGCAACGCCGAACTCTCCCGCCTGGGCAACCTTCAGGTTCTCCGTTATCTGGAAGCCCAGAAGATGGACAAGGAACCCGAAGCTGCTGACGCAGCAGTTCAGTAAGGTATTTAATTTAACTTTTAATTGTAAAGACCCGGTTTTGCCGGGTCTTTTCTGTTTCCTTATCCTGCTTTTATGGACATTCTCCCAAGAAAGAATGGCATAGCCCAGAGACTTTCACTTACAATAGAAATCGGTAGCCTCAGAATAAGGCGGTGATAATGAGCGATTACCTTGATCCGAATAATGAAGAATTACTCAAGGATTTCTTTTCCGAAGCCATCATGCAGGTTGAGACAATGGAGCAGAACATTCTTGCCCTGGAGGACGATCCCGGGGATCAGGATGCCATAGACGAGATTTTCCGTGCTGCTCACACCCTTAAAGGTGGTGCTGCAACAGTTCAGATGGAAGAGCTCTCAACCTTCACTCACCTCCTTGAAGATCTGCTGGACGAAATACGCAGCGGTAGTATCCGGATAAAGGAAGAGAAAATTGATGTTCTTCTGTCCTCTATCGATGTAATCAAGGCCATGGTTTCGTCCCGTCAGGCCGGGTCTGTCTATGAAGAGGACTACTCCGGAGTGAAGGTGAGTCTGGAGCAGATAATTGCCAATAAGGGTTCAGTTGAGCAGACGGGGGAACCAAAACCAATGGCAGAAGTGGCACAGTCTTCAACCGCCGCTTTCCCGACTGCCGGCAAAGCTCTCTCAGAATACGAGAAGCTTGAATTGAAAGAGACTATCGGAGAGGGTGAAGAAATCCTTCTTGTGAGGGTGAGCTTCGATGAATCCAACCCGATGAATTCGGTGGGCGGGATACAGGTTTTTGCCAAACTGAAAGATAACGGTCAGATTCTGAAAACAATTCCTGATTTTGATGCACTTTACGAGGATCACTTTCATCCTGTGGTTGATTATTATATTTCTACAGAAAAGGGGTTTGATAAGGAAACCCTGGCAGGAAAGGTGGAAATAGTTGATGTTACCTCATCTGTTCTTGTTCTGGTGCTGGACGATAATATTCCCGGTGTTACACCAGTGGAAGCTGTTCAGCCGGAACCGGAAGTAAAGGCGAAGAGTGTTTCCGAAATTGAAGATGTAGAAGATATCGAGGAAATTGCCGGGATAGAGAAGGTTGTTCCGGAGAAAGTGGCTGAAAAAGCCCCTTCCAAGGCTGCAGCCAAACGTGATAATTCCAGTGGATCGATATTGCGGGTTGACAGTCAGAGAATTGATAACCTGCTGAATCTGGTCAGCGAATCTGTTATCAACAAGGCAACATTCAATCAGATCAGTACCCAGTTCAACGAAATTCTCGTTGAGCTCGGCAGTGCTGAATCGATGTACAAAGATAATCTGAAAGGTCTTTTTGAATCACTCCATCTCTGGCTGAAAGAGCTTCAGGAAGGAAAGTCTGTTAAGGATATCAAGTCAGGAATCAATGAAGAGTTCGGGGGATTGTTCACAGTTTTTGATAGTTTCGAGTCCAGATTGAAGAGTACGGTCGGTGCTTTTCGAAACACTGCGGCTAATCTCGGTCGAAATACCAGCGATCTTCATGAAGCTATCTTAAGAATTCGAATGGTTCCCATCAGCCAGATTTTCAGCCGATTTCCCAGGCTTGTCAGAGATTTATCCAAAACCCTGGACAAGCAGATAGAGCTGATTATTGAAGGTGAAGATACTGAACTTGATAAATCTGTTACCGAGGAATTGCTGGATCCGCTGATGCACTGTGTCAGGAACTCCCTGGATCATGGTGTTGAAACCACTGAAATCCGGCTTAAGGCCGGAAAACCCGCTCAGGGTCGTCTGCTGCTGAAAGCCTCCAATGAAGGAAACATGATTGTTATCGAGATTGCCGATGATGGTGCCGGTATAGATATTGATAAAGTCAGGCAGAAGGCCATCGACAAAGGCATTATTCATCCAAACAAAGATCTTACCGATATTGAAGCTTTTAATCTGATTTTTGAATCGGGTTTTTCCACAGCCGGGAAGATTACCAATATCTCCGGCAGGGGTGTTGGCCTTGATGTTGTCAGAAAGCAGATTGAAAAGCTCAACGGAAGTGTGGCTGTCTGGTCCAAGTTAGGAGAAGGCACCAGATTTACAATAAAGCTACCTCTCACCCTTGCCATTATTCAAGGTTTACTGGTTAGAGTCGGAACCGAGATTTACGCCATACCCATTACCAGTGTACTGGAGAGCCATCGGATTAAACCTGAAGATATCAACATTATTGATAACTATGAGGTTTTTAACGTCAGAGAGGACGTAATCAGTCTTCTGCGCCTGGGTAAACTTTTCCGCATCGAATCCGAGGATAATTCTGACTACAATTTCATTGTCATTGTCGGCAGCGGGGATAGAAAAATGGGACTGATGGTAGATTCTCTTATCGGTGAGGAAGATGTCGTTATTAAACCTCTGAAAGACCGTTACACCAATTCCCCGGGCATTGCCGGAGCCACCATCCTCGGTGATGGAACAGTGTCTCTTATTATTGATATCAGCCAGTTGTTGGATCTGAGTGTGATAAAAGAGCAGGAAGCAAGAAAGAACAGGGTTGTGAGGTAGAGGGTATGAAACATGTATCTTTGAAGGAAACAAAAAACCTGAAAGACCAAACCCGCATCGACTTCAAAATGGTTACCTTTACCCTGGCAGGTAAAGATTATGGTATTGATATCATGAAGGTGAAAGAAATCTCAAAAGCTTCCAAGTTCACCTTTGTTCCCAATGCGGCACCCTTTGTAAAAGGTGTTTACAACTTAAGGGGCGATATCATATCAGTTATTGATATGCGGATATTTTTCAACCTTGAAGCTGAAGAAGCTGAAGGTAATACGGAGAATATGATAATACTGCGGCTGGACAGTCATGTTCTTTCTGTAATTGTTGATTCCATCGACAAAGTAATCGGTATCAGTTCTGAGACTATACAGCCGCCTCATCCTCTTTTCGGAGATATCAATATCAAGTATATCAGCGGTGTGGTTGAGAATGAGGGCAGGCTTTATGTAATTCTTGATGTGGAACGCATTCTGGGTGATGAGGAGCAGGTTGACGGTAGAACCGTGGAGTCAAGATCGGCTTCATCTATCAGCTCAGCAGCTCCTTTGTCAGTACAGGAATCCACAGTGTCAACAACCGGCAATGCCGTTAAAGAAGATGTTGATATCGGTTTTATCGAGGAAACCCTGATAACCTTCCTCTCGTTTTACTCGAGTCCTGTAAATCAGGAATGGATAAGAAGTCGATTCAGTGCCTGGAAAAAACAGAAGGGTGAGGACGTTCAGCTTGCAAATGTTCAGGACGCCGAGGCCTATCTGTCACCCTTTGCTTCACCATTCTCCGGCAGTTATTGGAACAGTGATTTTGCTGAAAAAGCAGCTTCTTTTCTACCTGCGGATCATACAGGTAACTTCTACATATGGAATCCCGGTTGTGAAAGCGGTTATGAGAGCTATTCGGTAGCATGTCTGGTTAAAAACAGGTTGCCGGATGTTCATCTGAGAATTATTGCTCATGATAACGATCTCATTCGAATATCAACGGCACCGGGACTCGTTGTGAACCAGGCTTCTCTGGGTAGTCTTTACGATAACTTTCTTACCGAAGGCAGCAGGGGAAAACAATTCAAGAAAGAAATCAAGGATGCTATTCTCTTTGAATATCATGATATTACTCATGATAATACTCTACCGAAACTGGATATGGTGGTTATGCGGGATACTGTTTCGTATATTGTTCCTGACAGACAACAGCATATCTTCAATACCCTGGAGGAAGTGATGAAACCCGGTGGACTCCTTATTCTTGGAACTCATGAACAACCCATAAATCCCGGCGCCTGGGAAAAAGTTGAGAATTCCGGCGTCGTGGCCTATAAAAAGAAATAATTAACTCGAGGAGTGCAACATGAGAGTCGAGTACATCAATCCGTTTGTGGAAGCAGCTTACAACATAATGACGGAAGTTCTGCAGGCGGATGTTGAGCGCAAAGATCTGTACCTGAAGAAAACCACACAGCCGGTTATGGGTGTTGCGGCACTTGTCGGTCTGGCCGGAGACGTTGAGGGTCGGGTACTTATTGATATGAGTCAGGATACAGCTATCAAAATTGCATCAACCATGAATGGTGAAAAACTGACCGGTCTGGATGAACTGGCGAAGGCTTCGATAACAGAACTTGCCAATATGATAACCGCCCAGGCCGTTACCAAACTGTTCGATTTGGGTTTCAAGTTTGATCTTACTCCCCCATCTATTATTACCGGTGAGAATATGTCGGTATCCAATGCCAATGTTGAGGCTCTGATTGTTCCCCTTGAGATGCCCCAGGGACTTGTTGAGATTAATGTTGCCATTCGGGAACGGGCTTAGGAGGGCTGCTTACTTTGAAGACGAAGAGTGATTTTCCAAGTATTAATGAAAGAACTCCCGATGGTCAGAATATCGGCGGATCGGCTTTTAAAGTTCTTGTTGTGGACGATTCCATGTTTGTTACCAAGCAGATCGGGCAGATACTCACTTCTGAAGGTTTTGAGGTAGTGGGAACTGCCGGAGACGGTCTGGAGGGTGTGGAAAAGTATAAAGAGCTCTACCCCAATGTTGATCTGGTAACCATGGACATTACCATGCCCAGAATGGACGGTGTGAGTGCCCTGGAAAAAATAATCGAGTTCGATAAGGACGCCAAGGTGGTGATGATCAGTGCTCTGGGTAAGCAGGACCTGGTAAAAAAAGCTCTGCTCATCGGCGCCAAGAACTACATCGTAAAACCACTGGACCGGAAAAAGGTTCTCGAGAGGGTGATAAGCGTCCTGAAATAGCATAAAAACCGGTTGACACTTCACGTCTAATCGGTAGAATTGTGCTTCGTTAGGGCGGCTAGCTCAGCTGGTTAGAGTACGTGCTTGACATGCACGGGGTCGGCGGTTCGAGTCCGCCGTCGCCCAACACCATTAAGGCAATCCTTCGGGATTGTCTTTTTGTTTGCCCAGCGAAGCTGGCAAACCCGGCCTTCTGAAAGAAGGAGGCATCACCCCGATCAGGGGGAAGATAATCCGACTCGCAAGGGCGTTACTGGTAACGGTGAGGTCTGAAGGAA